>Ga0209474_10000103_pt1 | contig 98171 bp, 87 predicted proteins | sample GraSoiAngelo_145_FD_185902 | JGI IMG/M metagenome (GOLD analysis project Ga0209474, IMG submission 185902) | Grasslands soil microbial communities from the Angelo Coastal Reserve, California, USA - 14_1009_05_20cm (SPAdes) (version 2) | ecosystem: Environmental > Terrestrial > Soil > Grasslands...
GACGCCGTACCGAATGCTCGACGACGACGCGCCGCGGTCCTCGTGCCGGCCCGCACACTATTCCTGTCGGAAGCCCCCGGGCAGACGCCGGAACCGAGATTCCTAAACCCTACGCCGTTATGAGGACCCAACGCCCCAATGAGCCGCGCGCCATGGCGACACGAGAGAACCGGGCCGGCTCCATTTGGACGTTAGGCGGTCGCCTTGAATGGAACTGGGCGCGGCAGTCGGTCGCCGGCAGAACCCGATCCGCGCCGATGACCTCCGCCGTGCGACAGGCCTTTCTGTGTTCGGGTTGTTGGCAGGCTGAATAGTAGAACGCAGGCATCAACGGCCGACTTCCCGTGTCAGGACCTTTCTCATTGGCGCGTTTGAGAGTTATTCGGCGTCAGCTTCAGCAGCCTGCCATCAGCCCCGTCGGTCAGCACATAGACAGCACCGTCCTGAAAGACGCGCACGTCGCGAATCCGCTGGTTGAGATCCGTCAGCAGCGGTTCCTCGTTGACGACCTTATCGTCCTTGTCCAACTCCAGGCGGAAAATCGCCTGGCCGGCCAAGCCACCCACGAGCACGCTGGTCTTCCACTGCGGGAAGAGGTCGCCCCGATAGAAGACCAAGCCAGACGGCGCGATGACCGGATCCCAGAAATACCGCGGCTGCTCGAGCCCAGGCTTCTCGACGATGGCGTCGCCGATCCTCGTGCCGGGATAGTTGATGCCGTGCACGATCACCGGCCAACCATAGTTCTTGCCCTTCTCGATCAGATTCAGCTCATCGCCACCGCGCGGACCATGTTCAACTTCCCAAAGCCGTCCATCGGGTGCGAAGGTCAAACCCTGTGGCGTGCGATGACCCATCGACCAGACCTCCGGCAGGCCGAGCGCCGGATTGCCGGGTGCCGGCTTGCCTTCTGGCGTGATGTGGATCACCTTGCCCAGGTATTTGTCGGGTTGCTGCGCCTGCATCGGAATCGGATCGCCGGTGGATCGGTCGCCAAGAGCGACGAACAGGTTACCGTCCTTCGGATCGATGGCGATGCGGGAACCGGTCTGGCTCACCGCTCTGTTGGTGAACGGGGTGCCCTGAAAGATGGTGTGCACATTCGACAGCGTGCCCGCGTCCTCATCCAACGTGGCACTGTCGACAGCTTGGACGCAAGTGTCGGCGTCAATAGTGCGCATGTAGACGACGAAGATTCTGTGGTTGCTCGGGAAGTTCCGATCCAACGCAACATCGAGAAGGCCGGCCTGTCCGCGGAAATACACCGGCGGCAGATTTGCGGTGATGGTATGCAAGGCCGAACCATCCCTGTTGAGGATGCGGAGGCGACCCGGCTTCTCCGTGATGAGAAAACGTCCGCTGGGCAGGAGCGCGACCGCCCAGGGATTGTCCAAGCCGCTGGCGATGGTGGTGACCGCGACGTCCGTCGTCTTGTGATAGGGAGCATGCGTCTGCCCCGGAAACACCGGATGATCGGTATCCAGTTCTGGGGGGCGCCTGTCGATGGGCTGGCCTTCGACCGTGAATTTCTCGAAGGACCGGCGGGTGGTGCCCGCGTTGCCGCGACCGGCAGGCGCCGTCTGGGCCATCAGCCATGCGGGAAGGATCGCCAGTCCGGCGACGGCGCCGATCATCACGAATCGTTTCATTGCAGTCTCCTCGGTAGCACTCGCCGCGGACAAGTTCAACGGCCTCAATACGTTCTGAGTGTCTGCCAGGCGTGGCGACCTTGTGGTGCCGCGTCGGCAAGTCGACCAACACGTCGCACGGTGCGGACAACGCGAATCGGATAGCGGTGACCGTCGCGACGACGTGACGCATCGCCCCGATCATGGCCAGCTACCATGCGTGCGTCAATCCTTGTGAGCGGATGCGATATTGGTGAGGGCAAAAGCTTCTTGAGGTACCAGGCGTCGTGTGCCTCACCGCGCATAAGACGAAAGCTGGTACAGCTGGATTGCTCCTGCGTAGTCGTGTTGTGACGACCTTCCGGCGCGAATATCCGCGCCAGTGCGGCGTTTGTGGTTAGTGATGCAAGGAAGCCTGCGGAGCACTCCGAATGTAGCACCTTTCACTCTTGCCGGAGAGCCATGATGGGATTGACGGCCGCGGCGCGCCGGGCTGGCACGTAGCCGGCGAGCAACGCGACGGTCATCATCGCCGTGATTGCAAACGCCAGCGTCAGCGGATCCATAGCAGTTACGCCGAACAACGTGCTCGCAACAAGTCGCGTTGCACCCCACGCCACTGCCAGACCGATGACGACACCGGCAGCGACAAGGGTCATTGTCTCGCGAATCACTTTGACGACCACATTTCGGCGATCGGCGCCGAGCGCCATGCGAATGCCGACTTCGTTCGACCGGCGCGCTACCGAATACGCCATCACGCCATACAGGCCAATCGACGCGAGCAGCAGCGCCAATCCCCCGAACACGCTCGCGAGCGTCGCCAGCAATCGCTGAAAGAAGACGTTGTCCTCGATCCGGCGATCCATCGAGACGACGTCGACGAAGAGATTCTTGTCTATCTCGCGGAATTGTCGGATGGCCGCCGCGAGAACGGCGGACGCGTCGCCGCTGGCCCGAATGAGCACTACGGCGTTGAGCGTCGGCAGATCCTGCAGCATCGGGCAGTACACCGGGCGCCACTCGCCCTGCGGATCGGCCCGCTTCAAATCCTTCGCGACGCCGACAATTTCGACGGTGTATTCAGCGCCCGTACGCTTGAATGTGAAATGGCGTCCGATCGCGTTGCGATCCGCGAAAAATGTACGCGCCATCGCCGCGCTGACGACACACACGTTCGGCGTGTGCTCATCGTCACGCGCCGTGATCGCGCGGCCCGCCAGTATCGGAATGCCCATCGCGTCGAAGAAACCGGGGCCGACCATGAGCCGATCAACGTACATCCTGTTCTGCGCAAGGTTCACGGCGCCGTCGACCGTGACGCCCAGCCGACGACCGTCCGGCGGCACCTCCTGCGAGATGCCGACCGCTCGTGCACCGGGCAGGGATGACATCCGCTCCCAGACTTCCTTTAACAGCGTTCCAGTCTGCGGACCCTTGTACCCGAGGAACATCGTGTGCAGGAGATACAGCCCCTCCCGATCGAACCCCGGGTCGAAGGCTTGCAGATTGCGGACAGTTCGCACGAGCAGGCCGGCGCTAACAAGTAGCATCAGCGAGAGAGCGACCTGCGCCGCCACGAGGACTTTCCCAGCTTCCCATCCACGGCTACCGGTGACGCCTCGTCCGCCGTTCTTGAGTGCAGACACGAGGTCCGTCTTGCTCGCCCGAATCGCCGGCGCCGTTCCAAAAAGCAGCGTCGCGGTGATCGACGCCGCCAGCGTGAAGACCAGTGTTCGCGTATCCGTCTCTGCCTGCAGCGCGAAGAACGGGCCCGCCCGCGATGAAATCCAGGTGAGCAGCATGCGCCGCCCCCAGGTGGCTATCAGGAGGCCCACGGCACCGCCAGCGATCGCCAGCACAAAGCTCTCGGTCAGCAGCTGCCGGATCAAACGTATGCGGCCGGATCCGATAGACAGCCGAACGGCGACTTCACGTTGACGCGCGGCCGCTCTCGCGAGCAGCAGCGTTGCCACGTTCGCACACGCGATGAGCAGGACGACGGCAGGCACTGCTGACATCACGATTAGAAGAAGGTTCCGCTCCTGGGGTTGAAACATACCGGAGCCGTTGCCGGCGGGTGTGAGTTCGACTTTCTGCTCGGCATGCTCGCGACGACGTTGTTGCTCATCGGACCTCGTGCTCCCGCGCGCCGCGAGGATTTGTTGATAGAGAACCGTGAGCTCCGCTTGCGCCCGCTCGATTGCAACGCCGCGTTTCAGCCGTGCGACGATCGACGGTCCGTACTCGTCGGTGAGGTCGTACGTAAGGATCGATCCCTCGTCACCATGGACCCATAGTTCGGTGTTCGTGCTTGGGGAGACGCGAGGCTGCAATGCGATTGGCAGGGTGAAATCCGGCGAAAGCGTCTGCAACACGCCGAAGAACTTCGGCGCCGCCACGCCGACGATTGTGACTGGGACGCCGTTAAGAGTGATCGTTCGTCCGACGATCGATGTATCGAACGCGAAGCGGCGCTGCCAGTATTGGCAGCTGATGACAGCAACTGGGCCGTCCCGTCCGCCGACTCCTGGAATCCGATCGTCGTCGGGTGAGAGCAAGCGGCCGACGGCAGCGTTGACGCCGAGCATCGCATAGAAATTGCCCGAGACCATCTGTGCGACGGCCTGCTCCGCATCCTGATCTAGGCGCACGCTCGCAGGAAAAATGGTGAAAGCGGACATACCGGCAAGCGTTTCGGTCCGATCGCGAATCGCGCGAAAGGCCGGGTAAGACAGCGGCGTGCGGAACCGGACGATCTCATCGGCGCGCGGGACCGGGAGCATTCTGAGCATCATCGCGTCCATGACGCTGAAGAGTGCGGTGTTCGCTCCGATCCCTAACGCCAACGAGCAGACGACCACTGCCGTGAAACCAGGGTTCCGCAACAATAGGCGCGAGCCGTAGCGCAAGTCACGCCATGCGTTCTCGAGCCACACGAACGAGCGCACGTCCCGGTGCCGCTCTCTGGTATGTGTGACGCCGCCGAAGTCGCGGAGCGCCGCAAGCCGGGCGTGCGGCGGCGAGAGCCCTTGCTGGACGTACTCCTCCTCCGCTTCAGCAAGATGCGCCGCGATTTCCTCATCCAGATCGCGATCGATGTGACGCGGATGCAGAAGTGCATACACACGGCGCAGAAAAGCCCTCACGCGGCTCACGACAGCTCCTCGGAGATTCTGAAGAACCGGTCGACGATGCCCACCGCGCGGCGCCATTCGTCTTCTTCCGCCTGGAGCTGTTTGCGACCTGCGCGTGTCAGCGCGTAGACTTTCACGCGGCGGCCTGTGTCCGAGTCGCCCCATTTCGTCGATACCCAACCGAGCTGCTCCAGCCGCGCGAGCGCCGGATAAAGCGTTCCTTGATTCAGGGCCAGGGCGTTGCCGCTGATCTGCTCGAGTCTCCGCGCGATGCGATAGCCGTGGAGTGGCCCCAGCGCCTCAAGGGTGTTGAGGATCATCAGGCCGAGCGTCCCATAGAGTACATCGCGCTTGGCGGCTGACATAGGTTGGAAGCTACATGTCAAACGTGTCGGAAGTCAACATATACTGGACGTGAAAGCAATCGATTCGTTTAGGGATGACTTGCCACGCCCTAAACGGCCGCACGCGTCGAAGTGCCGGCTGGCCGTTGTGACTGGCCACAGCCACTACAACTTCATCACCTCGCCCGAGGTGCCGCAGATTATCGGCACGTTCCTCGCAGATCCGCTCACCAACGCCGGCAGGCGCAGCAGCCGCTTCGCAGGCCGCGCCGGCGCCGAAGCAGACGCGGTAGATAGCATTTCGGTTTCCGGTCTCACCGCGGCGACCAGTGCGGGCCGTCCGGGTAGGCAAGTTTCGCGTACCAGTCACCGCGCCCCTGCGGAGTGAGATCGAGAACGTTGTAGACGGGAGTCAGCAGGTCGATTCCCCGTTCTTTGACATCCTCGGCTATCCAGGGGTGTGCGGAGTAAGAATGACGAAGCGTGCCGTCGCGGTCCCGCGTGAAGACCGAAATAGTCGAGTCCTGCCCGCCTTCTGCATCCTCGCTGCGAAGGTCGTATTTGAACGTGCTGTTCCCGCAACTGAGCAGCCGAAGGTTGCGCCACCCTCGAGTGCGAGCGTGCTGGCGCAGGGCAGGCGGATCTGCGGCGGCAGCGATGGCGAAGTCGACGTTTTGGGCGAGATGATGACTGACGCCGTTGTAGCCGTCGATCCACATCGTGCACATCGGGCAGGGACTGGTCTGACGCTTCCCATACATGAAGTGATAGATGATCACTGACCGATCGGGCCCGCTGAACAGTTCGCTCAAGCGGACAGTCTGGATCGGCGCGTCGCCCGCATCGAGGTTAGACGGCCCTTCCTGAAACACATAGTCCTGGACGATCGCGCCTGCTGGCAGGCGACGGCGCATCGCAGCGACCCGTTCGCGCTGTCGCATCAACTCGATCTCCGCCCGGCGGAGCTCTTCGCGTCGGGCGACGTACTCGGCCGACTCGTTCGTCAGCCGGGTCAATTGGAGCGTGCCGTTGATAGTCTCAAGTGCCATGGCGCCACTATGCTCCGCGACGATGGAGTCGTTCAAGCTGTTCGATTTGCGAGGTTCATTCCATGTCGGGGCCAACCCCTTGCGCACCGGCGTTCGATTCCGTCAGGGTAGGCGCGTTGTGCCATTTGGCATCATGTGTTGTGTCTCTTGGCTCAGAGAGCAAAACATGACCGCTAGCGAGTACGTTGTCGAGGTCCTTGGCGGGTCGAGCGTGTTCAAAGGTCGGGCCGTGCCCACGTCGACTGAGTTGCGTGAGCGCATCAAGCAAGGACTCCAGATCTTGTCGCGATTCTTCTAGAGATCAGCGACGATATCGCTATCGAGTCTGTCGAAGTGAAAACGTTGCCTGCCGATTGGCGAACGTTTCCGCCTCCGCCGGAGCTCGCAGTGATTGGCGAGCGGTGGTTCCACGCATCCAGGACGGCAGTCCTTTCAGTACCTTCCGTCGTCATTCCGCACGAGCGCAACTTTGTAGTGAACCCGATCCACCGAGCGTTCCCACAACTCTCGAGTGGCCGGTCGGAGCCGTTCAGCTTCGATCCTCGGATGTGGAAGAAGTGATGGCACGATCCGATGCCTGAAAAGCGGCTGGGTATTGGTGTCGAGTGCTACGCAGGCCATCGCGGCGAGCAAACGCCACGCACGCTGATTCTTGGTGACCGTCGCGTCGCCGTCGCGGAGGTGGTCGACACGTGGCTGGCGCCCGACTACCGATATTTCAAGCTGAAAGGCAAAGACGGTGATACGTATCTCGTCCGCCACGATGAGCGGTCCAGCACCTGGGAGCTGACGATGTTCCGTGCGGAACATCGCGAATGATGAGATGAGCACAACGGCGCGAGCGGGGACAGAAGAAAGGCACGCGAACATGGACATCACACGAAGCGGCTCGCAACCGTCCGGCAAAGGGCCAGCCGAGTGGTTCACCGGGTCGGTGCGAATCGATTCGTCTTTCCAGAGGAACTCGCCCGCGCGAGTCTCCGGGGCGATCGTGACATTCGAGCCGGCGGCCCGCACCGCCTGGCACACGCATCCCCTCGGTCAAACGCTGATCGTCACGTCGGGTCTCGGACGCGTGCAGCTCGCGGGCGGCGCCATCGAAGAAATCCGGCCGGGCGATGTCGTGTGGATTGAACCCGGCGAGAAACACTGGCACGGCGCGTCGGCGGACGCGGCGATGACGCACATCGCCATTCAAGAACAGCTCGATGGCAAGGCGGTCGAGTGGATGGAACACGTGACCGACGAACAATACCGGGCCCGCTCGAGCGGGCAATAGACAGGGAGCCGCCATGCCGCACGTCGTCGTCAAACTCTGGCCAGGCAAGTCCGAACAGCAGAAGGTTCGACTGGCTCAGAACATCACGAAGGACGTCATGGACGTCTTGCACTACGGCGAAGAGTCGGTGTCCGTGGCGTTCGAGGAAGTGGAACCAGGAGACTGGGCAGCGAAGGTCTATCAGACCGACATCGTCGGCAACGCTGAGAAGTTGTACAAGAAACCCGGATACACGATGTGAGTGATCGAGTCATGCGAGGAGCTGTTCTCTACGGCCCGCGCGACGTGCGTTTCGAAGAGCGCGCGGCGCCCACGATTGTCGAGCCGACGGATGCCGTCATCAGGCTCTCAGCGACCTGCATCTGCGGGTCCGACCTGTGGCCGTACCGCGGCATCAGCGCCACCAACGGTCCGACGGCCGATGGGGCACGAGTACTGCGGCATCGTCGAAGACGTCGGCCGCGGAGTCAGGTCGATCACGCCGGGACAGTTCGTCATCGGATCGTTCTTCGCGTGCGACAACGCCTGTCCTCATTGCCAGGTCGGGTATCAGTCGTCCTGCCAGCACCGCGCGCTCGTCACCGGGGCGCAGGCGCCGCTGATGCGTGTCCCGCTCGCCGACGGCACGCTCGTGCCAATACGCGATGTTCCGCCGGATGACATGATCCCGAATCTCCTGGCGCTGTCCGACGTGATGGGCACGGGGTGGTTCGCCGCCGATGCCGCGATGGTGAAGCCCGGCGCAACGGTCGCTGTGGTCGGTGACGGCGCGGTCGGCTTGCTCGGCGTGCTCTCCGCGAAGCAGATGCGTGCCGAGCGGATCATCGCCATGAGTCGTCACCCGACCCGGCAGAAACTCGCGCGCGAGTTCGGCGCGACCGACATCGTGACCGAACGTGGCGACGAGGGCGTGGGTCGTATCAAGGAACTAACCCGCGGCGTCGGCGCGGACGCGGTACTGGAGTGCGTCGGCACCCAGGAGTCGATGATGCAGGCGATCCGCTCGACGCGGCCCGGCGGGTCGATTGGCTACGTCGGCGTCCCGCATGGCGTCGAGCTGCAAGGCGAAGAATTGTTCTACGCCCACGTCCGCCTTCATGGCGGGCCCGCGCCGGTACGTCGATACCTGCCCCAGCTGATCGACCTGGTGATGAAAGGTGCGATCGACCCCGGGAAGGTGTTCGACCCGACCCTGCCGCTCGACCAGGTCGCGGAAGGCTACCGAGCGATGGACGAGCGCCGCGCGATCAAGACGCTGCTGCGTCCGTAATGAGGTGAAGTCATGCAGAAACGTGCGTTGGGAAAGAGCGGACTGGAAGTTTCGGCGCTCGGTTTCGGGTGTATGGGCATCAGCTTCGGCTATGGCCCCGCAGCCAGCCGCGACGACGGCATCGCGATCATCCGTGCGGCGGTTGATGGCGGCGTCACGTTCTTCGACACTGCCGAAGCCTATGGTCCGTACACGAACGAGGAGCTCGTCGGCGAAGCGCTCGCGCCTGTGCGCGATCTCGTGGTGATTGCGACGAAGTTCGGGTTCAAGTTCGAGGACGGCAAGCAAGCGGGCCTGGACAGCCGGCCCGCACACATCAGGGAGGTTGCCGAAGCATCGCTCAAACGGCTCAAGACGGATCGCATCGATCTCTTCTATCAGCACCGCGTCGATCCGAACGTCCCGATCGAAGACGTTGCGGGTGCCGTCCAGGATTTGAGTCGGGAAGGCAAGGTCAGGCACTTCGGCTTGTCTGAAGCCGGCGTGCACACGATTCGTCGCGCCCACGCCGTGCAGCGGGTGACAGCGCTACAAAGCGAGTACTCGCTGTGGTGGCGGGAACCGGAACAAGAGGTGCTGCCGACGCTAGAGGAGCTTGGCATCGGCTTCGTCCCGTTCAGCCCGCTCGGCAAGGGCTTTCTGACAGGGAAGATCAACGAGACGACCGCATTCGACAGTACCGACTTTCGCAACGTCGTCCCGCGCTTCACCGCCGAGAACCGGAAAGCGAATCTCGCGTTCGTCGAGTGGCTGACCGCCTTCGCCCAACGGAAGAAGGCGAGGCCCGCGCAGATCGCGCTCGCGTGGTTGCTGGCGCAGAAGCCCTGGATCGTCCCGATCCCAGGGACGACCAAGCGTCATCGGCTCGAGGAGAACCTTGGCGCGGTAGCGATCCACCTGACGACCGACGACCTGGCCGAGATCGATCGCGGCGCCACGGCAATCTCGGTGCACGGAGCGCGGTACCCGGAGCATCTTCAGAAGCTGGTGGGCCGCTGACCGCAGGTCTCGGGGGTGTTGAAGAAGGAGCGACGATGCGGATCGGAATTCTGGGCTCGGGGTTGATGGGTGGCAAGCTCGGTACGCTCTTCGCGCGCAGCGGCCACGAGGTGATCTTCAGCTACGCGCACAGCGATCGGAAACTGAACCGGCTTGCAGCCGAGGCGAAAAACAACGCGCGCGCCGGCACTCCAGCCGACGCGGCCCGCGACGCCGATGCGCTCGTGCTCGCGGTGCACTGGCTGCGGATCGACACGATGTCTTACAGCAGGCGGGCGATCTAGCCGGCAAGATTCTCGTGACCTGCTCGCTGCCGATGAACGCGCAGAACACCGAGCTTGTCGTTGCCCACTCCTCGTCGGGCGCTGAGGAACTGGCGAAGAAGGTTCGCAAAGCCAAGGTGGTCTCGGCGTTCGGCACGGTACCAAGCGAGGTCTTCTTCGGCGTGTTTGACGCGAAGCGCAGAACGCGCCGACCGAGCATGGTCTACTGCGGCGATGACAAGAACGCGAAACGTGTTGCGGCCACGCTGATTCGCGACGTCGGTTTCGATCCAGTCGACGTGGGCGCCCTGCGGGTCGCCCGCGACCTGGAACCGTTCGCTCTGCTCATGGCCCAACTCGCCTACGAGGGTGACGGCGGTCCAGAGGTCGCATACCGATTCGAAAGATTCGCGTGATGAGGGGCCGAATCCTTCAGGACTTTCCCTTCTTCGAAGGTTTCGACTTGCCAGAATCGTTGAGGGCGACCGCTTGGCGAACGAGCGCCTTGAACGCAGGCGCGTCAACTTCTTCTCCTTCGTGGATGTCGATCGCGCGGCGTACGTTTCCCTCGAGACTCGAGTTGAAGAGACGGGCGGGATCTTTCAGAGACGCGCCCTTCGCGAAAGTCAGCTTCACCACACTCTTGTAGGATTCGCCAGTGCAGATGATGCCGTCGTGCGACCAAACCGGGGTGCCAGGTGTGGTTGGTTTGACCCACTTCCACTCTTCGACGACGTCCCGGTCTGCTTGTTTGATGAGCGCGCGCATTCTGCCCAGGGTTTTCCCACGCCAGTCCCCGAGTTCGGCGATTCTTTTCGAGATGAGCTCCGATGCCGACTGGCCTTGGTTCGCGCCCGACTTTTTCATGTTCTCACCGCTTTCTTCACGAGCGCGCCGATCCGTGCCTCGTCGGCGGCGGTCAACTCCGTCAGAGCGAAGGCGGTCGGCCACATGGCGCCTTCATCGAGGTTCGCCTTGTCGCTGAAGCCGAACGTCGCGTACCTCGTCTTGAACTTCTGCGCGCTTTGGAAGAAGCAGACGACGTTGCCGTTCTTGGCATAAGCGGGCATCCCGTACCAGAGTCTCGGCGAAAGGCCTGGCGCGCTGGCTTTGATGATCGCATGAAGCCGCTTGCCTATGGCGCGATCCGGTTCCGGCATCTGGTCGATCTTCGCGAGCACGGTGCTTTCCCCATCCGCATTGTCCGGGCGAGGGCCGCGGCGCGCGGACGCCTTGAGCTCCTGGATGCGCTCCCTCATCGCGACTCGTTCCTCGGCCGTGAATACCTTGAACTTCTTGTTGATCGACGTGGTGTTCTTGGCGGACTTCTGCGTGTCCTTCTTTGGGCTCATGGAAGTTCCAGATTGGGAGAGTTCATCTGTGCCGCTTGCCTCCTTGAGGGCATCGCGAAGCCGTTTCGATCGAATCGGGTTGATTCCCTCCCAAGGAAGGACGGAACGACCGGAACAAATGTGACGACCGCCAATGGTTCAGCGCTCGATGGCCGACAGATCGAGCCGACGGAGCCGGTCTGGATCCGCCAGAATGTCCATCTCAACGACCTTGCCACCCGCAATCGTGAAACCGATCACGGAAAGCAGGCGCCCGTCCGGAAGGCGCGACACGACGCCAATGTTGCCATTCACCAGGACCACCTGATTGGACAACCCGAGCTTCGAGAACGCCGCTGCCTGTGCCACGACCGCCTGAGCCCCGCGCACGAGGCGCGACATGCCCTTCACCGCTCCGCCATCAGCCCGCAGCACGATCGCCGGATCAAGCACGGCGACCAACGCTTCGAAGTCTCCGTCCCGGACCGCCGCGAGAAACGCGTCGACGACGCGGCGCTGCGTCCGCAGATCCGCGTCTGAGGTCGGCGCCTGTCCCTGGACCCGTCGGCGTGCGCGGCTCGCCAGCTGGCGCGCCGCAACGGGTGAGCGATCCACGATTGGCGCGATCTCGTCGAACGTCATGCCGAACACGTCGTGCAGCACGAACGCGAGTCGCTCCGCCGGCTCGAGGGTCTCCAGCACCACGAGCAGCGCGAGTCCGACCGAGTCCGCGAGCATCGCGTCGGATTCCGGATCGCCGGCGGCGCGAGTGATCACGGGATCGGGTACGTGCGTGTCCAAGGGATCCTCCCGGCGCGACGTCCGCGTCCGCAACATGTCCAGGCACACACGCGCGACGACGGTTGTCAACCAGGCTCGTAGGTTCTCGACGTCACTGACATCGGTCCGGCCGAGTCGAATCCAGCTTTCCTGAACGGCGTCCTCTGCTTCGCTCGCCGACCCGAGCATCCGATACGCGACCGCGCGCAAATGACCCCAGTGCTGTTCGAACTGCTCGGCGAGCCACTCAGGCGTCGGCATCGGTCACATTCCTCCGTCGTGGTCCGTCATGGTAGTGACGGACGAAACGTCCATGATGTGACAGAACAGGAGGCAAAGATGAAATTCGTGCTGCTGGTCTATCAAGGGTCCACACCGCTGCCCGGTACGGATCGCTGGAAGCCGCTGTCGGAAGCCGAACAGAAACAGATCTATGCCGATTACGCCGAACTCAACAAGACGGCTGGCGTCACGCCAGGGCTTCCGCTGGGGCTGCCCGACGCGGCGAAGACAGTGCAGGTGCGGGAGGGAAAGACCCACGTCAAAAACGGAACATATTTGACCGAAGGCGCGGCCGGGTATGCCGTGTACGAGGCCGAGAGCATGGAGGCCGCGATCGCGCTGGCTGCGCGGATTCCCGCAGCCCGATTGGGCGGCGCGGTGGAGATCCGGCCGGCCGAGAAATACTGGTGATACGGTCTTGGTTCTGTCGACGGCATGAACATGAAATCAATTGCATACTGGGCGGCGACGACGCTCATTGCTCTCGAGACATTCGTCGGTGGCATCACGGACCTGCTGCATGGCGGGACGGAACTCATCGCCGGCCCGCCGGTCGTCGGAATCGTCACGCATCTGGGCTACCCCGTGTACATCCTCAGCATTCTGGGAGTCTGGAAGCTCCTCGGCGCTGTGGTCATCGTCGCTCCGGGCTTGCCACGGCTGAAGGAGTGGGCGTACGCAGGTATCTTCTTCGAACTGAGCGGTGCGGCTGCGTCGTACGTCCTGCATGGCGAGATCACGAGCGACTTAGCCGCTCCGCTGATCTTGATCGCCCTGGCGATGATTTCATGGGCGCTGCGACCCGAAGGCCGTGTGCTTGGCGTTTTGTTTCCAATCAGAACTAACGCGCACGTAGCGTTGAAGGCGACGACGCGTGGCTGAGAGTCAATCGCGCCGACATCTGCGGGACGCCGCATCAGGCGCTCGAACGAGCTCGGGCAGATCGCCATTCGCGTCGTCGAAGGATGTATGCGATAGCGGTGAGCATCACGCCGAGTACGGCGCTGGACAGATCGACGTAGTGCCCAACGCTATCCGGCTCGCCCCATCGCATCGCCGGGAGCAGATGCAGCGCTTCGGCAAAGTGACTCAGCACCACGACGACGAGACACGTTGCGCCAACAAGCTGAAGTACTGCCGACATAGTTTTGCGCGTAACGAGCACGGCAACCGAATACAGGAGCAGCAAGAAGACGGGCACGGACCCGACCAATACCTTCACCAACATCGGGTTCATCGCGTCACCATTCAAACGCAGGGCACCGCGCACTTGCCGGAGGCGTTTGTCAGCTGCAGCACATAGGATGCAGGTCGGAGCGATGGATCGATGGGAGTCACGCTGAGCGTCAGGGTTTGGCTGCTCAGGACGCCTGAAAACATCGCGGGCGGCGCTGGGTTGATGCTGATGGGACCCACCTCGATGCGATACGTGCCATTGACCTCGAACGTGCCGTCAGCGTGAACGACCGGCGGCGGAAACTGACCGTGGCCGCAACCGACGACCAGATCGCAGCCGTCAACTGCCACGGACAGACATGCGCCGTCGCCGGACCAGCGGCCCGTGGGCAAGGTCGTGTCGCGAGGCTGCGTCGGTGTCTCGGCGCAGGCCTCAACCAGAAGACAGACAAGACCGGCCGCGACCATTCGCGTCAGCCACGCTCCCGCGCCGGCGAATCGGTTGTCATCCATCGACGGCATCGCTGCACGGCAGTTGGGCAGCGGCGAAAGACGCGCCGATTCTGGTTGCGTCCAGGTAGCTCCGGGAGAAATTGTGCCGGTGGAGATTTGAGATCCTGGCATCGAGCACGGTGTTCGAAGCGGGTTCCAGTCTCTCGGTCGACGTGGTCGGCCACGATGCCGATCGGTATCCGGCGTTCCGCCATGATGTCCTGCACGCGCACGTGCCGCCAGATCGGCAGCACATCCTGCTCAAGGATCCGCCGTTGTTCCGACGAGCTGCCCTTCTTCTCCGTGGCCTTCTTGTCGAGGCGACGTCTCCGCCGCGGGCTCCCGGTTCATTTCCATCACAAGAGCGCGCCGGCAATCCCGACACGGCGCGAGTGTCACGATCGGGGAAGCCGATATATACGGGACGCAGTGTCGCGGAACATCGCGCTGCGATCACTCGCCGAGAAATCCTTCGTCAGCTTCTTGAACTGGTTCCACAGCACCGTGTAGGAACACGAGAGTCTGTCGACCGGGAAGTTGCTTTCGAACATGCAGCGCGCTGGTGTGAAGCGGTCGATCATGTAAAGGTACCAATCCCGGTTTGCCGCAAGCAATTCGTCGGACGTGGGCGGTTGTGTCCGCTCGTGCCAACCGTAGCCGTTTACCACCATCTGGATGCCGCCCACCTTGGCCACGACGTTCGGGCACCGCGCCAGTTCCGCGACGGCAGACTTCCAAGCAGCGAATACCTGATCACGCCGCCCGGCGTACTGTCCAACCCCAATCGGTCCGCCGAGATGGTTGAAGATGATCGTCGTGTCCGGAAACGCCTTCGCCAGATCAGTCAACTCCGCGATTTGCGTGTGGTACACCCAGCCCTCGAACGACAACCCGTAGGTGCGCAAGTGCGCGTAACCGCGCCGAAAGGCGGGATCGAGGAGCAGGTGCGGCACCACGGCTGGTCGGTTGGATCCGCGCGTCGCCACGGATCCATTCGGCAGCACGCCCGGCTCCGCCCACGCTCCACCGTGACGGATGCCGCGGAAGCGCTGCGGGCTTGCGGCGATCTGGGCCTCGAGCACGGGCGCGACGCGGTCGCCCAGCCGCAAGTCTGCCGCACCGACAATGCCTGCGGCGGCGCGCAGATCGCCATATCGCCCGTTGGCGCTCTCTGCCGCGATACCTTGTACGAACTCGGTCTCGCCGACAACCCTGAACTCTTCGGGGCCGTCGGCACGATACATCGACCCGCACTCGATGAACACGGTCTGACGCAGGTTGTGCCCTTTGGCGTCCGCGACGAGCTGCGCGAGAAGGTACCGCTCAGGGGTGCGGTCAGCTACGTCCCAGAAATGATGATGCGGGTCGACGATAGCCAGCTGTGGCTCGAGCGCGGCCTCTCGAGTCAGCGCCAGCCAGTTCTGATTGGCCGTTGTCGGTGAGTCCTGCGCGGTGGCGCTCGATGGCGCCACCCTGGCCGTCGCCACAACTGCGACCGCACTCTTCAAGAAGCCACGACGCCCGACGGATAGTCTCTTCGTCGCCATCTCTGGAGTCCTCCTATGGAGACCGCCAAGAGCCCAAAGCATCTTCTTAGTCCGCTATCGATGCATCACTGTCCGCGTCAGCGTCGTGGTGCCTTTGGCTTCCGATGGCGCCTGGCCCAAATCGCTAAACACTTGGATCGGGGGCGACTGTCGAATCCCATCGGTCTTCTGAGCTCCCCTGCGCAGAAACCGCCACACCGACGTTGGATCGGCCGACGTCGACGATCTCGACTTCCGCGATCGGCTCCGCTGCGAGCAGAACTGCCAGAGCTCCCAAAACTTCCCTGCGCAGAGCGATCTCGTTCAGAGAGGATAAGCCAGAGTCGCGGGTTTCTGCGCGCAGAAATCGGTTTCGGATCGACTGAAGATCGGAGGGCAGAAGCGATTCGTCCTCATCAACGGCTGAAGTGTGAGCGCACCGGTGTAACAACGCCCTCCAGCGACGTAGTGCTCACTGCGGAGGCAGTGAGGCGACGTACGCGGAAATCGCGATGATGTCGTCTTCGGCGAGATTGGTGACGACAGCCTTCATCAACGCCGCCGCCTTCCCCGCGCTCGAGCCGTATCGCATATCGAACAGCTGCCGCGCGACATACAGCGGCTGCAGGCCCGCGAGCCTCGGAACTTCGCCCAGCCCTTTCAACCCTTCGCCGTGACAGATTGCGCATTGCACCGTCTTCCCGGACGCTCCGCCTTTGACCAACGCTTCGCCTCTGGCGATGCTGCCAGGTGGCACGTACGCGATGAAACCGGAATGCGGGTCCCGGATTTCCGTGCGGAACGGGTCCGCGGGGATTTGAAGGATACGACGTCCGATCGGCTCGGTGCCTCCGTCGGGATGGAGTTGACGATGACGGCCCGCGGCGGCGATGAACGTCTTGGGCGGCGTCGCGGTCTCGATCACCTTCACCCAGACGGTGGGCTTCAAGGCGGCGAAGTATTCGGCGGCCTGGCGAACGTCGTCGTCCGACGCAGCCCGCGCGATCGGACCCATGCGCGCGTCGTCCTTGCGCGTGCCCGCCTTGTAGTACGCCATCTGTCGGATCAGGTACTCGGCGGGCATGCCGGCGATGTCGGCGGATTCCGGGTGGCCCTGGCCGGACATCAGATGGCACGAGCCGCACGCCATGGCGATTCCCGTATCGCCTCTCACTGACCGCGGCGCAGCGGGGTGTTCATCGGGGAACCAATCCGGCGGAGTCGCGTTCCCGGCGATCGTGGCGGCGTCGTACTCCTTCGCGCTGCCGGGCGCTTTTACGATGCCTTCCGGCCGCACGGCGGTCGGCTGAATCTTGTCGGGGATGTTGAATGCCCAGTCGGGAAGTCCCGCGGGGACGGTGAGCGCTGCCTGCGCGTTGAGCTCCCGCACGATGAGGGAGAGGGAAGCGAAGGCGCACACGAGGACGGCGATGCGGACGAACGTGTTTGCTCGGGGGGTTCGGCGGATCACGGCGGATCTCCTCTTCGGCTCGCGACGAAGGTCGGCTGTAAGCTGCCCCGGCAATGGTGACGAAGTCTACCAGAACCGTCAGGTTAATCGCGGCGCTTGTCGATTCCCGCCGCCTCGCTTGCACGACAGCAATGTACGAGTGGCTCAACGAAGCGAGGACTTCGGCCTCGCGTTGAAGACGCGGAGCCGCTCGGAATCAGCCGCGAGCGGCGGCGACAGGATCTTGATCGCGATCCAGCACTTCAGCTTCGGGTCGCCCGAAACACTGCCTCGATCCCGCCTTCGCCGATCTGGGCGGTGATGTCGTAAACGCCGACGCGCGTGCCCGGAGCGAGGGCCAATCTCGGGTGATTAGTTTACTTTCCAGCCTGAACGCGCATATGTTTTGTATTGTGCATCGCGGTGCCAGGTCAGTCGGTGCGACGCGACGACGATTCTGTGCGGAACCGTATTAGCTCGATGACTGCGATAGTCAGCGCATGGTCGCTGACGTGTGGTGCCGCTGGGCCTATCCCAACTCCGACTCAGGCAGGAGCAGCCGACGACGTTGCGCGTCGGTCAGGTCGTTACGGTGCAGTCACACGACGCGAGGCCGTCGTTGGTTCCGCTGGCACGGCACTGGCGTTGATAAAGCGATCAAACGGGCGAAGCACCCACACGTACGTGTATCGAGCAGTAAGCGTCGGCAATCACACTGGTCGTCGAGCCGACGAACCTGCACGATGGCGACTGCATAAGCTGCGTGACAACGCACTACGACCTCAGCGTCGTTCGGTAGGTCCACCGACTCACGTGCTATGAAGGCAGTCGAAGTGACCTGGCTAGATGGCCGCGCGTGGAGGCAGGCTGTTACCTGCGAGGCAGTGAGAGCCGTCTACTCCAATCCGAGTTAGATTGCCTGCACAGAGTTGCCGACCGGCAATAGCGAAGAGGTCTAACGGTGATGACTGACGTAGCTAAACACTTTATCGCCCAGTCGCGCGGCTTCCTCAGCTCTGATTATCTCCCGAAGATTGAGCGCTGTCTGGAAGTCTTGAGTGATGAGGACGTGTGGTGGCGCGCGAACGAAGGCTCGAACAGTATCGGCAATCTGTTGCTACATCTTGAAGGCAGTACGCGGGCGTGGATTATAGGCGTAGCCGGCGGCTTCCATAACCCGCGGGATAGGCAGCAAGAATTTGATGAACGTGAACAAATACCGCGCGCGGAGTTAATGTCCCGGCTCAGACAAACGCTGACCGAAGCAGACGGAGTTTTAGCCCGCCTTGAAGTCGAAGTATTACTTGAGCCGCGGCAGGCGCGAGGCGAGGAGGTCACGGTCTTGTTGGCTGTGTATCATGCGGTAGAGCACTTTTCGATGCACACGGGGCAAATCATCATGCTGGCAAAAATGCGGTCGGGTGATCTGCGACTCCCGGATTAATTAATACAGCCTTCGCATCCAGGCGCAGGTTGGACACGTCGCGCCGGAGATGATGAAGACCTACAGCCACATTCGACGGCAGCGCTCAACGAAGCAGCGGCTGCGCCGGAGCCGTCGAAGTCGTCCAGGCACGATAGCAACCAGACGCTCCGCAAACTGATTGTGCGCAGCCTCGATCGGATCGCGTTGTTCGAATGCCTCGACGATCCTCAGCACCTTCTGGAAAGTCTGACGTAGAAGTCGGAAGTCCAAATTCTGAAGCTTCAAGACGCACTCGCCCAGCGCAGCACGCGGAGCACTCGAAGGGTGTTCCAGCGGCTCGGCTCGCCGGCGCGACCTTCCATCTCGAAGTGCACGGGGCCCGGATGCGGGTTCTCGAGCGGCCAACGCCCGTGCTCGTCCCGCGTCTTCCGTACCAGATCGATCGCTTCGGCCATGCGGTCGTCGGGTGCGACGCCGGCCCGCCGCAGGTAGTCCAGTCCCCACAGGATGTCGTAATGCCAGCGCGTGGGGAACGAAATCTCGGTCCACGCAGCCGTAAACGTCCCTCTTGCTGAGCAACCGGCCTGTGTCTTGCGATCTATGAACCAATTGGTGCTGTCAGTGGTAGCCGACGAATCGCGCACCGAGTAGGAGACGACTGCGCACCGGCCGACACGGGAGCCGGGCTGTATGGCCAAGACCGTACCCAGACACTACGAATTGTCAGCCGCTTGCGGCTAGCGAACGCCACATCACTCGTGCCGCAGGGCTTCCATGGGATCCACGCGCGACGCACGATTGGCGGGCACGTAGCAGGCTGCAAGGGCGACCGCCACCCAGATGACAGCTCCCGCGACGTGAGTAGAAGCAGTGCCCGGGCGAATGCCGGCCTGCACCGAGGCAAGCGCGCGGATCGCCGGGACCGCAAGGACCTCGCCGATGACGACGCCGACGACCGCGATCGCCAGACCATGCAACACCACATCGCGAAAAATCGCGCCCCGCCCAGCGCCCAACGCCATCCGAACGCCGATCTCCTGCGTCCGAAGACTTACGCGATACGCCATGACACCGTAGAGGCCAATGGCTGCGAGAACCAATGCGAGCAGGCCAAAACCAGAGAGGACCGTCGCCATCCAGCGAACGCCTGTGAACGACCGATCGATGTAGGTGCTGAGCGGCTCCACCGCATAAACGCGGATGTTCGATCCCATAGCGAGAAGGGTCTGGCGCACGGCCAGCACCATGCTCGCCGGGTCCGTGCCGGTTTCGAGCAGTATGGCGGTGAGGCCGCCGTCGTACTGTCGCGCGAACGGTCGATAGAATCGGGGCTGTGGCGGTTCGCCAACATCGCGGACGGCCGAGTCGCGTACGACGCCGATTACGACCGATGCTTGTGGGGCCTGGCAGCCGATCAGTACCCGTTCCTCGATCGGAGATGTGTTGGGCCACAAGCGCTTTGCGAGGCTGTCCGTGATGACAATGGTGGACGATTCGCGAGGCAGGTCGATCGACGTGAAATCGCGGCCCGCAATCATTCCGATACCCATCGTGTGGAAGTACCCGAGATCGATCGCATTGGTCGAAACGTGCAGCTGCGGGCCGCCGGACAACGATACGCAATCGGTTCCGGACGGCATCAACGGTAACGCCGATGTCTGCGACGCGCTCAGAACGCCGGGCAATGCTCGCAGGCGGTCGAGCGCCTGTGCGTAGAGCTCGCGGCCAGTCTCAGGTGTTGATGCGGAGGGAAAGTAGATGTACGCGTAGAGCCGCCCGCTGATGGCGAAGCCAGGATCAGTGACTTGCAGCCGACGCAGCGTCTCTATCACGCTGCCGGCGATCAAGAGCAACACGAACGAGAGCACGACCTGGGTGACAAGCCCGAAGGGACGCCGACGCCTGATTGAGCCGCCAATTTCCCCTTTGAACGCTGCGACTCCGCTGCTCTGCGATCCTCGCCACGCAGGTACCAGCCCGCAGACAAGTGTTGTCGCGAGCGAGAGGATCGTCGCGAACGCGATGACGCGACCGTCGAGTGACAAATCCAGCTCGATGGGGAAGGTCGATCGCACCGAGGGCATGACACGTTCGAGGATTCTGGTCGTCCAGCCTGCCAGCACGAGGCCGCTTGCGCCGCCGCCGATAGCCAGCACGAGGCTTTCCGTCAGCAGCTGACGTATCAGGCGAGATTTCGTGGCGCCGAGTGCCTGTCGTATGGCCAGTTCGCGCCGGCGCAGGGACCCGCGCACGAGCAAGAGGTTGCCGACGTTCACGCACGCGATGAGCAGAACGACGCCGACGACGATCATGAGCAGCGATGCGCTCAGGCTGACGAGGCGCCGGCCACCAGGATTTGGGATTCCACGTATTGGTTCTGCCACGATCGGCGGCAGCGGTTCCGCTGACGCGCCGTGCTCGGCGACGAGTTGTGCTTCGATGCCGTTTAGTTCTGCCGACGCCTGCCCCGGCGTCGCGTCCGAACGTAGACGGCCGAAGACCATGACAAGCCGGCGCGACCGGTTGTCGAGCATCGCCGCCAGCCGTGGGCGTGTCCGCATCGGCACCCAGATGTCTGTGCGATACGGTGCGAAGATCCCTGTGAAAGCGCGCGGTGCGACGCCCACGATCGTGTAGGACTGCGCCTCTGATCCGATTCTGCGCCCAAGAACGTCAGCACTTCCGCCGAATCTGTTCTGCCAAACCGCGTAGCTGATGACAGCAATCGGCTCCGTCTCGCTCGTGAACCATCGTCCAAGGGCGGGCACAACGCCAACCACTGAACCGTAGTTCGCGGACACGACCTCGGCAGCCACGAACTCGCTCACACCATCGACTTCCAGATCCGATTCCATCGGGAATGATGCCGTGAGGCCCGAGAGAAGACGCCCGTGTGCCTGCAGATCCTGGAAGTCTGGATAGGAGAAGTACGCGCTGGTTCCGCGACTGAGCATCAACAGGCGCCCCGGGTCAGCGCCGGGCAACGGTCGAAACAGCACGCTGTTCAACGCGCTGAAAATAGACGTATTCGCACCTATGCCAAGGCCGAGGCAGAGTACCGCGAGCACCGCGAAGCCCGGTGATCGCTTGACTTGTCGAATGGCGTACCGCAGGTCGTCGCCGAGATCTTCGAGCAGACGGACGCCCCGAGCATCCCTGTGCTCCTCCTTGACTTGGTCGAATCCGCCCATCTCCAGCCGTGCTCGCCGCAGCGCTTCGTCGTGCGCCAGGCCGTTCGCGACGTGGCGGTCTATCAGTCGTTCAAAATGAAAACGGAGCTCGTCGTCCAGGTCCTGTTCTACGGTACGGCGTCGGATGAGCGACCGAAGCCTGTGCGTGAGATCGGTGAACATCGCTGCCTCCGGCTACACGCTTTCCAGGACTTGCGCGACGACATCGGTCAACGTGCGCCAAGCGCTGATCTCCGCCTCCAGGTGGGAACGGCCGCGCCTGGTCAGCTCGTAGTACTTCGCGCGCCGATTGTTGTCTGACGTACCCCATGAAGCCTTGATCCATCCACGACGCTCCAAGCGGTGAAGGGCCGGATAGAGCGACCCTTGCCGGATGGTCAGGCTGGCTCCGGAGATCTGTGCGAGCCGTTCGGAGATGGCCCACCCGTGCCGTGGCTCCAGGGCCAGCGTCTTGAGGATGAGGAGGTCGAGCGTACCCTGCGGAAGACCAGTGTGGGGCATCGGCATCATTAGACCCTTGTACTTCGACAAGAGGCTAGCGCGTCTCATGTCGAAGTGCAAGACGAGCGCGACCGGATTCGAAGACAGCGAATCACACCGGATTGTGCTGGATGGGTGGCCTCGAGACTCACCCTTCGAGATTGCGCCGGGTACGTCGGTCCGAGAAGGAGCAAGGAGCAAACGCACTCAATTTTTCAAGAGCCGTGGGGATATCAGCACAGTCGCCTTCCGCCTCAATTACTCGCGACTAACGCCGATCCATTAACCGGCGCCCTTTCCAGCCGTTTCGCCGTGACGAACGTGGTATGTTGCGCGTCATGATCCGCCAGATCGCGCCCCAGTTCTTCACAATAGACCTGCCTGCGACCCTCGCGTACTACAACGAGAGACTCGGCTTCGACTGTGTCGGCACTTGGCAGGACCCGCCGGTCTATGCCATCGTCACGCGAGACGAACATCGGATCCACTTCCGCTGCGCCGAGCCGCCCACGGCGAATCCCGAGAAGTACGACGACGAGCTGCTCGACGCGTACCTGTTGGTTGATGATGCGGACGCGCTATACGCGGAGTACGCTGCTCGCGGTGTCGAATTCACGCGAGCGCTTGCGAACACACCGTGGCACTCGCGCGAATTCGTCGTGAAGGACTGCGATGGCCGCCTACTCGCCTTCGGCGCGAATCCGGCATAGCCACCGGCCACGCATCCCCGATCACGAGCGACTTGCGCCCGTGTAGAGGATCGGTAACGGAAACGCCGACCAGCCGACCGTGTATTCCGTCAACAGAACGCGACTTATCATTACGGATCCATTGGCCACGGTGTGCTTCGTCGAGGTGTTTCGCCAATGCAGCCACGTGCGCCGTCAACGTGCTTGCCGCCTCCAAGTGGCGAGGATAGAGTGCCTCGATGAGAGCCCTGCTGCGCACGTTGCAAGCTTGTTCTACGACCGCGTTGTGTTCGGTGATGACTGTGACGGCGCAAGCGTGCGCACCCGTGGCCACTCCGGTGGCCCCTGCGAATGCAGGCGGGCAACCTGCGATCCTCGGACAGGGTGTGGTGTTTCAGACGTCGGTTGTCCCACAACCTGACGAAGATCTGGCAGCGGCGTGCAGGTACGAAATTACTCTGACGAGCCGGTCACGGCGTGTCCAGGGAGTCTGGGTCATCTTCGAGCGCAGTCGCGACACGCTCCGTTACTACCAGGATGCCGACGTTCGAGCGTTCTCTCGACGTCACGACCTGGCTCTTCTCTTCCCATTCCATTGCCGGTCGAAATCCGAGACGGGAGGGGATATGAACGTGGACCCGTCAAAGGGGATTGGGCGCGCGTTGTTCACAGCACTGATCCAGTTGGGGCAGAGTTCAAACCACCCGGAATTGGCATCGGCCAAGCTGATCCTGCTGGGCTTCTCAGGAACGGGCTCCCTGGTTGGAAGGTTGGCAGAGTTTGCACCGGACCGGGTTCTGGCGGTCATTTCCACCAACCCCGGACATTTCGACCCACTTGGCGTGGACACGATAAGCCTTTCGCCCAAAGCAGTTGCGATACCACAGCTGATTCTTACCGGCAGTGCGGATGCGGTATCTGGCACCCAGCGACCCTATGGATACTTTCGGAAGCACTTCGATCAGGGTGCACCTTGGACCTTCGTCGTCCAGAACAAGGTGCCGCATTGCTGCATCATGAACGCCAAGGACCTGATTGTGGAGTGGCTGGATGCCGTTGTGGTTCAGCGGGCAACACGGCCCAGAGGTTGGTATGGCTTCATCGAGACCAGGCCGAGTGAAGCGACGGACTGCCCTGATCAATCTCCTCCGATTCGTTCCTCTTGGTGTCGCAGCACAAAGGACGATTGGGGTGGCGAGAATTGGTCGGTCAACACAGCAAGAGTCGAGCGGGGTCCGAATCCACCACAAGGGATGATGCCGGCAGGCTGGCTGCCTACTAAGAGGTTTGCGAAGCAGTGGGTCTCGTTCGTGACACAGCCTGAACATCTAGTCATGTTGCCACCCTGATCCACATCTTAATCGAGCTTCTGACGGAAGTTCTCGCGACTGATCTCCAGGCCAATCCGTGCCGATGCGCCAAGAAGACCCAGGGGTTCATGAAAGCTGGTCTCCTGAACCCGGAGAATCTCCTGTTTGCTCGGGAGCATGTCACCAAGGTCAACGAAGTGGCGCCGAAGAAACACCAGGAACTGAACGCGCTGCACGAGGCGTATGCGGAGATCCATCGCGCGCACCCGTTCCAAAGCCCGCCCGACTTCGCGGCGTCGCTGAGAGAGCTGCTCAATCGGGTGGAGTTCAGATCGAGCGTGGAGATGGACTGATGCGGAAATATGTCGTGGTGACACTTGTTGCCGCGGTGTTTGGCACCGGCTGCCAGCCAGCCGCCGATCGTTTCGATCCTCAGGAGATCATTGCGCTCGAGCGGGGGGCGCTCGACCGGTGGGGCAAAGGCGATCCGGGGGGATTCTTCGACCTCATGGCCGCCGAGCAGACGTACTTCGACCCGATGACTGACAAACGGATCGATGGTCAGGATTCGCTGAAGAAGTACATCGCCCCGTTTACTGGAAAAATCAGCATCGAGCGCGTCGAGATGATCGACCCCAAGGTCCAGCGGGCTGGGGATCTCGCTGTCCTGACGTTCAATCTGATCGACTATGGCGCGCAGGTCGCGGGAGGGCCCAAGACAACGGCGCGCTGGAACTCGACCGAGGTGTATCGACGGATCAACGGATCTTGGAAGATCGTTCACTCGCACTGGTCGTACGTGAAACCCGACATCAACGAGACTGAAGACGTACGTGAAGCCGATGCCCGGGCAATTCGAGAATCCGAGACAAAATGGGCACAAGCTTGGGCCGCGAAGGACCTCGACGAGATCGTGAGTCACTACGCCGACGATGCGTCTGTCGACTTGGCGAACATGCCGATTTTGAACGGCCAGGATGCGATCCGTGCGGCCCTGAAGCAGCGGCTCGCGGATCCGAATTTCGCCTTGACGTTGGCGCCCGCTCAAATCGAGGTTTCAAAAGGGGGAGACCTGGCGTATGCGCGCGGCGGGTACTCGGTAACGTTGACCGACGCGACGACAAAGCGACCGGCGACCCACAAGGGGAAGTACGTTGTCGTCTATCGAAAGCAAGGTGACGGCCGCTGGAAAGCCGTTCACGATATCAACAACCGCGACACACCGTAGCCGGCGAGTTGCGGGCGCTCACACCCCACGTGTTGTCAATAAGGAATTCTGAACTGGTCGCCAATAAAATCGCCGGTGCCATGTCCGTCACTGATCGTGAGATGCGAGATGCGACCGGATGACGCACGCCGCCTTTCTGGAAATACATCACGCTGCCGTGCGAGGTAACGCAGCCAAGGACTACACGGCTTCAGTCGTTGAGGCATGGGCGCGGACACCGACGGTCGCGCCGGTGTCGAGATCGATGGCGTACTTTTCGATACTCGCGCGGCGGTTGATTCAACTGTAGAACGGATGACTCGCGGCCGTCGGGAAACCCGTGGTCGCGGCCCAGATGCTCGGCGGTCGATCGCGTTTGTGTTTGCCCATCGCCATAGGCAGAGTGTACAGCTCACGCGCACGTCTTGATCTGTCAACGCGGCTGCTAAGATCCCAGTGGTAGAAATAGCCGACGCGCCTGACGGGCACTTTGGCAGCAGGGGGCGTTACATGCGCACGCGCATAGGGATCGGCGCCACATTCGGCAGCGCTTTCCTCGGAGCCTTGATGGCACACGCGGCCTTGCAGACCCCAGCCGCACCCGCCGTCGACGAGACCGTTTTTCGCGAGTACGCGGGCGTCTATCAATGGGGACCGAATGCCTTCGTGTATCTCCAGATGTGGGATGAGGGCAAGCCAGGTCAACTCGTCGCGTTTGACGAATCCGGCGAGGTTCGGACGCTCTACCCGACGGAGCGCGACCACTTCTTCGCCGGTCCTGGCGTCTCGGTTTCGACTTCCATTGAATCGCGAATCGAGTTTCAACGCGCCCGCGGCAACAAGATCGCCTCGCTGACCTGGCAACGCGGGGGTGTGGCCCCGCGCCTGGCCAAACGGGTCGACATTGAGAAACATGAGGACATCGACTTCTCGAATGGCGACGTTCGGCTCGCCGGCACGCTCATCAGTCCGGCCAGAGGCGGGAAGCACCCTGCGATCATTCTCGTGCATGGCTCCGGTGCCGAGAATCGAGAATACATCCTTCCCTTTGCGCGGTTCCTTATCCGCCGCGGCATCGCGGTCCTCGGGTACGACAAGCGGGGTGTGGGCGGGTCGACCGGGGACTGGAAGACGGCGTCGTTCGACGATTTGGCGGGCGACGTCGTGGCCGCGTTCAATTGCTTGAAGACGCGCCGCGACATCGACGCCAGTCAGATAGGGCTGTTAGGCGTCAGTCAGGCGGGATGGATCATGCCGCTCGCCGCCGTCCGTGCGAAGGACATGGCGTTTCTGATCAGCATCTCCGGTGCAGGCATACCAGGCGCCGAGACAACGATCGATCAGGCGCAAAACGAAATGACAGCTAGCGGTATGCCGTCAGAGGTCGTCGAACAGATCGTCGGCCTGATGAAGCTCCAAAATCAAGTCGCCCGAACGGGCCAGGGGTGGGATGAGTACGCCGCAACGCGCGAGAAGCTCGTCGCACGTGCGCAGGCTGCGGGAGTTCAATGGCCGCCGCCAGACCTGTTCCCGGCAACACCGGACCATCCGTATTGGCAGTTCATCCGCCGCTTGTACTTCTACGATCCTGCGCCGACGCTGCGTCAGCTCCAGGTGCCGACGCTCGCGCTATTCGGGGAATTGGACAACAACATCGTCGCCGGGAAGAACAAGGCGGCCTGGGAGGCAGCACTGAAAGCTGGTGGCAATCGAGACTACGCGCTGAAGGTCTTGCCGAAGGCGAATCACTACCAGTGGGAGGCCAAGGTCGGAAGCAACGCCGAAATGGCATCGTTGAAGCGATTCGTGCCGGAGTACTTCACGACAATTCAAGATTGGCTCGGGAAGCACATCCGAGGCTTCGGAGCGTATCGGTAGCGGCAGGGCGGTGATTCGAGTCGGTCGCATGAGCGGTTCTGTGCTCGTCCGTTGGACATTTCTCGCCAGCGGGCTGCTCGGCGCTTCGACGGTTGCGCGCGCGCAGGACTGGACCTTCGACGCGCGCGACATCGCACTGGGCGGTCGCGGCAGTAACCACGACATCGCGACCGAGATGATCGGCGACGAGCGGCCGTACCGCGCGATCGTGCTGCCGTTCGGCCTCATGCAGGTGCTCGGGCACCGGGACGTGTTCGACCCCGATTCCTCGCACTTCGACCCGGCGCGCGCCGTCGAGTATGCCGCGAGCCCGATCCACTTCATCATCGGCCGCGACTCGACGTCGACGACGGGGCGCTTCATCACCGACATCCGCAACGCGACGCTGAGTCGCGATCTCAACGCCTACCAGGGCGTCACGCTGCCAACGAGCATCCACGCCGAAGGTCTGGTATCGCCGCGATGGGGCCACACGATCAAGTTGAAGCAACATCGCGATGGTGCGTTTCACGGCGTGTATGTCGGCGCGGGACCGTACTTCGCGATGGCGTCCCAGAGCCGCGTCGATCCGCAGCTCGTAAACATCCTGTCGAACACGACGCCGGTGTTCCTGCCGAATTCGTTGATGGCGATCACGAGCCACGCCCAGGAGCAGATCGCGCTGGCGATCATCGGCGGGTACCGGGCGCGGTTTCGTGTGACGGAGAACGCAGCCTCGCCGCGCGATGGGTTGTACGTGGCCGCGAATTACAACTACCTTCACGGGTTCGAGTTCGACGACTACGCGCTCGCGATCCGGCTCGCGACCGACCGCGCCGGCCTGCTGACGCCAATCGCCTCGCCTCTCACCTTCACGCGACTTCGCTCGACGAGCGGCCGCGGGTTCGCCGTCGATGTGGGCGTGGGTGCCGTCGTCGATCGCTGGGAGTTCGGATTCGGAGCGAACGGCCTCGCGAACCGAATCGACTGGCGCGACGTCACGCCGACCGGGTTTTCGCTGGCGACCCTGTTCGGCGGCAACAGCACATTGGCGGAAGCGACGGCGGCGACGATCGGTCCCATGCGGTTGGAGCTGCCGCCGGAGTACCGCGGCAATATCGGATACGTGACCGACGGCTGGTCCGCGCGCGGCGACGTCGGCCACGGCTTGCTCGGGATGACGGTCCACGCCGGCGTCGAGCGGCACCTCACACGAGTCGATCTGCGCGGCGGGGTTCGCTACAGCTTCGAGCAGTGGAATCCGACGGGCGGTCTCGGCTTCGCGCTCACCGATCGCGTCGGTCTCGACGTCGCCGCCTTCGGCACGTCGGCCAATCTCGAACGCAAACGCCTGCTCGCGCTGGCCGCATCGATCCGCATCACCACACGGTCAACGACGGAGCGCGAGCGTTGAGGCGAGCGCGCGGTGTCCGCGGCCGCTGGCGGCCAGTATGGGCACCGGTATCGCACGTCGCTGAATCACTCCGATACGACACCCACGCGGGTCCTGTCACCCGGCAGCCCACAGGCGCTCAGGCACTGGTCGGCCCGGGGACGCCTCTGTGTGACGGCGCCGACATCCACGGCGCTTCGTGACGGCACCATCGGACGTCAATCTGCATTCTGTTCTTTGGTGGCGATCCGACTTCGGAACCGCGATGTGGCCGGAAGCTCGCCCTCACGGTCGGCAGTTAGTGCTGGTCGCTGTTCAAATACCGACGAGTCGCCAACGATTTTCGAACCGGGCCTGAAAACATACTGGATCACCGCGTGGCGTTTATCGCGACGTTGGACGTAGGGCTGACGCGTCCGTAGCCGAGGTCAATGGCTCACTGTTGTGGAAGATCCTTCAACAGGTACATAGCCGAGGACAGGTAATAGTCTCGGGCGATTGCGTTGATCTGCCGCTCGCCCACCGCCCTCGCCGTGGATCACGATCACGTTGCTGGACGAGTAACCAACGGCCACGAACACGCCGTCCGTCACCCGGATCACTTCCTTGCGGAACTCATTCGACTGTGCCCGTAATTTCTCGCGGCCGGCACAATCCTGGGCCGCCGCAGAAACACACCAGGCGAAGAGCATCGTTAGCGCCAGGTCCGATGTCCGACAGGCCGAAGCCCACATCTGCGATCCTCCTGGTTCTAAGTCCGTCCGATCGCACCACCGGACGAGTGCCATTTGAGGTTTACCTAGAAGTCCTCCTACGCTGCGGGATCAGGTTACTCACGTCACACCCGAGTTCTGCAAGACGCCGCAGATGATAGCGCTTCAGTTTCGCCGTGTTCATTCGGTCGAAGTAGTCGGTCCAAGATCCCTGAATTCCACGCCGTTGCGGAGCATGTGGTCACGGCAAGAGCAAATTAATGCACCGTACACGCTGCCTCGGCAACGAGAATCTGGTCGCAACCGACCCTACGGGTGTAGTATGCCGCCGACATCGCGACCCCATTTCCGCGTCGGCTCAATGATTCACCGAACTGTCTTCGATATGCCGGTTACTGGGCCAGACCCCGCAGTTGCACCGGAGAAGATGCCGGCCTGGACGCATCCCAAGACACCCAGGGGCGATCGGGATCTGAAGGGCAAGTGGGCGAGCGCCGACACCATCCACTACAGAGCAACGGTCGACGACCCGACGATCTACACGGGCACGCGAAAGGTGGCGTTGCCGCTGCGGCGCAATCCCGACTATCGAATCTACGAGTACGCCTGTCACGAGGGTAATTTACGCGCTTCTCAATTTCATCCGAGGCTCTCAGTTTCCATCGGGCGCTGAAGCCAAAACAGTGACAGTCGAAATTCCGCGGTTTCCAGGATTGAACCTCAGCGTCGTCGGCGTCGTGCGTGGTCGCTCCCCTCTCGCGCAAGAGGTGAGTGTATGCGTGAAGTTTTGAAGGCGATTGTTATATGTCTCGTTGCGCCGACCGCAGCCTGGGCACAGGCGTCGCTTGCTGGCGCCGTGAAAGACACGTCGGGCGCCGTACTGCCCGGCGTCGGCGTGGAAGCCGCCAGCCCCGCGCTCATCGAAAAGGTGCGTACGGCGGTGACCGACGGCAGCGGCCGGTATCGCATCGAGGACCTGCGGCCCGGCACGTACACCTTGACGTTCGCGCTTTCTGGGTTCGTCACCCTCAAGCACGACGGCGTGATCCTCAGCGGATCGGCCGTGACCACAGTCGACGCTGAACTTCGCGTCGGCGGCGTCAGCGAGACGGTCACCGTGACGGGCGAATCACCGGTCGTGGACGTGGTGAGCACCAAGCGTGAACTGACGCTCGACAACGAAACGATTCGAAGCCTGCCGAGCGTCCGCAGCTACAGTTACCTGCTGACCACCGTTCCCGGGCTGCAGACGAACAACAACAACGTCAACACCGGCCCAGTCTTCGCGATCTTCCCGATCCACGGCGGCCGCGGTGTCGAATCGCGTCTGACGGTCGACGGCCTGAACGTCAGCAACCCGCCCGGCGGCAACCAGCCGCCGAACTTCGTCGCCGACATCGGCAATGCGCAGGAAGTGACGATGATCACGTCGGGCGGTCTGGGCGAGTCCGAGACGGCCGGCCTCACCATGAACATCGTCCCGAAACAGGGCGGCAACCACGTGTCTGGTCTGGCCTTTGTCTCCGGCTTCTCAGAGGGGATGCAGGCAAACAACTTCACCGACGAGCTGAAGGCGCGCGGCGCCACGCAGCCGACTCCGGTGTTCCATGTGTACGACGTCAACGTGGCGGCCGGCGGGCCCATTGTCAAGGACAAGCTCTGGTACTACATAAGCGTCCGCGAGCAGGGACAGCGGCAGAACACGCTGAACGTGTACTACAACCAGAACGCGGGCGACGTGACCAAGTGGACTTACGTGCCCGATCTCGGCAGGCCGGCGTTTTCGGATCGCACATGGGAGAACTACACCCCTCGCATCACCTGGCAGGCGTCGCGGCGCAACAAGTTCTCGTTCGTGTGGGATGAACAGCCGGTCTGCCGCAAGTGTTCGGGCACCACATCGCTCACCGGCTCGCCAAACTTCATCTTCCCCACCTCGCCTGAAGCGGACGGCCACGGCGAGTTCAGCCCGCAGCGCGTCCAGCAGGCCCGTTGGACATCGGCGGTGACCAACAGGCTGCTCCTCGAAGCAGGGATCGGCACCACGTACTACCAGTGGGGCGGTCGCGAGCTCGATCCTAACCCCACCCGAAACCTGGTGCAGGTGCTGAACCTCACGCAGACCATCGTGCCGGGCCTGGTCACGCCGATGGTGTACCGCTCGCAGAGCTGGTTGAACAACACGACGCGTGGCTCGACCTGGAACGCGTCGGCCTCGTACGTGACCGGTTCGCACAGCATGAAGTTCGGGTACCAGGGCAATTACTGGCGGGATTACCGCGACATACATGTCAACGACCAGAACCTGCGGTACACGTTCCTTGGCACCACTCCGCTCTCCATCACCGAGTACGCCAACGCGTACAACGTGAACGCGGAAGCGATGCAGTCGTCGCTATACGCGCAGGACCAGTGGACGAGCCATCGACTCACGCTCCAGGGCGCGCTCCGTTGGGACTATCCGTGGAGCTGGTTCCCCGCGCAGACCGAGCCTCAGTCCCGGTTCTTCCCCGGTGCCAGCTTCGCGCGCATCGACGGCGTGACCGGCTACAACGACATCACGCCGCGCATGGGTGCGGCGTTCGACGTGTTCGGCACCGGCACGACCGCGCTCAAAGTAAATCTCGGGAAGTACCTGCAGGGCGCCAGCGTCAGCAACCTCGCATACACCGCGAACCCGGCACTGCGGATTCCGGGCGGGGGCGGCGGCATTTTTCCGCCGGCCACCAGCCGCTCGTGGACGGACCTCAACGGCAACTTCATTCCGGATTGCAACCTGACCAATCCGCTGGCGCAGAGCCCGACAACGACCGGGAGCATCGACAGCTGCGGCCAGATCGACAACCTGCTGTTCGGCTCCAGTCAGCTCATTGGCGCGCAGTACGATCCGGATCTGTTCCACGGGTGGGGCCTTCGTCCCTCCGACTGGTCGTTCGGTGCGTCGGTGCAGCAGCAGATCTTCCCGCGTGCGTCAGTGGAGGGCGGCTACTATCGCCGTTCGTTCACGATGTTCACAACCGGCGGCACCGTGACCGACAACCTGTTGGTCTCGCCGAGAGACCTCGCGACCTATTCGATCACCGCTCCAGCCGATTCGCGTCTGTCCAGCGGCGGCGGCTACACGGTTGGCCCGCTCTACAACCAGAACTCGAGCGTGTTCGGCCAATCGAACCTGCTGATCATGTCGACGAAGAAAGTGGGCGACGACACACGCGTGTTCAACGGCGTCGACCTGACCGTGAGCGTGCGCGGCGCCAACGGCTTCACGTTCTCAGGCGGTACCAGCACCGGCAAAGTGGTGAACGACTGGTGCGACATACGTGCGGCGGTTCCGGAGGGAATGTACGTGGGCGTCAGTGGACTCCTGAACCCGTACTGCCGCGTCGAGTCGCCGATCCAAACGTCGTTCCGCGGCCTTGTGACCTACACGATCCCACGCATCGACGTGAACCTCAGCTCGGTGTATCAAGACAAGCCCAACATCGGCACCGACCAGCTCGGCTCGCTGGCCGCCAACTACACGCTCAGCGCAGCCGACCAGGCAGCGGCCGCGGCGCAGATCGGCCGTCCGCTGACGACGACGGGGACGATCACGGTCAACTTGGTCGCGCCGGGCGACTTGTACGGCCCTCGCATTCGCCAGCTCGATTTGTCGGCGAAGAAGATCATCCGCTTCGGTGGTCAGCGCTTGACGGTGGGCGCGGACTTCTACAACCTGGCGAACAACAACGTGACGATCTTGTTCAACGGGACGTTCGTGCCAAACGTGGCGGGGTGGCAGTCGCCGACCAGCTACATGAACCCGCGGGTCGTCCGCCTGAACGCGGAGTTCAGCTGGTAAAAGTACTGTCCGCTCGTCGCGACGGACGCGTCGCACCGGCGCTGGACGCCGGCGCGACCGGCTCGATCCTGACGAGCGCCGCCGGATCCTCGTCGGTCAGCAGATACAGCAGGCCGTCCGAACCCTGCCGCACGTCGCGAATCCGCTGGTGGAGGTCGCGCAGCAACGACTCGCGCCGGAGCTCCTCCCACTTGTCGTTGAACACGATCCGCTGGAGCTGTCCGCTCGGCGCCACTTCGCCTTCGCGCAGCCCGCCTACGAACGCGTTGCGCTTCCAGCCTGGAAAGCGGTCGCCGCTGTAGAACATGAGACCCGACGCCGCGATCGACGGCACCCAGAAGACGACCGGCTCCTCGAAACCGGGCGCGGACGGCGGAAAGCGCGGGCCGTTGTAGTCGCGGCCGTAGCTGACGATCGGCCAGCCGTAGTTGTGGCCCGGCTTCAGCACGTTCAATTCGTCGCCGCCGTTCGGACCGTTTTCCTCTTCCCAGATCTCGCCGGTGAACGGATTGAGAGTAAGCCCAAGCTGCACCCGATGACCGATCGTGAAAATCGCCGGCTTGTAGCCGCTCTTTCCGACGAACGGATTGTCCGGCGGCACGCTGCCGTCATCTTTCAGGCGCAGGACCTTGCCGGCCAGATCGTTGGTGTGCTGGGCGCGGTCAACGCTGACGTGCGGTCCGGTTCCCGGTCCGCCAATGCCCACGTACAGCATCCCGTCCTTGCCGAACACGATGCGCGACGCTTCGGTATCCACGTCGTCGGAAACGAACACGTCGTGGACATCGGTCAGCGCGTTGCCGTCCCACGTGCCGCGCAGGACCGCGTTCGCGGCGACGCCGGGCGCGAGCGGCTTGTGATACGAGATGTAGATCCAGTTGTTCCGTGCAAAATCCGGATGGAGCGCGATGTCCATCAGTCCCGCCATCGTCGCGCGCGAGAGGACTTGCGGGGTGCCAGGCACCGGTGTCGGATCGAGCACGCCGTTGCGGACGACGCGAAGACGTCCGACGCGCTCGGTGATCAGGATGCTGCCGTCCGGCAGAAACGCGAGACTCCACGGGTGCGAGAGTCCCTTCGTGACCACGCTGACTCTGATGTCACGCTGCTCGAACGTGGAGAAGACCCACGGCCCATCGCCGAGCGGCGGCGACGGGAGCGGCCGCGGCCCTGGCGGGACGACGCCGCGTTGATCGCGAATCACCGGATACGGAAATCGCTTCTGCAGCTCCTCGGCCTCCGGAGACAATCGCGGCGGCCCCTGCTGCGTGGCGCGAACGGCAGCGACGACACCAATCATCAGCGCCGATATCAACATCAATCTCATCGCGATCCTCTGTCGAGTGCCGGTAAGCTATCACGAACGTACCCGAACGGCGTCCGGTGATGTTCTGGATCTTCGGCGGCGCGTACACCGAAGGCGCGGGCTCGAGCCCGCATACCGACGGCGAAGCGCTTGCCCGCCAAGGCGCAGTCGTCGTCACCTTCAATTACCGTCTCGGTCCGTTCGGGTTCTTCTCGCATCCCGAGCTGACGAACGAGTCGGGACACAACGCGTCGGGCAATCAGGGCTTGATGGATGCGATCGCGGCACTGAGATGGGTGCAGACCAACATCGCAGCGTTCGGCGGCGATCCTCGCAACGTCCTGAAACTCTATTCGGCGGATTCCGACGAGGAAGCGACGCGCGCGTCCTGTATGCGAAGATTCTGGCGGGGCTGAAGGAATAAAACAGTCGCCTATGGCCGCACATATCAAGACGACAGTCGTCGGCAGTTATCCCGTGCTCCCATGGATGGTGGGGAACCCATCGCGTCTCGTGCTCCGCGATGCGGTGATGGCCGTCCTGAAAACACAGGAGCTCGCCGGCCTCGATCTCGTGACCGACGGCGAACTGATGCGTTTCGATGCGAGCCATCCCGAAGCCAACGGGATGGTGGAGTACTTCGTGTCGCGCTTGGACGGCATCCGACGCGCTTTCTCGCCCGCCGATTTCGAACGCTACCGCGCCGATCGTGTCGCAGGCTCCCAGTTCCTGGCCGGCATGTTCGTCGTCGGTCCGATCACCGAGGGCTCCTTGAATCTGCCGCAGGACTGCGAATTCTCGCGATCCCTGACCCGACTGCCGTTCAAGTTCACCTGTACCGGCCCGCACATGCTCGCGCGCGTTCTGAACAACTGCCACTATCCAGATGTGCCGGCACTGGCGATGGACATCGCGAAGGTGTTACGCCGCCAGCTGGCGCTCGTTGAAGCCGACACCGTGCAACTGGACGAAGCGAGCATCGTCGGCTATCCGCAGGATGCGCAGTGGGCGGCCGACGCGATCAATGACGTGCTCGACGGCATTCTGAACGAGAAGGCCGTCCACCTCTGTTTCGGCAACTACGGTGGCCAACCGATGCTTCGCGGATTCTGGCGCGACATGGTGCCGTTTCTCAATCGGTTGCACACCGATCATCTCGTGCTCGAGTTCGCGCGCCGCGGCTACGACGAGCTCGAGGTGCTCAACGATCTCGATCGCCGAATCAAGCTCGGTATCGGCGTCGTCGACATCAAGGACAACGAGGTGGAGAGTCCGGAGCTCATCGCTTCGCGAATCGACCACATTGCGAAAACCGTGGGACCGAATCGTTTGACGTATGTGCATCCGGACTGCGGCTTCTGGATGCTGCAGCGGAGCGTGGTCGACCGGAAGATTCGCGCGCTCGTCGCCGGCCGCGATCTTTTCGAGGGCCGGCTCTAACGCGAACATGTCGGAAGGCCTTGCTGAGACCGAACGCGCCGCCATTCGGGCGAAGGTCTTTACTCATCTCTCGGGCGTCGTGATGGCGCCGACCGTCAGCGCTTTGTGGGAGCGCGGCGCGCTCGAATTGTTGACGAGCACCCCGGGGCCCGTCGTTTTCGCCGACGTCGTCAAGCACACACATGCCAATGCCGGGTACTTGCGCGTCGCCCTGCGTCTGCTGGCATCGTGTGGCTGGCTTGTCGAACAACCGCTCGACAACGGCGCGCGGATGTGCGCGCTGACATCGGAAGGACGGGTTGCGTTGAGGCTCGCCCTCCCGCTGTACCGGCAGGTGACGGCGTCATTCCTGCCCAAAGCGCTCGCGCTCGAAGACTTTTTGGTCCAACCCTCCGACGAATTGTTCATCGCCTCGGTCGGTGATCTCGTGGCGCTCGCGCAGAACGGATGGGGCATCGCGCCGTCTCCCGATCCCACCACCGCGCAGCTCCACGATCGCATTCGCGGCCACGTCGACGGGATGCTCGTCGCTCCCGCCATGGTCGCGCTCGCACGCGGTGGCATCCTCGCGCGACTCACAGAGGGTCCCCTCGACCTGCGATCGATGTCCGCGAGCGCTGCGAGCGTTGGCTGCCTGTTCGATTTGCTGTCGACCACGGGCTGGGTGGAACGCGCAGGGCATATCGTGCAGTTGACGGGATGCGGATGTTACGCTGCGCACATTGCAAGCGCGTACGGGGTCACCGTGTCGTATCAGCCGATGTTCGCCGTCCTGCCGACATTGCTCTTCGGCAACGCGCGCATCGCGCGCGTCGATCCGAGCGGCCTTGAAACGATGGTCAACCGCGCCATGAACGTCTGGGGCGGCGGCGGAGCGCACATCACGTACTTCAAGAAGCTCGACGAGATCGTCGTCGACATCTTCAATCGTCCCGTTTCGGAGCAGCCGCGCGGGATCTGCGACATGGGATGCGGCGACGGCACGCTGCTGGCGCATCTCTACTCTGTCGTCAAGGAACGGACGGCGCGCGGACGCGAGCTCGACAAGCACCCGTTGATCATCGTCGGCGCCGACTTCAACAAGGTTGCGCGGCGCGCGACGAAACAGACGCTGCACGCTGCGCGAATCCCGACATTCCACGTCATCATGGGCGACATCAACCGGCCTGCGCAGCTTGCGAGCGATCTCGAGGCGATCGACCTTGACATTCACGATCTGATGCACATCCGTTCGTTCCTCGATCACAACCGACCGTACGTGCCTCTGTCGAACTACGTGAGCGGCTCGCGTATCCCGTCGACGACCGGCGCCTTCGCGCACTTGGGCGACGAGATTCCAGCCGACGAACTGGAAGAAAACCTCGTGCGACATCTGCGCCGATGGAAACCGTACGTCGGACGATTCGGCCTGCTGGTGCTCGAACTGCACACACTCCCGCCCGCGTTGACCGCCGCAAACCTCGATAGAACGCCTGCAGTCGCGTATGACGCGACGCACGGATTCTCCGACCAGTATCTCGTTGAGTTATCGGTGTTCGCTGAATGTGCGCGTGAGGCAGGGCTGCGAGCGGAGCCCCGATGGCAGGCGAAGTTCCCGCCCTCAGAGCTCGCGACGGTCAGCTTGAACTACTTTACGGCCGCGTGATCTGACCCATGGCGCTCCTGCAGAGTCTGCGGTCGCGCGCATCTTCTGGAAGCAGCCCGCGTTCGCGGGCGTGCCGATCGCACCATCATCACCGGCGTGATCGCGTTGGCGTAAAGCGGCGGTTCCACGACGATGTGGTGATCATTTCCCTGTCCCTTTCGTAGCGGGCGCTGTGCAGGCCCAGTTCGCTACGTCTCTCAGGCTGCCGATCCCTTTGTACTCCGCATACTGCGGATACGGGCAGAGCGGGCGTGTGAGGCCGTCCGCTCCCCTCCCGATCATTTGATCGGGCGCCACACTTTTTTCCACCCAGTTCTCCAGCGTACCGATGGAGTCGAACGTGTTGACGCCCGGGCCGCCACCGCAATGGCCCATGCCAGGCGCCATGAACAGACGCATCCAGTCGCTCTGGTTCCTGCCCATCTTGTCGAGAACAGAGTCGTAGTACCAAATCGTGTTTTCCGGCGTGATGCCGGTGTCGGCCCATCCATGGGTCAGGAGCAGCTTTCCGCCCCTGTGCTTGAACGCACCGAGATCCGGATTCACCGAATCCACATACCCGAGGGCCTTGTCGATGATCGGCATGTCTCTATCGAGATCGAACTTCTGCCAGTCGAGATTCGGATCGTCGAACGCGATGCGAACGATGTCGAACAGTCCGACGGGTGCCTGATTCGTGCCGCGCAGCGCCGGTATCGGATTGCCGAGCGCCTGGCCCGAAAAGATCAATTCGCCCTTCGCGTTCTTCACGCCGCCGTAGAACGTGTTGACCGTTCGGAGCTGCGCGGCCGTGAGGCACGTGTCATCGTCTTTCCCGGCAGCGCACAGCAGCTTCGAGAAGTTCACTGTGCACTGTCGCGGATTGTTCAGGAATCCCTCCTTGAGCGTGTCGCAGGCGTCGGCCACTGTCTGATTCACGAGCGCCGCATTCTCGGCCGTGAGGTTTCGTTCCGGATGCCGTGACAGCTCGATGCTTCGCGCCACGCCTGCGGTCCACATGTGGATGTGGCGGTTCGCCAGAGACCCCGCGATGATGCCGTTGTAGTCGGCGGGATATCTCTGGGCCTCCATCAGCGCCATGCGGCCGCCGGTGGAGCATCCCTTGAAATAGGAGTACTTCGCCGGCTGATCGTAGAAGGCCTTGACGATTTCCTTGGCCTTCAACGTCATCTCGTGCGTCGAGCGGTAGGCGAAATCGATCATCTTTTCGGGGTGGCCGATCGCCCAGTCGCCACCCGGTTCCTGGTGGCCCGTGTCGGTGCCTGCCGTCGCGTATCCGCGCCTCAACGCGTCCGGCATCTCGTTCGTCCGGCCCTGGATGGATCCAGCGAAGCCGCCATTCCCCACGCCCATGAACTTTCCATTCCAGTTCTGGACCGGCAGCCACAGCTCCATGTTGATCATGGAGTCGGACGTCGGATTCAGCGTCAACTGCACGCGACAGTGCGCGGGGATGTTCGCCGGCGGGGCGATGTTCGCAGCCGGTGCGCCGCCGCTCGCGGGCGGTCCACCCGCGCCGCGCGCGCCTCCTGCGCCCGATCCGCGTGCGGGCGGCGGACCTTCGGGGACGATAACAGCGCTCGTGATCGTGGCATCGGCGAGCCTAAGGCTTGCCAGATTCTCACAAGGGGTTGCGGCGGCGGCGAAGAGCAGCAACGCGGTGCCGAGCATGGTGGGCCTCCGGCATGGGAACGCGCGGCCTCACCGTATCACACGGCGTCGAATGGCGCTATTCGGCAGTCGCGCCCAATTTGCAACTGAGGTCTTCTTCCGCCCAACCGGCGAAACCGTGCGCCGTCGAAGACCGCGAGACCGGTTGTCCCGAGTCAGCCCCGTTGTGCGCGTGTCCGAGGACGTAGAGGTAATGATGCAGGTTCAGCCAGAAGTCGTCTGCCGTGAACTGGAACAGAGGAGTTGCGCGCGGTCACTTCGCCCGTCCCTTGTAGCCCTGCGCGATCATCTGAATCGACCAGACTTGTGCGGCGTTGGCGACTTCGTTTCCCTCGGCGTCCTGCGCGCCCCGCGCGAGGATGAACAGCGTCTTCTTGTCCTTCCCGCCGAACGCACAGCTGATCACCCCGCGTGGTGTGGGAATGATGCCGAGATGTTTGCCGTCGCGTCCGATCACTTCGACGCCCGCGCCGGTCGTGACGTAGAGACGCCCCTGCGAGTCAATCGTGCCACCGTCGCCGCCGCCGGCGGTGAACTTCACGAACTCGCGTTGATTGGTCAGCGACCCGTTCTTCTGCACGTCGAACGCCGCGAGCGTCGTCCCGTTGGTGACGTAGAGCGTCTTCTCATCCGCGCTGAGTATGACGCCGTTGGTGGTGAGGTTCTCGCCATACCGGGTGACCACGCCCTTCGGGTCGGCGTAGAACAGCCCGCCCATCGTGAAGTACACGCCGCCGCGGCTGTCCGCGGTCAGGTCGTTGATGACGCCCCCGATACAGTCGAGCGGCTCACTCTGAAAACTGTCCGTCAGCAGTCTCCGCTGCGGTGCGAGCTGCTCGATCTTCATTCGCAGCCCGCGCTCGACGATGAACAGGCGGCCCCTCGAGCTCATCGACAAGGCGCCGCCCGTGTGCGTCTCGGAGTACGCAACCGACGGGTTGCCGTTCTTATCCAGCTTCACGACTCTGCTGCTGTCGTTTTGCGCCAGCAACACGCCGCCGTCGTCGGTGCCGACGATGCCGTCGCCGTTGTTGCCCGCCTGCTGCCAGACGAACGTCCATTTCCGTCCGGCCGCGATCACGCCAGGAATTTCCGTGACCGTGTACTCCCTGAGGCGTTGCGGCGGCGGCGCGCCGCGCGCGCCGCCCGGAGCTCCGGCGCGGCCACGGCCGCCTCTAGCAGGCGGCGGCGTCTTGCACATCGCGATCAATGCCGCGTAGCCGGGATCGAGCGGCGCCTGCAGCGACGCCGCCGGTAGATTGGGAGGCGCGGGCGGCAGCCGCGGCGCCATGGTCTGCGCGACCAGGAGCGCCGATGTCAGCACACACAGCCCTGCCGCGATCGCCGCAGGATGTGTTCTCATTTCATGCGTTGATACGATTGCTCGTTTTCCAGACAGATCTCGTCCACGAGTTCCGTATCGACCGCGATTTGTTGTTTCAACGTCACCGTCCACGGCTTCGTGTACGCCTTGGAATCGTCGACCGTGACTTCTATCTCAAGGTGTCCGAAGTCGGGCCGGCGGATGCGCTCCCGCACTCTGGCGACCGACGTGATCATGCTTCCATTCCAATCGATCCAGATGTCGTCGCGAAAACCGTTTGAATCGATGACGAGCGTGTCGCTTTCCCATTTCGCGGATGAGTAACCCTGCCACGAGGGCACGGGATCGTCCGGCAGCGGCCGCGCATCCAAGAACACCATCCGATAATTGGCGTTCATCTCGATCAGGGCGACCAGCAGGCTTGGCGTCTGCACGAACCTGACGAAATGCGGAAGGCTGTAGGCACGCAGGAAGGTGTCGGGCAGGCAGCGAACGTGCGGATCATCCTTGGCGTGGTTGGCGGTTCGTTCCTTCACGAGCGCCGCCAGCCATGGTTGGTACGGCAGCCCGCCGGGCAGGCTGGCCCCCATGTTGAAGCCTTCTTTGCCCATCGGCAGCTCCACACCGCACGTGTACGTCACCGGATTGACCCCCTGGGCGCACTGCGGGTTTCCAGTCAGCCAGATTCCGGAGAAGTCCGGCTTGCCGCCAGCCGTGCGAGGCGCGGGCGCAGACAGATCGACCGTTCCGTCAGCCTTCCGCGGTACGCCGGCAGTCGGATACTTCAACCACTGTGCGCTGAGAGTCGATGCGCACGTCAGTCCGAACGCGGCGACGACGGCGGCGGCAGAGCGGCCCAAGAGTCGATGCATACGAGGCCTCCGGTCAAATCGTTATCCCGTGCGAGATGGTAAACCTACTCGATCCGATTTGGTCGGAGATAAGATCCCGCGCCGGATCCCTATCGTGGAGCGGGAAGCCGTTCACTGCCGAATTGACGGGAAAGCTGTGGTTGGAATCGCCGACGATGTTGGTTGGTTGTGGCGCTCGGTCTATCGAAAGGGTTGAGGGCTCAAATCTACCGGCGTTCCTTTTTCTCGTCCGGCGCGCCGGTGCCCGTCGAGCCGACAAACAACTTCTTCCCGTCCGGGAAGGTGATGTCACGGCCGTTCGCGCGGTTCGAACCGTCCTTCGCCTGGAAGCCCTCGACGATAATCTCGATGCCGGAGGGCAGCGAGTTCTTGGTCCAGCCGCGGCGGATCAGCGCGTTCGGCGCTCCGCCTTCCACCTTCCAATGCTCCACCTTCCCGGCCGGATCCGTCGCGTCGATGTAGATCCAGGAGTGCGGGTTGATCCACTCCATCTTGACGACCTTGCCCTTTATCGTGACGGGCTTGTTCACGTCGAACTCGGCCGCGAACGAGTGGTGCGCGATGAGCGGGTCCGCAGACGCAACGAGCAGCGCGGCACCGGCGATCACGCGGAGTAATTTCGTATGCACCGGATCTCTCTCCTGCGAGAGTATAGCCAGTCGCGCCTACCCAGGAGTTTTCTTTTTCAGATCGCCGTAGAGCAGCTCCTCTGAGAATTCGACGCACTTGTACTCGAGAAGCTGGACCTTCGGATCCAGCCGGCGGTAGAGCGGCATGCGGATCGTCCAGGGCCGGGTGAACGTCTTCGGGTCCTCGATCCGCGCCTCGTAGTTGAGGTGCGTCCCGCCGGGCGCCAGCGCGTAGCGCTCGGTGACCGTGAGCGCATCGCTGTGGTGATTGCCGGCTCGGTCGAACCAGGACAGATCGTTGAAGCTCCTCACGTCGATGACCAGCGCGTCGCCATCCCATTTGCCGTTCGACCACCCCATCCAGCTGTCCACCGGCGACTCGGTGTGGTTGGTCATATGGACGACGCGATTGGCGCTGGCGTACTCGTACATGAAGAGGATGTCGTTCGTTCCCTGGACGATCTGGAACGGGTACGGCATGTAGGTCGCTCGCGGGAGCCCGGGCATGTAGCACTTGGCTTCCGGATCCGACGTGGGCCATCCGGCCTGGTTCTCCTGCCGCTTCTTCAAGCCCTCCGGCGTGTACGGGATCGTGCCGTTGTTGTCGACGATCACGCTCTGTCCCGCCGGAATCGCGAACATGGCGCCGAGCTGCCAGAACGCGGTCACCGTGGCAGAGTGACCCTCGAGGTTCCAGTTGGCGGTGTTGATGGCCTGCCAGATGCCATTCAGGTTTGGATGGCCGGCGATTCGATCCGGTCGCGCGGCTCGCGACGCTCCGCGACCGCGGCCCGGCGCTGCCGCGCCGCCTTGACGAGCGGGCTGTTGCGCAGTGCCGGTCAGCGTCGCGGCAGTTCCCAGCATGATCGCGATGAATGCGTACGTAAACCGGTTACGCATGTGCGTCTCCGCTACTGTCATCTCAACGCCAGCACGATGTACTGCCCCGGAGGTCCACCGGCTCCACGACCGGCGGGGCCCGGCCCGCCAAAGCGCGCGGCGAACATTCCGGTGCCGGCGGCGGCAGGAACGACAATGAACTGCCGGCCGCGGATCTCATAGGTCGCAGGCATTCCCTCCGACGCAGCTGAAAGTTCCATCGACCACACTTCGTGACCGTTGTCGCGATCGTAGGCGCGCAACTGGCGGTCTGACCCTGTGGCGAAGAAGACGAGGCCGCCGGCCGTTACGAGCGGACCACCGCGCGGGAAGTGAGAGCCGGTGTTCGGTGGAATCCCCAGCTCCGGCGGGGCGAGCACCGTGCCCGTCGGAATCCGCCATCTGATCTCTCCCGTGTTCAGGTCGTACGCGGTCATCTCCGACCAGGGCGGCCCGATGGCGCTCATGCTTCGGCTGTTCTGATTCATGAACTCGTACGGGGACTCGAGTCGCAGTTGTTCGCCGGTCGCGAGCAGCTCCTTGGCCTGCGCCGTCAGCTGTGCCTTCTGCTCCGGCGTGACGATGGGGCCCGCTCTTCCACCACGCGGGGCCCCCAACGCGGCTGCCGCGTTGGGGACCCCGCCACGTCCGCCCTCACCTGGCAGCGTCAGTCGATCGACCGTCGGCAGCGCCTTGGCGACTACGTACATCTCACCGCGTGTGGGATCGACGGCGGAGGTCGCGAAGTTCGCGCCGCCGTTGTGTCCCGGCATCGAGATGCTGCCCTCGAAGCTTGGCGGCGTGAACAGACCGTCGTTGCGAAGAGACTTGACGCGCTGCACGAGCGCCTCTCGCTCAGCCGCCGGCAGATACGGGTTGAGGTCTTTCTCGGCGAACGCCTGGCGCGCGAACGGCGCCGGCCTCGTCGGGAAGGGCTGCGTCGGGGACGCATGCTCTCCCGGCACGTCGGACTGCGGCACCGGCCGTTCCTCGATCGGCCAGATCGGACGTCCGGTCTCGCGCTCGAAGACGAACAGGAAGCCGTGCTTCGTCGCCTGCGCGACGACGTCGACATTGCGGCCGCTCTGGCGGATGGTCAACAGCTTCGGCGCCTGGGGCAGGTCGTAGTCCCACAGATCGTGATGCACCAACTGGTAATGCCAGATGCGTTTGCCGGTGCGCGCGTCGAGCGCCACGAGCGAGTTGCCGAACAAATTTGTGCCCGGACGATCGCCGCCATAGAAATCGAAGCGCGGGCTGCCGAAGCTGATGAACGCGATGCCACGCTGCTCGTCGACGGTGGACTCGCTCCAGTTGTGGACGCCGCCGGACTTTTTGTAGGCCTCAGGCGGCCACGTGTCGTACCCGAACTCGCCGGGATGCGGGATGCTGTGGAAGACCCATTGAATCCTGCCGGTGCGCACGTCGTACGCCTGCACGTCGGCGGGCGTGGCGTCGTAACTCACGCCCTGCGCAGGCAACGACACGATCATCGTGTTCTCGAAGATGCGGCCCGGATTGCCAGTCTGCAGCGGCTGCGCCGCCTGCCGATGGAGCGCGATCCGGAGATCCACGCGGCCGTTGTCGCCGAAGCCAGCAATCGCATCGCCGGTCTGCGCGTTGATGGCCGTGAGGTAGCCGCCTGCAATGAACAGCAGCCGGCGATCCGAGCGATCGGGACTCTCCCAATAGTTCATTCCGCGCGCGCCGATCGGTCCCTGCGTCTGTCTGCGCCAGATCTCGTTGCCGGTCGCGGCGTCCACAGCCGCCAGCGTATTGCCCGACGCCTGCAGATACATCACGCTGTCAATGACGAGCGGATTGAAGATGACCGTGCCGCTGACGGGGAACGTCCAGGCCACCTGCAGCTGGGACACGTTCGACTTGTTGATCTGCTTGAGCGCCGAATACTGCGATGAATGGGCGCCGCCGCCGTAGGATCTCCATGTCGTGTAGAGCCTGGGCCGCGCTTGGCCCCCCACGGCGGTCGCGGCGGCGAACAGACCCGCCGTCAGCACGACGAATCGCCCTAATCTGCGCATGAAGATGCGCATCTTACTCCGAGGACCGTGTGACGTAGACTATGCGAATCATGCAGACGATGCGCATTGCGCTGCTCCGTGCCGCGGCGGGTGCGATTCTCGTCGTGACCGCGCACGGCCAATCGATTCTCGGACCGCCAAACGAGGCCAACCACTTCATCGGAACCCCGAAGGGCTGGGTTCACCCGAAGACGCCGTGGGGTGAACCCGACATCCAGGCCAACTTGAACATGATGCAGGCCGCCGGCGTCCCGCTGGAACGGTGTGCGAACGCCACCCGCTTCGGCGGCCCGCCCTGCGACATGAACAAGGCGTGGTGGACGGAAGAGGAGTACAAGCAGCGCATCGCCACCGCGTCAGGCCGCGGGGACCTCAGTCGGCAGCAGATCGAGAAGGGTGAGTACGGCCGGGCGCTTCTCTCGGGTGTGACCGACCCGAGCACGCCGCAGCGGCAGACCACGCTCATCGTCGATCCACCGAACGGCTTGCTGCCGGCTCTGACGCCGGAAGGAAAGCGCCGCGCGCTCGAGATGCGCAGCGGCTGGTCGCTGCCCGGCGAGTCGCCGGCCTTCGACTCGCCCACGGACTTCGACAGCTGGGACCGCTGCATCACGCGCGGCATGCCCTCGTCGATGATGCCGTATCGCTACAACGGCGGGTTCAGGATCTGGCAGGCGCCGGGCGTCGTCGTGTTCGACCTCGAGATGATCCACGACACGCGCGTCATCTTCACCGACGGCCGGCCGCCGCTGCCGTCGGCGCACAAGCACTACATGGGCGATTCGCGCGGCCGTTGGGAGGGCAACACCCTCGTCGTCGAGACGACCAACTACAAAGGAGGACTCGCGGCGATGATCAATCTTGCCGTCGTCGGGTCGCCGGCCGGCAACCGCTTCCCGCAAAGCGACCAGATGAAGACGACGGAGCGGATCACACGGCTGAACGACGAGATGTGGCTCTACGAGATCAAGACCGAGGATCCGGTCATCCTCACGCGTCCGTTCACCGTCCGCTATCCGATGCGCCACGATCCGAAGTACGAGTGGTGGGAGTATGCCTGCCATGAGGGGAACGAGATCGTGCCGAACTACGTCACGACGTCGCGCTTCGAGCGTGCGAACATGCAGGCGGAATCGGCGACGCCGATACAGGTGGAGGCTGACATTGCCAACGCGCTGGCCGGACGCTGGGTCGGGCGGCCGCGCATCGCCACGATCGACTACGACATCGAACTGGAGTTCACGAGAACCGCGGATGGCGCTCTCGTCGGCAAGCTGATCGGCACGACGCTTCCGAAGGAAGTGAAGATCGACAAGCCGCTCAGACGCTTCACGATCAAAGACCGTCGGATGAACTGGGAATTCCCCAACACGCAGTCGTGGAACTTTGCAGGGGAGCTCTCCGCCGACGGCACTACCATCACCGGTGTGACGAGCAGCATCCAGGGCGGCATACCGCTGGAGTTCAGGAAGCGGTAGAAGACGAGAAGGCCCTCACCGCTTCCCCAATTCCTGGAACGCGACGTTCACGTTGATCACCGCGCGCGACAACGGCGTGCCGCCGTATTCCATGTCCGTCAGCAGTTCCTCCTTCGTGAAGACGGGGAATTTCGGCTTCAGTCCGGCCGCGATCTCCTCCGCGGTCTTCTTTCCCATACCGGCTTTCGCGGCGTCGACGAGCGCCCGATTGAACTGCACGTAGTCGCGGAATCCCTCCCAGGTGTTGAGGTCGCCGTGGCCTTCGATCACAGTGTCGACGTCCGGGATTACGTTCAAGGCCTTCTCGAGCGAGTCGGGCAGCGCCAACACGCTGCCGCCCGCCATGGGATCGATGAGCGGCGCCATCTTCCACGCGAACATGTCTCCGGCGGCCATCGCGCGAGGGACTGGAAAGACCACGAACGCGTCGCCATTGGTGTGGCCGGCCCCGAAGTAATAGAGGTCGATCCGATCGTCGCCGCTCCCCAGCGTCATCCGGTCGGTGAACGTCCGGTCCGGCATCGCCGCCGGGTTCGACGCGACACGCGGGTTGGCGGCCATCCACTTCCGTGTGTTCTCGTGCGTGACCACGTCGACCGACGCCGGGAAGTACTCGTTGCTGCCGACGTGATCCGGGTGCGAATGCGTGTTGACGATTGTCGACACGGGCTTGTCGGTGACGCTGCGCACCTGGTTCAGGATCGCCTCGCCGTTGTTTGGGAGCTTCGTGTCGACGAGCACGACGCCGCCTTGCGTCACGAACACCGTCGTGTTTCCGCCAGCACCGGGAATTACGTACAAGTCGTCGCGGATCTTCTTGATCGTGCCGGTCGGCGGAATGCGCGGGCGCTGTTGCTGCGCCGCCGCGCCAGCCACCGCAAGACCCACCACGACGATCGCCGGAAGAAGTCTTCTGCGTGCCACCAGACGACAGGACATATGAACGCCCTCGTGGCCGTCAGGGCCAAAACCTTCGGCTCGCGATGGCGGCGCCTTGTGCGAGCGAGCCGAGTTTGGCCCAGACGACATCCGGATCCACACCCCCCGATCCGACATGAATGCTGAAGCCGCAGTCGACGCCGGCCATGACGTTGTCACGGCCGACGAGGTTGGCATACCGCTCGAGCCGCTGCGCGACGAGCTCCGGATGCTCGATGTAGTTGGACTGGCATTCGATGACGCCCGGTATCAGCACTTTGCCTTCCGGCACCTTGACCGTTTCGAACACGGCCCACTCATGGGCGTGGCGCGGGTTCGCCGCCTCGAATTGGATTGCATGCGGCTTCGCCTTCCACACGACATCAACGATGTCCTGAAGCGGCACGTCGCAGTGGTGCGGACCGGGATAGTTGCCCCAGCATAAATGCATCCGGACCTGTCCAGCCGGGATGTTCACGAGCGCGCGGTTGAGTGCCTCGACGTTCAGTTCCATGCGCTCGCGAAAACCGGCGAGGTCAAGGTCCTTGAACTGCGTGTGCCGTCCCATCGCCAGGTCGGGGCAGTCGACCTGCAGCGTCACACCTGCGGCGGCGATCGTCTCGTACTCGTCGCGCATCGCCTCGGCAATCGCGAAGACGTAGTCCTCATGCGTCCGGTAATACTCGTTGCGGAAGAAGAAGGCGGTCACTCCGGGTGACGCCGCGGTCAGGAACGCACCCGCTGCGACGTGCGCCTTCAGAGCGGTCTTCAGCCGCTCGGCATCCCTGAGCGGCGCCTCCAGGTCGCGCACGCTGATCGGCGCGTCGCAGGCGGGCGCCTTGCGGTGCTTCCGTCCCGGGTCAGCCATCACACGGGCCTTCGTCTGCGGAAAAGCCTCGATATCCTGAAACACGTAGGTGTTGCCCGTGCCGCCAAAACCGTTCAGCCGATCCTTGATGTACGTCGCGTAGCTCGGCTTTCCCCACTCGCCGTCGTTGACGATGTCGATCCCCGCCTGGATCTGTCGCGCGACGGCTTCGTCCACCGCCCGGCACACGCGCTCTTCCATCGCGGCCCTGTCCACGGGAATGCCGTCTTCCCGCGCCCACATCATGGCAATCAGATCGTCGGGGCGCGGGAGGCTGCCGACGTGCGTGGTGAGAAAGCGGCCGTTGGTCGCCATCGGTGTCCCTCGTGTGTTCGAACCGTGGAAAAAACCGCGCGCTGTTCGAAGCCAGATTACTCGATCGACACCGTTTTCGTGGACGACATCAATCGTCGGTGACGCCCTCCATCTCACTCGAGGTCATTTAGGGGCTGCTCGCGAGACCAACTGGTCGTGGACCGCCGACGGGCGTTGACAACCGAGCGTGCATACGTGAGACTCTCGCCATTTGCCCCGGCGATCGGGTGTTTCATCTGACGGCAGATCACTCTCAGGAACGGGCACGTGACCGAGATCCTCTTCCTGGCCGGCCGCCTGCTCTTCGGCGCGCTGCGCGATGAAATATCTCGTGAGGCTGGTGAAGCGCCTGACGAACGGGCTTCCGGTCGAAGTGTATACGCACAATGACTTCGGGATGGCGCTCGCGACGGAACTCGCCGGCGTCGAAGCCGGCGCCGAAGTCGTGCACAGCTGCGCCAACGGGTCGGCGAACGTACAGGCAATGCCGCCCTCGAGGAGCTCATCGTCGCTCTTCACATCCTCTACGGGTACGAGACGCCCTACCGCCTCGACATGCTGCCGGAGCTTGGAGCGCTGGTCAGTCGTCTCAGCAACCGCCCGATCGCGATGAACAAGCCCATTCTCGGCGCGCACAACTTCACGCGTGAATCCGGCATCGGCGTCGACCTGGCGGTGAAGAAGCCGCTTGCCATGTTCGGCACGCACCCGGCGCTCACGGGCCGGTCCGGTGACGTAGTCCTTGGAAAGAAGAGCGGCAAGGCCTCGATCACCTACAGCCTGGAGCAACTGGGTGTCGCAGGCGTAAGCGATGAAGCCGTGGGCGAAATGCTGCGCATCGTAAAGGAGCGGAGTATCGCCAAACGGGCGCTCGTCACCCTCGAGGAATTTCGCGAGATTGCGGAGCGTGTGCTCGCGGGCGCGGCACACTCGGCGTGAACACCGGGTCCGCCAGATCAGCGATGCAGAGAAAACTGTTTCCAACAACGGTCGTCGGCTCGTATCCGCAGCCGGAGTGGTTGATCGACCGATCGCTGCTCGCCGCGAATACTCCGCCACGCGTGCGGATGCGGCAACTCTGGCGCGTCGCCTCCGATTTTCTGGAGCAGGCACAGGACGATGCCACGCTGATTGCCGTTCGCGATCAGGAGCGCGCCGGCATCGATATCGTGTCGGACGGCGAGATGCGGCGCGAGAGCTACTTCAACCGATTTGCGACCGCGCTCGACGGCATCGACCTCGATGATCCGGGTACCGTGATCAGCCGCACCGGCAAGCCGGCGCTCGTGCCGAGGGTCATCGGGCGCGTTCGGCGGCTGCGCCCGGTCAACGTGCGGGATGTGCAGTTCCTGCGAGCTAACACGGATCGTCAGATCAAGATCACGGTTCCCGGCCCGTTCACGATGACCAGGCTGGCGCAGAACGAGTACTACGCGTCCGACGCGGAACTGGCGATGGACTACGCCGCCGCTGTGCACGTGGAAATCCGTGACCTCTTCGCCGCCGGCGCCGACGTCGTGCAGATCGATGAGCCGTACATGCAAGTGCATCCCGTGGAAGCGCGGTCGTACGGAATCGCGGCGCTCCAGCGAGCGCTCGATGGGATCACCGGGACAACCGTCGTTCACATCTGCTTTGGCTACGGCGCGATGGTCAAGGGGAAGCCCGCGCGGTACGACTTTCTTTCCGAACTGGCTGCAACCACCGTGCAGCAGGTATCAGTCGAAACGGCGCAGTCCGCGCTGGATTGTTCCGTGCTCGCTGACCTCGGCGGCAGGACCGTTCTGCTCGGGGTTCTTGATCTGTCGACGAGCGACGTCGAGTCGCCCGAGGTGGTTGCCGATCGAATTCGCCGCGCGCTGCCGTACGTCCCGGCCGAGCGGCTGATTGTGGCCCCGGATTGTGGCATGAAGTACCTCACGCGGGAGGTCGCCTTCGCGAAACTTTCCGCCATGGTCCTAGGTGCTGGATTGGTGCGCGCCGAGCTGCAGTCGAGTGTCGCGGCGACGGCGCAGCAGATTTGAGGCGCACGGCGCGCCTGCGAGGGAGCGGAGCGGGGCGGAGGGGTCCCCGCGAGCGACCGAGCCGGGGTGTGGGGACGGAGCCCACATGAAGGAAGAAGGAGGAGCCCATGACAAGCCTCGTGCAGGGCGTGCACCACATCACGCTGTGCCCCGGCGGCGCGCAGCAGGATATCGACTTCTTTACCCAAATACTCGGGCAGCGGCTGGTCAAGCAGACCGTCCTGATGGATGGAAACATCCCCATCTATCACTTCTACTACGGCAACGCCGACGCCGACGTCGGTTCGATCGCTACGTGTTTTCCGTACTCGCGGAAGCCGGGACGCGCCGGGTCTGGCCAGCTGTCCTGCACCAGCTACACCGTTCCGAACGGAGCGATCGCGTTTTGGAAAGAGCACTTCGATCGGCACCGGGCCGAACACAGCGGCGTGCAGGAACGATTCGGCACGAAGTACCTGCGGGTGCGGCATCCCGTCGGGTTGCTCTTCGAAATGATCGAGGAGAGCGGGGACAACCGGAATCCGTGGACAACGACGCAGATCCCACGAGACGCCGGGACGCGCGGCTTCTTTGGTGCGGTACTGTCGGTTCGTGACGTGCGCGACCAGGAATCGTTCTTCGTCGACGCGCTGGGGTTCCGCAAGGTCGGCGTCGATGGTCCCTACCATCGATTCGAAGTGCCGGGAACCGGTCCCGGACGGATCGTCGACTTGCACGTCGAGCCGGAACGTGCGCCCGGGAGCTGGGGCTTTGGCGCCGGCACGGCGCATCACATCGCGTTCAATGTCGAAACAGACGACGCCCTGGTGAAGCAGAAGGCCGTCTACGAGGAAATGGGTTTCACCGACGCATCGGAGATCAAGGATCGGTTTTACTTCCACTCCATGTACGTCCGCTCGCCGGGTGGCATCCTCGTCGAGTGCACGGCGAATGTCCCGGGTGGTTTTTTCAAGGACGAGGCGCCGGACGAACTCGGGACGAAGTTGCTCCTGCCGCCATGGTTCGAGGACCAGCGCAATGCGATCGTCTCGCAGTTGGAGCCCATCACGGTCCCGGAAGAAAACCGGCCGAGGCAGGAAACGACGTCGGCACCGAGGCCGGTCGTCGCCGCACACACCACTCCGGGAAACGAGCCCACCGTTCCTTTGTCTCGTTACAAGGCCACGTTCGACGCGGATAAGCAGACAACGTAGCATCCGGAAGCTAGACATCACACGTCGCGAGTTCGTGTACTTCACAGACACGCGTGACGCCGGCGCGGTGTCGCTCGACGCCCGGGAACGGTTGTTCGCGGTGCAACGCGCGTGCACGGATCCGGCAGCTCGGCGCCGTCGGTCCGGACGGAGAACCGTGGAAAAACACCGCAGGGCGTGCGGAATACGGCGATGAGCATCTACACGATTCGGATGCGGGCGGAAGGATTCAAAGGGCGACCGAAATAAACACGCGGTGTTGGAGGCACAGCCATGCGACACATTGCTCGAGCCGTTTTCCTTGCCGTTGCCCTCGCGGCTGTGGGGCTGCCAGCCGGAGCTCAGACGCTCGGCACGATCGCGGGTGTGGTGAAGGACCCGTCCGCCGCCGTTCTCCCAGGAGTGACCGTGGAAGCGGCCAGCCCTGCGCTCATCGAACGGGTGCGGACGGCAGCCACCGACGGTACAGGCCTGTACCGCATCGTGAATCTCCCGCCGGGGCTCTACACCGTCACGTTCACGCTGCCCGGCTTCAACCAGGTGCGGCGGGAGGGCGTGCAGGTAGCGGCGGGCTTCACCGCCACGATCGACGCGGACATGCGTGTCGGTGCCGTCGAGGAAACGGTCACGGTCACCGGCGAGAGTCCGATCGTCGACCTGCAATCAGCGGCACAGACGCGATCAGTATCGGCGGAGATTTTCAAGCAGTTGCCGTCGAGTGGATCCTGGCTGCAGATGGCGGCGCTCATGCCCGCAGTGCGCGCCTCGATTCAGGACGTCGGCGGCATACTGGGCGACCAGACCGGCGCGCAGGTGTCCGCGCATGGCAGCCGCGCCGAAGACGGCGTGTCGATGCTCGACGGTCTGCGCATCGGCAACATGTATCAGAGCTCGAATCTGACGAACATGAGCCTGTCGCCGCTCCTGTTCGAGCAGGTCGACGTGCAGCTGGCGGGGCAGTCGGGTGAAACCGGCACCAACGGCGTGATCATGAACGCCATCCCGAAGTCCGGCGGCAACACATTCAGCGGCAGCGCGCTCGCCAACGGTTCCGCGCCGAGTCTTCAGGGCAACAACGTGACGGACCGGTTGCAGGCACGGGGGCTCAGCGGCGCATCGACAACGCTGAAAACGCTGTACGACCTGAACGTCGCCGTCGGCGGGCCCATCAAGCGCAATCGATTGTGGTTCTTCGCGACATCCCGGTACTTCACGAACGAGTTCTACGTCGCCGGCCGCTTCTTCCCCGTCGATGTCGGCGCCGTGCGTCGTGAGGACGATCGATCACGACAAGCCTTTGGCGGCACCTATACGTATGACAACAACGGCCGGGTCACGTGGGCGCTGTCCAGCAAACAAAAGCTGTCGAGCTGGTACGCGTATCAGTACAAGGTGGATCCGAATTGGCTGATACAAACGTTCGTCCAGGCGCCCGAGGCGTCACGCATTACCACGTGGCATACCCAGCTTTCGACGACAAAATGGACGTACACCGCGACCGACCGACTCCTCTTCGAAGTTGGGGTCGCTGCAGGGGCAAGTCCCGACACGATCAAAGTGGACCCCAGCCGCATCGGCGGTATCGCCATCGTGGAGCAAGGGGGTGCTCTTGCCGCGCCTCTCACCTATCGCAGCCCGACCGGATTCGATTTCGACGACCGGCTTCCCTCGCAGACGTTCAAGGTGTCGACGAGCTATGTCACGGGATCCCACAACGCGAAATTCGGATTCGAGGTGCAACGCGGCCACTTCGAGCGGAACGATAACAACGATTCGACCGGCGGAATCTGGTACACGACGCGGGACTATGTGCCCCAGTTCGTGACGATCCAGGCGCCGCTCCAGGGATGGCAGAACAAATTGAACTACAACCTGGGCATCTTCGCTCAGGATCGATGGACGGTGAATCGAATGACCGTGAGCGGCGGGTTGCGCCTCGATCTCCAGAAAGAGAGCACCGAACCGTTTACGGCGGCACCTCACCGCTGGCTGCCCAACCGTCGGGACCAACTGGCTGCTGTCGAGAACGTCCCGAACTGGAAAGATATCGATCCGCGAGTGTCGGCCGCCTACGACCTGTTTGGAAACGGCAAGACCGCGCTGAAGGCGAGCGTCAGCCGCAGTGTCGAACAAGACTCGATCCGCTACGCCTCGGCGAGCAATCCCGCGACCACGCTGCAGACACAGACGCAGCGGACGTGGAACGACACGACATATCCCGTGGGCGATCCGCGACGTAACAACTTCGTCCCCGATTGCGACTTAATCGTCAGCGCCGCCAACGGAGAATGCGGGCCGTGGCAGACGCCAAGCTTCGGCAGCAGCGTGCCAGGTACGGTGTACGACCGCGCGATTCTGAACGGGTGGGGCGTGCGTCCGTCGAACTGGGAGTTCTCCGTCGGGGTGCAGCACGAGCTTTTGCCGCGCGTGTCGGCCAGTGCCGGATATTTCCGGCGCATCGGCGGCAACTTCTCAGTCGTCGACAATGAGACGCTCGGTCGCGGGGACTTTACCGAGTACAGCGTCGTCTATCCGTCAACGGATACTCGCCTGCCAAACGCCGGGCAGACGCTCGGAGGGATCTTCGATCCCAACGCCATCGTTGCTCCGCGAAACGTGATCAAAGCCGCATCCCAGTTTGGTAAGCAGCTCGCACACTGGGATGGCTTTGATGTCAGCGTCGACGCGCGGTTGCAGGGCGGATTCTTGGTGCAGGGTGGGGTCAGCAGTGGCAAGTCGATGACGGACAACTGCGACATCATCGACGACGTACCGGAGGCTCTGCAGGCGGCGGTTCCCGCGCCGGCCGGCATTCAGCCGCTTGTGACCGCTGCCGCCAATGGTGCCTGGACGCCGAAGGGATACTGTCATCAAGAGACGCCGTTTCTTGCGCAATACAAAGGTCTCGCCGCGTACACGCTGCCGTACGGCGTTCGCCTCAGTGGCACCTTCCAAAGCATTCCGGGGCCGCAGATTGCTGCGAACGCCGTCTACGTCGGCAGCGTACCCTCGCTTGGCCGGCCGTTCACGCTGGCGCAGGCCAACATCAATCTGGTCAAGCCGGGTACGCTGTTTGGAGACAGACTGAATCAATTCGACCTCCGCTTCACGAAGATCGTCAGCGTCGGTCGCGGCCGCGTGGACCTGAACGTCGACCTGTACAACGCGTTCAATTCGGATGCGATTCTCGTCCAGAACAACACGTTCGGCGCCGCCTGGCAGAGGCCAATCACCGTCATTCAGCCGCGATTCGTGAAACTCAGCGCCCGTTGGGATTTCTAGCGTCAATCAGGTCACGCGGCCGGCCGCACGTTGAAGGGCGGGTTCGCCCAGACGGAGCTCGAACCACGCGACATCGCAGGACCGAACAGTCGGGTCGCCGGCTCGAAGTCTCGGCGATTGTGTGTCACCAACGCGTCGAACCGGAAGACTCAACTCGAGCGCGATACAAGCACGCGAGATCATCTGCGTTTGGTACTGTGTTGTCGGATCCACTCAGCGAGTTCGCCGGGAGCCCTGCTACCGAAACCGGTCGCGGGAACGGCATGAATCGAGTCGCCCGCCGGAGGAGCTCCGATCACGCGGCCTCGATTTTAATCATCGCCCGCTTGTGCCGGTTGATCCTCGAGAGAAAGTTGAAGATCACCTTCAGAAAATACTTTCGATCGAGCAGTTTGTCCGCGGCGAGCCGCTCATCGCCTTCGACTATCGACGCCGTCGCGTCGAACCACGCGCCCTTCACATCGCCGCGAATGTTGCAGACCGCCACCCGCACCCGCGGGTTGTTTCGAATTCGCTTGACCTTCCACGAATCGGCTTCGGTATACACGTACAACGCGTCGTTGTGCACCACGAACCAGACCGGCGTCTTTACGCCCTGGCCGTTCTTCTTGAAAGTTTCCAGCGACATGTACTTCTGGCCGCCGAACTGTGCGAGTTTCGGATCAGGCACGCCGTTTCTCCGGACTGGGCGCGCGCGCTTGCAGCGGCGGCAGATATTGACTCGGCGAGTCGGAGCGATCCGAACGCCGGCCCGGCCGGCCGGAGCATCGGGTATCCACGTTTCGTAGTCCGGTGGCGCCGACAGCGACTGCGGCGCGGCCGTCGTGAACTATGGCGGGCCGGCCCCGCGGAGCCAGGCCCGCGCGACACGCAGGGTCCTTACGACTTCGCAGCCGTCACGAACGCTATCTGCGCGTAGTGCACGAGAAAATCGCGCCACAGAAACCAGTAGTGACGACCGGGGATCTCGCGATACGTCGTGTTGAACCCGTCCTTCTTCACGAGTTCGGACAGCGTCACCGTTCGTTCGCGCGCCATGTCGGTAGTGCCCGCACCGAGCCAGTAGAACTTCACGCCACCGGCCTTGACCGCCTCGAGTTGCTTCTGAAACGCATCATCGACCGCCTGCGGACCCGAGCTGAAGACGCCGATGTAGGCGAACGTGCCCGGGTTGTTGTTCGTCGCGGCGAGCGTATGGCCACCCCCCATCGAGAGTCCCGCGATCGCGCGATCGTCTTTCGTGGCGAGCACGCGGAAACGCTTTTCGACGAACGGAATCACGTCCTTCACCAGACTTTCCGGGTACGAGCCGGCGTACGGCTGTGGCGCGCCGCCCCGCCCGCCCGGCGCTCCCGCCCGTCCGGCAGTCGGCTGTTCCGCCTGAACCGGCGGCGGCGCCGGCGCCTGGACTGACTGCCTTGCCGGCGTGGGGCCGTACCCGAACCCCTGCGACACCGTTTGCGCGGCGCTGCCGTTCGGCATCACCACGATCATCGGCTTCACCTTGCCCGCAGCGACGAGGTTGTCCATGATGATGTTCGCGCGGCCCATCGTCAGCCACGCATCTTCGTCGCCGCCGCCGCCATGCAGCAGGTACAACACGGGGTACTTCTGGCTGCTTGTCTCGTACCCTGGCGGCGTGTACACCATCATGCGGCGGCTCGCCAGCTTCAGCGTGGGCGATGGATACCAGACGGCCTGGACCGTGCCGTGCGGCACGTCCTTGAAGTCCCACCACTCGGACTCCCCTCCGGAGATCATCAGCAGATTGTCGTAGCGCGCGCCGTCGCGCTGCGTTTCCGCGTTGTTGGGATCGAGCGCCTTCACGCCATCGACCATGAACCAGTAGCCCCAGAGTTGCGCCGCGAGCGGGCCGATCGTCGTGGACCACACGCCGGCGTCGTCCTTCGTCATCTTCAGATTGGTGCCGTTGTCCCAGCTGCCGTTGAGCGTCACCTCCGTGGCTTTCGGCGCCAAGAGGCGGAACGTTACGGTACGGTCCGGACGGATTTCCGGTGAACGCAACGGCGTCGGACGGGCAGCATTTGCAGCTGGCGGAGCAGTCGGTGGCTGCTGTGCCGCGAGCGATGCGCCGATGACGAAGCCGATCGCTGCGACGGTCCCGGACAGGCGTACACACAGGGAGATGTTCATTGATGCCTCGCTGGAGCGGTATTCTAAATCGCAGACACCGCGCACAGGCGACAGGCAGGCGATGCTGCGCCAGGACGGACGCCGTTCTCATGCTAGAGGTTGTACTCGAGCAGCACGTCGCAATGTCTTCCCATCATGTTCACGAACACCGGGAGTGAGGAGATCATGCGGGGCCGCGAACCAGGCGCCAGCAATGTCAGCTTCGATCGAGAGGAGAGGGGTGGAGGTGCTGATCGGCTTCAGAGCAAGGCCCTGGCCTCAGCGGGACTGCGACCGGTGCTGAGCGATCCATTGGTCGCTGACGGCGCCGAGGTCGTTCGACGGTCGCTTGACGCGCAGAAGAGCCGCCAGCGTGATGAGCATCACGACGAACGCCGCGGCTAGTCCTAACCAACCCATTGCGGCATCTCCCGAAATCCGACCACGGCTATCGCTTCGCGATCGCGAAATCGGCGCGAGTGAATGGAGCGCCGCCGTCGCGCGGCCTCAGGTCTGCCTTTGCCGGAAACGGATGCGGTATCTCGCCGTCCGTCGCGCGCGCGTAGGCGCCGTTGACCTTCACGCACAGGAACTTCTCTTCCACCAGCGCATCGAGGACCGACTTGCACAGCGTCCGCTCGACGCCGCACAGACGCTGCGCCTGTTCGACGGTCAGCCGCAGACCGGGCATCTCGAGATATTCGGAACGGATACGTGTGACGGCAGGGTCGTGCGGCATAAGAACGCCTCCAGGCAATAACGCGAGTCTTGAGACGCCGTTCGCCGAGGGAATCACGACGCGGGGTCTACCGCCCAAAAAGTAGCTTCCATCTGGCGAGAAAACGCTCGTCGTTGTGGATGCAATCGCGAGGGCGGTAACCCAAACTTTAGTGCCGATACGCGTACGGAATCAAGGGTACTTCCTCGGATCGCATTCGAGCATTCGACCTTAAACGTCCGCTGATGTCGGTCCGTGTCCGTGAGCTTGTCTTCGTGCGCCATCCGAGGAGCGAAGCCGAACCGCTGATTCTTGCAACGCTTCGTGCGCGGACCGCGATTGTAGGATCGCGTCGCTCCGCCTGGAGCGCGCGGCGGGCCGGGCGTCGATCTGCTGCGATAGAGTCGAACGTAGTCCGATGCGCCAAATCACGCGGAGCACAGGAATCACATGGCGAACGATCGCCGACAACGTCGGCGCTGCGATTGTGACGATTCCCAATCGACAGGCGTGGCGGCGCTGTGCGCTCGTCTACGCGCTCTTCCTCGTCTGCTCGCTGCCGATCGGACTGGTCTCCGGCCTTCTGCATCCAGGTCTCGCTCCGCTGGCGCCCGCGGCGGCGATCCTGACGACGATCACGCTGCTCGCGCATCCCGCGTGCACCGAGGAGTTGATCTTCCGCGTGATGATGCTGCCGCGTCGCATCGACCGGCTGCCGCGCGGAACGCTCTGCGCGCGGGCGGCGATTGCGCTGATCGCGTTCGTCGCCGCGCATCCGCTCAACGCGCGGCTGTTCTGGCCGGCGTCGCTCGGGCTCTTCGCGAATCCGTACTACCTCGCCCTCGCTGCGCTGCTCGGACTCGCCTGCTCGGCCGCCTATCTCATCTCCGGATCGATCTGGCCGTCCATCCTCATCCATTGGATCAGCGTCGTGCTGTGGATTCTTCTGCTCGGCGGCCAGGCGCTGCTCGATTCTTATCGTTAGTACGAAGCCTGACGCCTGGTGTATAACTTGAGAACTTCTTGTTCAAATCCACCCTCATAGCGCTGACGATCGTTCTTGCTCTGCCGTACGCGTGTGCCCCGGCGTATCGGTTCGACGCGCCGCGCGCCTTCACCGGATCGCATTTCTACAATCCATACGCTTCGTCGTCTCATACGTGGCATCGCGCGAACCTGCACGCGCACGGGCGATCGTGGCTCGGGCTCACATCGGCATCGCAAACCGACGCCGAGGTCGCCGACGCGTACCGCCGCCGCGGATACGCGGTCGCGGCGATTTCCGATTACCAGAAGATCGCCACGGAAGCTGGAACCGATGCGCTGCCGGCGTACGAGCACGGCTTCAACGCCGGCAAGCATCACCAGCTCGCGCTCGGCGCAACGCGCGTCTCGTGGTTCGATTTTCCGGTGTGGCAGGGCGTCGATCAGAAGCAGTACGTGATCGATCGGGTCAGGAAGAGCGCGGCGCTCGTCGCCATCGCGCATCCGTCCTCGATGTCTGGCTACAGCTACTCCGAAGACGACTTGCGTCGGCTCACGGGCTATCAGCTGATCGAGGTGATCAACGGCCGCTTCACCGCCGAGAACCTGTGGGACGCGGCGCTGTCGGCTGGTCATCCGGTGTGGGCGATCGGCAACGACGACACGCACGACATCTCCGATCCGAATCGCTTCGCGATCGCCTGGAACACGATCGACGCGCCGTCGAAGGCGCCCGCCGACATCGTCGCGGCGCTTCAGGCCGGCCGTTCCTATGCGACGCTGCGAATCGGCGACACCGACGGAACGGAAGACGTCACGATTTCGAGCGTCGACATGCACGACGACGAGCTGACGGTGACGACAGCCGGACCGGAGGCCCGGTTCTCGTTCGTGGGGCAGAACGGCGAAGTGAAGAAAGTGGTCCGCGATACGAAGCGCGCGTCGTACGCTTTTATTGATGGCGACTCGTACATCCGCACCGTCGTCGAGACGCCGGCGCGGACGCTCTACCTCAACCCAGTCGTTCGGTACGACGGCGCCACGTTGCCATGGCCGTCCGCCACCATCGACCGGTGGCTCACCTCCTTTCAGCGCGCCGGCATCCTCGCCGTCTGCACTCTGCTGACGCTCTCGCTCGTCCGCCGGACCCCGATGTGGCAGCGGCGCGGGCGGCAGGCGCGAAAGCTCCCGCGCGTCGCAGCGTTCGTCATTCCGATCGCCGCCGCAACGACGGGCCGGGCCGACGCTCAGGACGCGCCCAGGCCGTTGCCGACCGCGCTTCGCGAGGGGGTCGCCTACCAGTCGTCGTTCGACGCGGCGCTCGTCGCGGCGCTGCCGGCCGCCGACAGTGTGTTCTCTTTCCTCGAGACCGCGCAGGCCGAGACCATCTCGACGCGAATTTCGGGCGGCGGTCTCGGCTTCGGCGCTGCGCCGCGACTGACCTTCTTCGGCAGCTCTATCACGCAGACCGAGTACCGTATCGGCGACGTCAACGTCACCGATCCGGCAATCGGCGGCGTGCCGCTCATCACACCCGAGCTGTTCCTCTGGCAGCGCGTGTCGGTCGCGGCCGGGCTCGCGTCGACGGAGCTCAGCACGCCTGGCATGACGATCGCGCTCGAGCCGAAACGCGCCAGTGCGGCATGGACAACGACCGCTGAAGCCTCTTCGTCGTTCGGCGATGCGCTGACCGCCACTTCGTCCGTGCCGCCGATTGCGCGGCTGACCGGCTGGAACCGCGGCAGCCTGCTCGCCGGCGGACCGATCGGGCCGCGCGGCGCCGGACTCGTGCTCGCGGGCGCATGGACGCAGGCGTCGCAGACCAATCGGGGCCGCGTCCAGGCAGCGGACAGCGACGTCGGGTCCGCGTTCGCTCACCTCGTCGTGCCGGCATCACCGACCGATGAATTTCGCGCCGTCGGCGCGCTGCAGCGCGCAACCGTCCCCGCCGCGAACCCGAACGTTTTCGTCGATCGCCAACCGGCGATGGACGATACGTCCGTGCACGTGCAGTCGACGTGGGCGCACGGCGACGCCGCAAGCAACCCGTGGCGCGTGTTCGCCGGCTACACGCGTCGCTCGAGGACGCCACAGTCGGCGCTCGGAGGTACGGTGACGATCGAGCGGCTCCTCGACGGGCCGCCGCTTCAGCAACTCGGCGATACGGGAGCGCGCGCGGACGCGCGTCTGTCTGCCGGGGCGCGTGCTGCGCGCGCCGTCGGTCGGACGAAGACGCATCGTCTGGAAGGTGGCGTCGATGTCGACGCCGCGCGTTCGTCCTCTCGGCCAGGATTCAACGGCGTCATCGCCGAGCTCGTCGACTCGATGCAAAGCCGCCTGTGGCAAGTGACCGCTCCGTCGCTGACGTCCGAGCGACGCTCAACGAAAGCATCCGCATTTGTCAGCGATCGATTTGCCGTCGCGAGTCGCGGCTCGCTCGACGTCGGGGCGCGGTACGAGTGGCTCACCGCATCCGCTGACGGAGCGGCGCAGGACATCGCGTGGTCGACGTTTCTGCCGCGGGCGGCGTTTCACTGGACGCTTTCGGATGCGCGCGCCGTGCAGCTGTTCGTCGGCGCGGCGCAGTCGGCCTACGACGTTCCGCTCGACGTCGTCGCATGGGGCGATCCCGCCGCGCCGTCGGCGAATGTGTTTCGGTGGCGCGGAATACCGAATGAGCTGGCGCTCTTCGCTCCGCTGCTCACCGTCGGGCCCGGCCGCGTCGGCCGCATCGATCCGAATCTCAGTCGACCGTACGCGAACGACTTGATCTTCGGCGTCGACGCGCGGCCGCGCCCGGGCGTCACGCTCCAGATCGCCGGGTTGTGCAAGTGGGAACGCCGGCTCTTCGGCGTCGTCGACACGGGCAATCCGGCGGCCGCGTATTCGATCGTGAACGTCAGCGATCCCGGCCTGGATCTCGAGCACACGACAGACGATCAGACGCTGCACGTCGCCTCGCTCATCGTGCCGACATCCCCGTACCGGGTGGACGATCTGCTGACCAATGCGTCCGATCGATCCGCTCGCCGCCTGGGCGCGGAGCTCACCGCGGAGGTGATCAACGATCGCCTGTACCTGCTCTTCGGCGCTACGGCACTCGCGGCCGAAGGCGTCGCCGCAAGCCGCGGGTTCGAAAGCCGCGAGAACGATCAGGGCATCGTCGGCGACTTCGGCTTGGATCCGAACGCAGCCATCTATGCGCGCGGACGCCTCTTCGGCGATCGCGCGTTCACGGGCAAGGTGACGACGGTCTACCGGTTCCCGTCCAACGTGAGTGTCGGCGCCATCGCGCGCTATCAGGACGGTCAGCCGTTCGCGCGCCTCGTCGTCGTGCCGGGCCTGAATCAGGGACCCGACATCGTGCGGGCGTACGCGAACGGCGGCTCGCGGTTCACCTTTACAGCCACGCTCGACGTGCGAGTGCAGAAGGAATTCGCCGCGGCGGCTCGGCGGGTGGCGCTGTTCGCCGACGCGTACAACCTTCTGAATCTTGCCGAAGAAGTCGAGGAGCGCGCCGTCACCGGTCCGGCGTTCCGTACGCCCACAGCTTTTCAACCTCCGCGATCGGTTCGCGTCGGCGCGCGCGTGGTGTTTTAGGAGAACGCGCGCGCGGCCGCCAACACCATCACCAGCGTGATCACGGCAATCACGCACTCGCCGACGACGCCGACGATCAGCGGACGCCACCCCTGTCTCGCCAGCTCCGACACGTTGGTCCGCAGACCGACCCCGGCAAACGTGAGCAGGAACGCCCATCGCGACAGGTTCGCCAGGTCGGCGACTTCGCCGCGCGTAAACAGTCCCGCGGTCGCGAGCGCAGAGACGATGACGAACCCCAGGACGAACTTCGGGAACTTCTCCCAGAGAAACGCCGCCTTGTTGCCGACGCCGGCGTCGCGCGCGCGCGCCCGCGCCCAATGGAGCGCGTAGCCGAGCACGACGAAGCCGATCGTCGCGTTCCGCGTCGTCTTCGCGAGCACGGCGAACCTGCCGGCCGTGTCCGAGAACAGCGCGCCGGCCGCCGTCGCTTCGGCGGTGTTGTCGACGGCGAGACCGACCCACAGCCCGTACGCCTGATCGCTCATGCCGAACGCGTGGCCGATGACGGGAAACACGAACAGGCTGACCGCGCCGAGCGCGAGAATCGCCGCAATCGCGTACGACGCGTCCTCGTCGTCGGCTTCGATCGCGCCCTTGGCGGCGATGATCGCCGACACGCCGCAGATGGACGATCCGATCGACAGCAGGCTGATCAACTTCGGCGGCAGCCGAAACGCGCGGCCGAGCGCGGTCATGACGAGGATCGCGACGGCGAGCTCCAGCGCGACGCAGACAAGGCTCACCGTCCCGAGCTTGACGACGTCGCCGAGCAGGAAGCGGACGCCGAGGAGCACGATGCCGACCTTCAGCCAGAACTCGTAGGTGTCGACGCCCTTCCGGCACACCGCGGGAACACCGACGGTGTTCGACACGATGAGGCCGAACACGATCGCCCACAGGACGTATTCGATGTTCGGCAGCGTCAGCTGATGCGCGCGGCCGTAGGCCCCGATCGATTGCTCGGCGATTTTTCCGGCGAAGCCGACGGCCGCAAGCAGAATCGTTCCGGGCACGATCTGCACCCACGGCGGCGCGCCCCTTTCGACCGGCTGAGGGCGCCCCGAGCCCGTCGCCCCTCGACGATGCTCGGGGCGACCCTGAGGTTCTCGAAGGGTCGAGGGGCGCCGCGCGTCGACGACCGGAAGCGTCGTGACCGTGCTCATCTGCGTCACCATGGAATCCGGGAGACGATCCCGCTCTTCACGAGAACGACCGCGAGACCTGCAGCGACGACGGCCCACCAATCGAGCGAGAGACGCATAGCGCTTCCTCCTGCGTGCGCCGAGAAAAAGAAAAGGCCCTGAGAAGCAGGCATCGCATGCTTCCCAGGGCCTTCGATCGGCTGCGAACTGTTTCCGGTTACGAACGCTGTGGACCGGCGTCACCGACGCAGCACGAGGCGGGGCCCCGGCCCCGACAACACGCGCAGCAGTTCGTCACGGTCATCACAGAGCGTTATCGTGCTCGACGTCGGGACCACGTGTCAAGACGATCGACGGAGCGCCGAAACGCAGAGAACGAGACTTCACTATCATGTGCCATGCCGCAGGATCCCGTTCAGCCGATACCGACCGACGAGCCCGGTCGCGGTCCGCAGCGCGGCGTCGGCCTGTGCCTCTCGGGCGGAGGCTATCGCGCGATGATTTTTCACGTCGGCGTTCTGTGGCGGCTCTACCAGGCGCGCGTGCTCCGATCCGTCAGTCGAATCTCGAGCGTCTCGGGCGGATCGATTACGGCGGGTCTCCTTGCGCTCAAATGGAAGCAGCTCAGTTTCGATCCGGCGCGGCTCGATGCCGATTTCGTCCGCCTCGTCGTCGAACCGCTGCGAGCGCTGGCGAGCGAGACGATCGACGCCGACGCGATCATCCTGGGCCTCGTGCTTCCAGGCCGCGTCAGCGATCGCGTCGTCGCCGCGTACCAGCAGCACCTGTTCGGCGACGCGACGCTGCAGGACCTGCCTGATGCGCCGCGGTTCGTCATCAACGCGACGAACGTGCAGTCCGGCGTGCTGTGGCGCTTCTCGAAGCCGTTCATGGGGGACTATCGCGTCGGCCTCGTGAGCGCGCCGGCGATTCCTCTCGCGCAGGCCGTTGCGGCTTCGTCAGCGTTTCCGCCGCTCCTCTCGCCGCTCGAGCTGCGCCTCGATCCGAGTCAGTTCACCGCGGGATCGGGATACGACCTTCAGCGCGCGCCGTTCACCAGCAAGGTCGTGCTCAGCGACGGCGCCGTGTACGACAACCTCGGACTCGAGACGGTCTGGAAGCGGTACGACACCGTGCTCGTGAGCGACGGCGGTGGAAAAATGCCGCCGCAGGAAGAACCGAAGACCGACTGGGCGCGCCACGCCTACCGCATTCTCGATATCGTCGACAACCAGGTGCGATCGCTGCGCAAACGGCTGCTGATCGATTCGTACAAATCGGGCGCGCGGAAGGGAGCGTACTGGGGCATCCGGACGAATGTCGGCGATTACGGTCTGCCCGACACGCTGCCCTGCCCGTTCGACCGAACCACCGAGCTGGCGGAAACGCCCACGCGTCTCAAGCGGATGGACGACGCGCTGCAGGAACGGTTGATCAACTGGGGATACGCGGTATGCGATGCGGCGCTGCGCGCGCACGTCGATCCTGCGCTGCGCAGGGCGGACGCGTTTCCGTATCCGGCGCTTGGAGTCTGAGCGAATGGCGAAAACGAAGGCGCAGAGCGGCATCGAGATTCCCCGCAAGGTCGTCGAATTCATTCTGCCCTGCCCCGAAGACGATCGGCGTCAGCTCCAGGACTCGCCGATCCTCGGCGACGTCTGGGTGGAGTTCGCGAGGAACCCCGGCAGGAAGCTCGAGCTGTTGATTACGCCGTACAAGGAGTACGCGGCCGGCACGGTCGCGCGCGCGCTGTCGAATTGTTCCGACATCCGCAACGCGGACATTGCGTACCTGCAGGGATCGTCGCGGCCCGTCTGACATTCGAAGAAGTCGTCCGCTTCGTCGTCCCGATGACCTACTGGTGGAACGATCGCAACAACGGCACGGAGATCGCCCGGTACCTCGACGATCCCGCGCTCGCCGCGGACGTCGCCACGATCCTCGAAGCGGCGCGAAGAAAACCCTGAAGCAGCTCGACATCAACGAGCGCAACAGCTTCATCACGATCCATGGCGCGAACCTGAGCCTGTCGATTCCGCACGACGTGCGCAACTACGCGTGCGGCCGCACGCCCGTGTGCAACGAATGCGAACGCCTCGTCAACAGCGGCGTCGTCGTCGTCGCGGCCGCAGGCAACCGCGGGTACCAGAACTTCGAAACGAAGGAAGGTCTCTACGAGGGATACGCCGCGTTCAGCGTCACCGATCCCGGCAACGCTGACGGCGTCATCACCGTCGGCGCCACGCATCGGTTCTGGCCGCACACGTAGTCGACGTGCTGAAGGTGCCGCACCACGGCAGCTCGAACAATCTCGAGGTCGATTTCTTCGAGCGCATCACGGCCGATCACTACGTGTTTTCAGGCGACGGCGAGCATGGCAATCCCGAGCGCGAATCGCTGGAGATGCTGTTCAAGGCGCGCGGCAAGGCGAAGTTCCAGATCCACCTCACCTACCCGATCGACGAAATCGACGTCGCGCGCGCGGCCGACTGGAAGAAAGAGCAGGTGAAGGAACAGAAGCGGAAGGCCGCCGGGTCGAAGAAGGCGCCGCGGCCGAACTGGTCACCCGCCAACCAGAGCCTCGCCGCGTTCTTCAACGCTCAGAAGCTCGCCGGCGGCCAGAAGATCTGCATCAGCGATCCGGCCAAACCGCACGTCATCGATCTACTCGACCCGCTCGGCTATTGACCGGCGAGCGTATACTTCGCCGGTCGTCTTCAATGTCGCGCGGCCCTTTCAGGGTGGCGCGGCCCTTTCAGGGCCGCGGACCCGGTTACCAAGGAGGTTCTCGTGAAGCGCTCGTTAATCGTTATCGCAGTCATGCTGCTGGGCGCGTCGGCCGTCGCCCAGCGAGGCGCGGGTCCGAGCCCTGAAATGCAGGCGGCCCTCGCCAAGCAGGCGGAGCTCGAAAAGAACACGCCGCGCCTGCAGGTCACCGAAGAGGTGCTGCCGCTCGTCGTGCCGGGCCACACCATCGGCGAAGCGGTCGGCGTCGCCAAGAATTCCAAGGGGCACCTGTTCGTCTTCACGCGCAGCGGGAACCTGGGCCCCGCGAAGGGCGCGACCGCCTCGCAGCTCTTCGAGTTCGATCCGAACCTGAAGTTCGTGAAGCAGTGGGGTCAGGACAACTACGCCGCGTCGTTCGCCCACACGGTCCGCGTCGACAAGTACGACAACGTGTGGATGACCGACGAGGGCGCGAACATGATCGTCAAGTTCAACCCGCAGGGCATGGTGTCGATGGTGCTCGGAAGGAAGACCGAAGCGATCGATTATCTGGAGCGGTTCTTCGAGCGCGGCGAGAAGGAGACGGAGCGGTATCCCGCCGGCAATCCGGGCACGTTCAACCGCCCGACCGACGTCACCTGGGACACGCAGGACAACATCTTCGTGAGCGACGGGTACAACAACTCGCGCGTCGCCAAGATCAGCAAGGACGGCAAGTGGGTGAAGGCGCTCGGCACGCGCGGCGCCGGCCCGAACCAGTTCAACACGCCGCACGGAATTACGTCGGACGCGAAGGGCAACATCTACGTCGCCGACCGCGGCAACCGCCGCATTCAGGTGTTCGATCCCGATCTCAATCCCGTACGAATCATTTCGACCGTCGGCGCGCCGTGGAGCGTCTGCACGTCGCCGGCGCCGAATCAATACCTGTTCAGCGGCGACGGCAACGGCAAGATCTACAAAGTGGATCTGAACGGCAATCTGCTCGGTTGGGCGCAGACGAGCGAGGGGCACGGCCAGGCCGGTTGTCTCGTCCACGAGCTGCACTGCGAATCGGAGAACGTGATCTACAAGGGCGACTGCTCGACGTGGACGGTGGAGAAAGTCACGATCAAGGGCACCGCGAAATCGTCCGCGCCCTAATGAAGCAACACGCTCAGGTGTGGCGCGCTCCGGTGCGCCACACCAGCAACGCCGTGACGACCGCAATCAACGCGAGCACCTGGCGCTCGGTCGCCGGCGTGAACGGGTCGCGCGCCACCTTCAGCTCGAGCCGCTTCCGCGTCCATCCGCCTTTCAAATACATCTCGTCGTAGCGCTGCACCTGCACGTCATGCTCGGCGACCGCGTCGGGATCGTCGCCGTGCCCGAGCGCCAGCGGATCGGGCAGCACCGGCAGCGTGCCGGCGGGATCGACGGCCCAGTTGACGATCTTCATCGCGAGGCTTCTGTCGTCCTGCGGCGGCCATGCACACACAATCACCAGCGTGACGACGGCAAGCATCCACCACTGAACGTTGTTCGGCTGCCACATCGACCTGGCCATTATGCCTTCCTGATGTTAGCGTAGGCCCGCGAGCCGTCCGCTCGCCTGAAAGGCTTGCGGATTGTTCGCTCGCCTGAAAGGCTCGCGCTACCCGTCACCGTTGTAGCGCTACCGGTGACCGTTGTAGCGCGAGGCTTTCAGCCGAGCGTGCATTGCGAAAGGAGCGACACGTGACGAGAAGGTCGATCGTCCCACTGGTCCTCGTCGTGAGCCTTTCGGCCGCCGCGCGCGTCGCGGCGCAGGGCGGCGACGGCAGCCTCCGCGGAACCGTCAAGGACGCCCAGGGCGGCGCGCTGCCGGGCGTCACGATCACCGCCACGAGTCCGGCGATGCTCACGCCGAGCGTCACCGTCTCGGACAGCGCCGGCAACTATCGCCTCATCAATCTTCCTCCCGGCGTGTTCAAGATCACCGCGGAGCTCTCCGGCTTCTCCATCTTCCGCCGTGACGACATCCTGCTGCGGGCGGGCAGCAACTTCCAGGTCGACATCACGATGGAGATCGGAACGCTCACCGAAACGGTGACCGTCGCCGGCGATCCGCCGATGCTCGAAGTGACGAAGCCGAGCGGCGTGCTGACGATTGACGGCGAGTTCCAGAAGCAGGCGCCGGTCGTCGAAGGGAAATTCTGGAGCGACTTCCTGATGCTGACGCCGGGCGTCATCTCGCGCCCGCACAACGACGCGAGCGGCCGGCAGAATTATTTCGGCAACGCGGTCGAGCATCGCGACGCCGTCACGCTGATGGAAGGGCTGTATGCCGGCAACTACAACGACTTCAACATCAACCGCACGGGCCTCAGCTCCGAAGCCATTCAGGACACGGAAGTGAAGACCGGCGGCGTCGACGCGGCGTCGCCGATGGGTGCTGCGCGGCTCGTACGGCAAATACCATCAGCAGCTGATGGGCACGCGCAATCCGGTGTCGTCCTTCGGCGGCAACGACGCGCAGGGGCTGCGCAACGAATACGATCTCGATTCGAACGGCGTGTTCGAGACGGTGATCGTGACGCCGCCGGTGGCGACGGGCATCTCGAACCTGCAGTTCGATCCTGATCTGCACCAGCCGTACTTCGACGAATGGTCGCTCGGCTACCGCCGGCAATTCCCCGGTCAGATCGCGCTCGACACCGGCGTCATCGTCAAGGTGAACCACGATCAGTACGCGCAGGTGGACATCAACGGCTTCTATCCCGACGCGCCGTTCAGGCCGTTCGGAGGATTCGGCAGAGTCGATCCGAATCAGGGACTGCTCTACCGGCTGACGAACAACACCTGGAGCACCACCCGCTACAAGGCGCTGCAGGCGACGCTGACGAAGAACATGACGCACAACTTCCAGATGCTCTTCACGGCGCAGCGGCAGTGGCAGCATCTCGAGGGGACGTGGAACCCTTCCGACCCGGCGAAGTTCATCCAGCCCGACGCGTTCCCGAACGACAAGAACATCTGGAGAACCGACGGCGTGCAGGATCAGAACAGCCTTGCGACGGGAAATTCGCTCGTCAACAACCCGATGTGGAATCCGTATTCGGTGCGCATGGCCGGCACGTGGCACGCACCGTTCGATGTCGTCGCCTCGGGCAGCTACACGATCGTCGCGGGCAACTGGACCGGTCCGGTGATCGATCAGCTGCCGTCGACGAGCGCGCTGCTCGCGCCGTTCGGTCCGTCGACCGTCGTGTCGTCGACCGGCGTGCGGCAGTCGAATCCGCTGGCGACGCGCATCCGGTTCTTCTATCCAACTCGCGGAAAAGGACAGCCACGCGCGGCCGACGTGCACATCGTCGGCGTCAAGCTCGGCAAGCGCGTCAACATGGGAGGCGGCCGCAACGTGGAAATTTCCGCCGAGGTGTTCAACCTGCTGAACGGAGGGCGCTACACCGAGTTCAGCCGCCAGGGTGCGAACCGGATCTACAACCCGCAGACGTTCGGCACATTTACGAACCCGCAGACGCCGCGCGCGATGACGCTGCAGACGGTCGTGCATTTTTAGAGTTCTGCGGAATTGTCGTCCCTCGTGTCTTCGCTGCGTAGATTCATCGGCGGAATACTACGGTTCCGGACTGTCCGGAACCGGAGATCGCCTTTGCACATTTTTCGGCCCGCGGCAACCAGCAACCAGCCCTTCAACGAGAACGCTCGGACGTGCGCCCGTCGCGACGCATTGCGCCAAAGAACTCGATCGCAGCTTCCATGTTGCGCTGGCGCACTTCCGGGTCCGGCTCGAGCGACCAGTTGCCGCGATCCTGCAGGTTGCCGATGACGATCCCGTCGGCGCGCGGGTTCATGCTCGCGTTGCCGCCGTTGGCCGTTCGTCCGTTGGCGCGGTACCTCACTTCGGGCTGCGGCACGAGCACGGTCAGCTGACCCTTGATCGGCACGAGCTCCGTGTCGTTGAACAGCGTGAACGATCCGAGGCCCGTGCAGTTGACGATCACCGACTCGGGCAGCGACATCAGATCGCGCGGCGTGTCGAACTTGCGGATGACGATCTTCCCGCCGAACAGCAGGAAATCGCGCACGATCGCGTCCATGTAGATCGACGGCTCGATGGCGAGCGCCGTGCTGCGAATCGCGTACTTCGACGGAAACGGATGATCGCCCGGCCCGATCACTTCGCGGAAGCGTCCGGGCCGGAGCTGGTCCGGCAGCAGATCGCCTTCGGCCGGTGGTCCCGGCTGCCGATTCGGATCGTCGGTGGCGTTGTAGGTATCGATCCAGTAGACGCCGTAATTGGGCCCGACCATCAGCTGCAGCTGACGGTACGAGATCTCGGCGGCCTCGCGGAACTGCGCGTCCCACTCGGGCGTTCGCTGCGTCGCTTCGATCAGCGCGGTCGTCGGCGTGAAGCCGGCCATCGACATGTTCGACGTCGTGTCGGGCGGCACCGTCGCGGCGTAGATCGTCACGTCCCATCCGCGCCGCTGCAGCTGTCGCGCCGCGCACACACCCGGCGCGCCGCATCCAATGACCGCCGCCCGATGCTCGCCCGTCTGCCGCGTGAGGTCGGCGACGAGCGCGCCGCATCCCCACGACAACGACATGCCCGAGCCGCCGAACCCGTAATCGTGGACGATCGTCTTCGCGTCGAGCTTCTCCGCGCGCAGCACGAACCCGGAATCGCGGTGGGGACGCAGGCCGACGGTCGTGCGGAGCACGCGATCCCACGTCACGGTCGGCGGGGCGAGCTGGAGCGGCGCCCGCCCCGCAGAGGAGGCGCCGCGGCTGCGCAGCGACGCGCCGCAACCGGTCAATCCGAATCCGGCCAGCGCGAGGCCGCCGGTCTTCAACAGCGTTCGTCGATCCATGGACTCTGCGCCTCCAACGGGCGCCCGACACCGCGGATTCAGGCGCCGCCTGCACAGGGCGTGCGACGCACTCTTCTGGAAAACGGCATCGTGGTCGGCAGCGGATACGAGGGCAATTCTGAGCTCGCTGGTTCGTTTGGCTACTCGTCCGGCAAGCCGAACGCGATGATGTTCGGCCCTGAGGCGACCGCGACGTACTGCTTGTCGTCGAACATGAACGTCATCGGCGACGCCTTCCAAGTCTGACTGGTCTGAAAGCTCCACAGCGGCTTTCCGTTCGACGCGTCGGCCGCCATCAGCGCACCGCTGTCTTCGCCGAAGATCACGACGCCGCCCGCGGTGCTGAGCGTGCCGCCCCACGACTCGACGGCGCCGGTCTGCGGCAGCTCCCAGACAGCTTTTCCGGTGTGGATGTCGATCGCGCGCAGCACGCGCCGCGCCGGTTCGTCAGGCGCCTGTTTGAACGACCCGCCCATGTAGCCCTTGCCCGCTTCCCACGTCATCGGCGTCTTCGTGAAGATGCCGCACTTGTCGTTCGTCTGCACGTAATACAAACCGGTCGCCGGGTTGAACGACGTGGAGTACCAGTTCGACGCGCCCTCGAGCGACGGGCACACGCGCTTGCCTTCGAGCGACGGCTCCATGTCTGGCACGACGATCGGGCGCCCTTCGGGCGTCAGGCCGCGCGCCCACGTCAGGTTCGCGGCGTACTGCCTGCCCATCAGGAACGTGCCGTCGGTGCGATCGAGCACGTAGAAGAACCCGTTGCGGTTCGCCTGCACCAGCAGCCTGCGCGGCCGATTCTCCCACGTGGCGTCGACGAGCGCCGGCGTTTCCTGCGCGTCGTAGTCCCACACGTCGTGAGGCGTGAACTGGAAGTGCCACTTCAGCGTCCCGCGCTTCGCGTCGAGCGCGACGACGGAATCCGAGTAGAGATTGTCGCCGGGGCGATCGTCGCCAATCAGATCGGGAGAAGGGTTGCCCGTCGGCCAGTACAGCGTGTCGAGCTCCGGATCGTAGGTTCCGGTGAGCCATGTCGTCGCGCCCGGATGCTCGATGCCCGCTCCCTGCCACGTGTCCGCCTTCGGCTCGCCGCGCCGCGGCGCCGTCCAGAAGCGCCACACTTCTCTGCCGGTCGCCTGATCGAATGCCGCGACGAAACCGCGAACGCCTTCATCGCCGCCCGACGTGCCGGTGACGACGAGATTGCCGACCGCGAGCGGCGCGCCAGTGGCGTTGTAGTTCTGGTGCCAGTCGGCCATCTCGGTTTCCCACAGCAGCGAGCCGGTGAAGCGGTTGAGCGCGATGATGTGCGCGTGGTCGGTGACCATGAACACGCGATCGCCGGCCACTGCCACGCCGCGGTTGATGCCTCCGGCCGCGTTGCCGACCAGACCTTTCGTTCGCTGCCGCTGGTAATGCCAGATCTCACGCCCCGCGCCCGCGTCGAGCGCGTAGCACTCGTTCGCGCTCGTCACGTACATGACGCCGCCGGCGACGACCGGCGTCACCTGCAGGCGCGACGTGTTGGGGATACTGAAGATCCACCGCGGCACCATGCGTCCCACGTTGGCAGCCGTGATTTGCGTCAGCGGACTGTAGCGGCTTCCGTTCGTCTGGCCGTTGTAGCTGGGCCAGTCGGCCTGCGAGGTGACGGCGCGATAGCGATCGCCGCCGCTCTTGCGCAGCAGGTGGATCTTGCGGTCGTCGCCGAGCAGCTGGAGGTCCGATGCGCTTTGATTCAGCACGAGCCCGTCGATCGAGCGGCCGTCAACCAGCGTGGCGCGCGTCCGTGTCGGCGCCGCTCCGCTGCGCGGCCGCAGCGTGCGCAGATAGCGGATCAGATCGCCGACGTCGGAATCGTTCAGACCGGGGAACGCCGGCATGCCGGCGGCAGATCGTCCCTGTCTGACCAGCGACGTCAGATCGTCGTTCGTCAACGATGGCACGCGCGTCGCGATCGCGGGACCGAGCTCGCCGCCGTTGCCGTCGCTTCCATGGCATCCGGCGCAGCGGCTGACGAACACCTGGCGACCAGGCTCGGCGCGTTGCGCAAACGCGAGCGGACCAGCGAGAAGCGCGAAAAACAGTAGGAACACAGTGCGCGGATGCTACCAAAGAATCGGGTTCGGTGTATGCTCCGCATCTCCAACTCGGCGTCGGCGTCGATTTTTGAAGGCAGGAGTCGACCATGAAGTGGACCTGGGCGCTGCCGGCGATCACGGCTCTCTGTTTCGCGAGCGGAGGATTTGCGCAGGACCGTCAGACGAAGAACCCGCGCGAAGGCGATCCGCAGGCGATTCGCAACGGGACCGCGCTGTACCGCATCCGCTGCTCCGGCTGTCACGGCATGGATGCGACGGGCCTTCGCGGGCCGGATCTCACGTCCGTCATGTCGTCGGGCATCACCGATGAGCAGCTCTTTCAGTACGTGAAGCGCGGCGTGCCGGGAACGGAAATGCCGCCGACCAACGCGCCCGACGACGAGATCTGGCAAACGCTGGCGTACCTCCGCACGCTCAGCGCGCCGGCAGCCGCGGCCAACGTCGGCGGCGACGCCGATCACGGTGAGCGGCTGTTCCAGGCGAACTGTATCAGCTGTCACCGCGTGAACGGACGTGGCGGCCGGATCGGTCCGGATCTCTCGCGGATCGGGTCGTCGCGATCGCGCGCGGCGCTGACGAAGGAAATTCGGACGGCGAGCGCGTCCGTCCAGCCGGGGTACGACGCGGTCACGCTGGTGACGCGCGACGGCCGGCGCATCCGCGGCGTCAGGAAGAACGAGGACGCCTTCTCCATCCAGATCATGGACGTCAACGAGCGGCTGCAGGGACACATGAAGTCGGAGCTGCGCGAGATCATCGAGGAGAAAGGCTCGCTGATGCCCGATTACGGCGTCGACAAGCTGCCCGCAGGCGACTTCACCGATCTGCTCGCGTACCTGAGCCGCCAGCGCGCGACGGTCGGCGCCGTCGCGTCGGCGCCGCCTCAGAATTCGCCGCAGCGGATTACCGGCGACGCGCTCGTCGCCGGCCTGAAGGATTCGTCGCGATGGCTGATGTACGGCGGCGACTACGGCAGCCAGCGCCACAGTCCGCTCACGCAGATCACGCCGGAGAACGTGCACCGTCTCGTGCCGCAATGGAGCTTCCAGACCGAGACGCTCGGCCGCTTCGAAGCGACGCCGATCCTCATCGACGGCGTGTTGTACGTGACCGGCCCGAACAACAACGCATGGGCGCTCGACGCGCGCACCGGCCGTCAGATCTGGCGCTACCGCCGCGAGCTGCCGCCGACGGGCCTCACCTACTGCTGCGGCCCGGTGAACCGCGGCTTCGGCGTGCTCGACGACCGGCTGTTCATGGTGACGCTCGACGCGCATCTGCTCGCGCTCGACATGAAGACCGGCGCCATCGTCTGGGACGTGGTGCTCGAAGACTACAAGCGCGGGTACGCCGCGACGCTCGCGCCGCTCGTGGTGAAAGACAAAGTCATCGTCGGCGTGGCCGGCGCCGAGTACGGCATCCGCGGCTTCATCGACGCCTACGACGCGCAGACCGGCAAACGGGCGTGGAGGTTCTGGACCGTGCCGGCGCCGGGCGAGCCGGGCGGCAACACGTGGCCGGGCGACGCGTGGAAGCGCGGCGGCGGCTCGATTTGGGTGACCGGCAGCTACGACGCCGAGTCGAACCTGATTTTCTTCGGCACCGGGAACCCGAGCCCCGACTACTACGGCGACGATCGCGAGGGCGACAACCTCTACACCGATTCGCTCGTCGCGATCGACGCGAGCACCGGCAAGCTCGCGTGGCATTACCAGTTCACGCCGGGCGACGTCCACGACTGGGACGCGACGCAGGTGCCGGTGCTCGGCGAGGTGACGATCGGCGGTCAGCGGCGCAAGGTGGTCATGTTCGCGAACCGCAACGGGTTCTTCTACACGATCGATCGGCTCACCGGAAAAGTGATCGTCGCAAAGCCGTTCGTCACCACCACGTGGGCCAAGGAGGTCATGTCGAACGGACGCCCGCTGCTCCTTCCGAACAATCGCCCGGACGAGCGCGGCGCGACGACCTGTCCCGACATTCCGGGGGGGACGAACTTCATGCCGCCGTCGTTCGATCCCGATCTGGGATTGTTCTTCGTCACCGCGCGCGAAGCGTGCGCGACGTACTACAACTGGAAGCCCGAGTACAAGGAAGGCGAGCGGTACACGGGAGGCGGCATGCAGCGGGGCGACAACCGTCCGTACGGCGCGCTGCGCGCGATCGATCCGGCGACCGGCGAGCGCAGGTGGGAGTTCCGTTTCCCCACGCCGTCGATGGCGGGGGTGACGTCCACGGCGTCGGGCGTCGTCTTTGCGGGCGACAACGAAGGCAACTTCCTGGCGTTCGAGGGGCGCACCGGCAAGAACCTCTGGCGCTATCAGACTGGCGCGTCGATCTGGGGCGCGGCAGCGATGACCTACATGCTCGATGGCCGCCAGTTCGTCGTCATCCCGTCGGGCGGCACGCTCATGGCGTTCGCACTGTCGGAAGGCAACCGTTCGCCGTCGCAATAAGCATTTCTTACACGCGTGGGGCCCGCTTTTCTTATACACGGCGGGGCCCCACCCCCGCCGCTCATAAGAAAAGTGGGGCCCCGCGCGTTCAAGAAAAGAAGTACGTGTCGACAGACAGCGGGAATGCCCTGCCGGCCGTCATCTCCAGGAACACCCACCGCCCGTGCAATCTGCCGACCGTGCCGGCCAGAAACGTGTCCCCCGCGATGGACCGATCGGGGAGATCGAAATTCCCGACGTCGTGGCATTCGAAGTAGAGCCACGCGCGGTTGCCGTGCGCGTCTATCTGGATCTTGAAGGACAGTGTCCTGCGTGGTCTTCGCGCGATCGAAGGCGGCCTGCAGTTGATAGATGCCGCCCACGTGTTCGTCCGAGCCGCTCACCTGGGCCTCCGCCGGCGAGAGCCCGCACGGCACACGTGCTTCGCAGTCAGAAACAGAAACGATGGTGAAGAAAGAAGCCGGCGCGCTGCTCCAACGGCTCAGCGTTCGATCTCGATAAACCGCCGACGAGCGCATCCCGTCTAAGCGGGCGGAGGATTTACGTATGCTCCGCTCGGATGACCCGCTCACCTTGCGCTCGACTAAAGCCCTCGCGCTACGCGACGTCGTCGCGCTACTGGGAACGGTCGCACTGACCGCCGTCGTCGCAAGCGCCCAGTTCCGCGACAATCCCTGTGGCGACGGCAACTGGAACAGCGACCGTGCGTCGCACTGCGAGGCGCGCGAGGCGACGATCGGCGGCGCGAACCCGCTCGACATCGACGCCGGCCGAAATGGCGGCATCCGTGTCCGCGGATGGGATCGGGGCGACGTGCTCGTCCGTTCGATCATCCACACGACCGCCGATACGGACGCGGATGCACGGCGGATCGCATCGGCTGTCCGTGTGGACACCACCGGCAGCAGCGTCCGCGCCGAAGGGCCGTCGACGTCCGGCGACGAACACTGGTCGGTCAGCTTCGAGCTGCAGGTGCCGCGCACGGCGATGCTCACCCTCACGACGCAGAACGGCGGAATCTCGATCGCTGATTTCCGCGGCACCGCGAAGTTCACGGCGCGCAACGGAGGCGTCACGCTGAACAACGTCGGCGGCGATCTGCGCGGCGAGACGACGAACGGCGGCGTCACCATCGATCTGCGCGGCGATCACTGGGACGGCGCCGGCCTCGACGTCGAGACGCACAACGGCGGCATCAGGATGACGATGCCGGCCAACTACTCGGCGCAGCTCGAGACGGGGACGACCAACGGCCGCATCAACATCGATTTTCCAATCACCGCGCAGGGCTCGCTCGGCCGTCAGCTGACGACGATCCTCGGCGCCGGCGGCGCGCGGATCCGCGCGATCACCACCAACGGGGGCATCTCGATTCGGAGGCAGTGAACGCGGCCCTCAAGGGCCGCGTTCACATATCTGAGAGGATGCGCCCCTCAAAGGACCGCACCAGAGGTTCACACAGCGGCGCCGGCTTTCACTTCCGCGATCAAGTTCGCTGTCGCACGAGCTCGCCGACGTCGTCGACCTTATCGGCCAGGGCGTTGATCTTCGTGGCCAGCGCCTGAATCTCCGCCTCGGCGCGCCGATTCACCTCGAAATCGAGCTCGCCACGGAGCCGATCCTTCGTGTCCTGCCGGTTCTGGCTCATCATGATGACCGGCGCCTGAAGCGCCGCGAGCATCGAGAGAAACAGATTCAGCAGGATGAATGGATAGGGATCCCACGCGGATCGGCCGAGCGCGAGGTTGACCGTCGTGTAGATGGCGAGCGTCACCATGAAGGCGATGATGAACTTCCACGACCCGCCGAAGCCGGCGACCGCGTCCGCGACGCGCTCGCCGACCGTCGCCTCGGCCTCGATGATTTCGTTGGGATTGCGGGCGGCGCGCACGCGAACGAGCTGCTGCGCCGCGTGGAACTGGCGGCCGAGGACGTTCAGCATGTCCATGGCCGCGTGCGGCTTCGCGCGAACCAACGCGGCGATGTCGTCCTGATCGATTTCAATACAGGTCGTCCTCTCGAGCGCGACGGCGTTGGTCTGATGAGGCGTGCCGTCGAGCATCGACGCGAAGCCGAAGAACTGCCCCGGGGTCGGCTCGTCGACAATGACATCCTGCTGGTCCTCGTCAACGGTCGTCACCCGGACGGCGCCCGAGACCATCACGTACGCGCGGCCACCGGAATCGCCAATCCTGTAGATCCGCTGGCGCGGCGCGAACGTCTTGACCTCGACCCGCGCGGCCAGCACCGCGGTCTCGTCGTCATCCAGCCGTGCAAACAGCGGAACCTCTCGAAGAATCTCGGGCTCGCACGCCATCGGTCACCTCGCGGATCCATTTGAACTCATCCACTCCCTAAACCATATCTCCTCGCGGGGCTGGCGCGGACCGGTGCGATGAGCGAATGCGCGCACATGGATGAATTGCGATGAGCAACGGAGAACCCCAGTGATGTTCGTCGATCCGGGACGCGTCAACCCCTCGGTGACGACACCGCCCGCTCTCCGGGCAGCCGTAGTCGTCACCAGCAACCCTCACCAGCGGCTGCTCGACGGGATCATGGACGCGAGGGATGTCGACGTGGTGTTCGTGGAATCTGCGGCGGGCGCGTACTCGACCGTCAGGCGCGTCAGGCCAGGCCTGGTCGTCGTGTGCCTGTCATTCGACGACCCGCTCGGCTTTCAGGTTCTCTCGATGTCGCATCCGGCTTCGGCCGGATTTCCGGCGTCTCGACTTCAATCATCAGTGAGGCCCGACTTCAGCCGGATGACTTCTGCACGTCCGCAGAAGTCCGGCTGAAGCCGGACGCCACCGAATCAAGCGCCTAGAACGCGAAACGGAAAGTGAACTGCATCATCCGCATGTTGTTCGCCTGGTTGCGGATTTGTCCGAACGACGCATTGCCGAAGGCCGTGCTCGCCGGCGCCGCCCACTGGACGGTGTCGAACAGGTTCAGCACTTCGATTCGCGCCTGCGCATACGTGCCGCCGCCGGTGTTGACGCGCTTGCTCACCGACAGGTCGACGTTGTTCCGCCACGGCGAGAGCACGCCGGGCAGCATGCGCGGCGCGTTGCCGAACTGGTTGGAAGGCGTCGCCGAGAACGCGTTCCTGTTGAGGAACAGGTTGTCGCCGACGTTCGACTTGATGCGATCGGTGACGTTGCCGTCCACGAGGAAGTCTTCCCCGGGCACGACGTTGGGACGCAGCGTCCCGCCGAACAGGAACGGCGTGGTCGTCTGATTCTGCGTAACGCCGATCGGGAAGCCGCTCTGCACGGTGACGACCGTCGTCACCGACCAGCCGCCGAGCACGGCGCCGTCGCCCGGCACGTTGAGTGTCGGCGCGACCACGAGCTTGTGCGGCGAGTCGAGCAGGCTGCGGCCGTATTCCTGATCCGGATTGTAGTAAGCCGAGCCGGGCACCACCGTGTAGTTGTTCTGCAGTCCGGGATTGCTCGAATAGTAGTTGCTCTCCGCGAACTGGTTGTCGTTCAGACGGCTGAACGTGTAGCTGATCTGCCCGCCCCACAGTCCGACGGCGCGCTTCCGCAGCTGGACGATCGCGGCGTGATACATCGAGTGCGCGCCGGTCGCCTGCGTCATGTAGACGTTGCCGAACTGCGGAAACGGCCGCAGCAGCTGGCCGAGCTCGATCGTCTGGCGCGTCGCAAACTGTCCCGCGTCGGCGACGCCGTAAAACGGATTCGGCACGAGCGCGAGCGTGTTCGTCACCAGACCCTGATACCTCGGATCGATCTGGTTGATGTTGATGAAGCCGTTGGTCGAACCGGAGTTCGAACCGGCCCAGCTCAGATTCTCGCCGCGCGCGCCGGTGTAACCGACGCTCAGGTTCGCGTTGCCCGGCAGCTCGCGCTGCAGGTCGGCGGAGAACTGCTGGACGCGCGGCGCACCCTTGCTCGGATCGACGAAGAAGATGTCGCCGCCGGTGCCCGTCAACAGCGCGCGCGTGTTGCCCGTCGCCTTGACGAGGCCGTTCGGGAACGGATCGCTCAGGCTGATCGTCGGCACGCCCTGCGGCTGCTGCAGCAGCGTCGTCGCCGAGTAGCCGATCTGGCCCCAGCCGGTCGTACCGGCCGCCGGATAATTCCACGGCGACCAGAACACGCCGTAGCCGCCGCGCAGCACGGTCTTGTCGTTGATGCTGAAGACCACGCCGCCGCGCGGCGCCAGCTTGTAGTTCGGCTGGTGGCCCTGCACGATCGGCGCGCCGTCGACGCCGGCGAATACGAGTCCGCCGAGCACCTGGCGCCGCTGGCCGGTCAGCGGATCGAACACGTTCACCTGGTTGTTCAGGGGGCTGACGGCCGTCTGGTCGAAGTTGACCGTGATCTGGTTGTTCTTCTCCGCCAATCCGGTCTCGCGCTCGACGCGCAGGCCGTAGTTGAACGTGAGGCGGTCGTTCACCCGCCAGTCGTCCTGCGCATATCCGCTGTAGTAATTCACGAAGCCGTTCACCCGCGTGTTCAGCGGGATGTTGCCGCTCTGCGGGTAGCCGAGCAGCATGTCGGCGATCGCGTTGCCGCTGTAAGTCCCGGTGAACGTGTACGTGCCCGTCGACGCGCCGTAGTTGAACGAGTCGACGCCCAGGATGCGGAAGTCGCCGCCCATTTTCATGCTGTGCGACCCTGAGAGCTTGCTCAACGTGCCGTTCAGGCCGTACTGGTAATACTGGTTCGCCTGCCGCGTCGGATTGAACCCGGTGCTGGCGTAGCCCGTCGTCGTCGTCGACGGGAACCGGTTCGTGTCCGACATCTGGTTGATGAACGTCGTGTTGTTCGGCCACAGCGTTCTCGCGTCGAACGCGTACGGCAGATTGTAGTTGTCGTCGAACTGGTTCCAGCCGCCGCGCATCGTCAGCACGCTCGAGTCGCCGAGCACGTACTGGTTGTTGACGACGAACGTCTTGATCTTGCGATCGAGCTGGAAGCTGGGGCCGACGAACCGGTTCACCGGGTTGTAGTTCGAGTTCGCCTCGTGCGTCACCTGGCTCAACCAGAATCCGGTGAGCGCGACCGAGTCGTTGAAGTGATGTTCCGCCTTCGTCGAGTACTGATACGCCTTGTTCGGCAGCAGGTCGGTCATGCTGAAGTTCGCCGATCCGCTGTCGGCTTCGCTGTCCGGAGTCGGCATGTAGTTCATGATCTTCTGGCCGACCGGGTTGATACGGCCGGCAGGGATGATGTTCCCCGCGAACGGCTGACCGGTCAGAGGATCGCGGATCACGACCGCATTGCCGTTGCGCCGCAGTCCGGAGAAATCGCCGTTGCGCTCGGCCGCCGTCGGCACGAGGAAGCTGTTCTGCTGCGGCTGATTGTCGACGTATGTCTCGCCCGCCGACCAGAAGAACGTCTTGTTGCGCACGATCGGTCCGCCGAAGCCGCCGCCGTTGTCGCGCCAGTACTCCGCGACGTTCGGCTGGTTCTGCAGCTTCGGAATCAGGAGCTGCTCGACGAGCGATTCCGGGCGCAGCACGCCGTACGCCGAGCCGTGAAAGTCGTTCGCGCCCGCTTTCGCCGTCATGTTGATCACGCCGCCGCCGGTGCGTCCCATCTCCGCGTCGTAGGTGTGCACCTGGACTTTCATTTCCTGCACGGCTTCCATGCTCGGATTCGTCGAGGCACGGTTCTGCAGGTCGGTCACCGGGAATCCGTCCACGAGGTAGTTGTTCGCGCGCACGGCGCCGCCGCCCATCGAGACGGCGGAGTTGCCGACCTGATCCTGCATGCGGTTCCAGTGCGCGTTGCCGCTGGCCTGCACGGTCGGCTCGAGGTTCGCCAGCAGGAACAGGCTGCGGCCCGCCGTCGGAATCGATTCGAGCGCCTTCGAGTCGATGATGCTGCCGGTCGACGCGTTCGTGTTGTCGATGAATGGCGATTCGCCGACGACCGTGATCGTCTCTTCAATCGTCCCGATCTCGAGCTTGAGGTCGAGCGCGAGGAACTGCTGCGTATTGATGCGCACGCCGGTCCGCTCGAACGTGCGGTAGCCGGCGATGACTGCCATGATTTTGTACGTTCCAGGATCGACCGCGGGGAACGCGTACTCGCCGGATGCGTTCGACACGGTGTCGCGCGAAACCTCGGTCTGCTCGTTGATGAGCATCACGACGACGCCGGGGATCACGCCGCCGGCATCCTTGGCGGTTCCACGCAGACCGCCCTGAAACGATTGCGCATCGACGTCGCGGGCGACGACGCCTATGAGCAACACCGGCGCAAGAAGCGCCAGAAACCAGCGGGATCGCATAAATCCTCCTGAAAGGGGTGCCAGCCGAAGGGCAACGGGTATGCCGCCACCGCGCCGCGGTTCATTCCGAGCAGCAGACGGACTCTATGGACCCCTTTAGGTCATGCGTCCGGATCACAGTTCTGACCTGGTGTGCCTCTTGTACGTGAAGACGCGGATCTGTAACCCGCCCGCGGTGCTCTCCGTCATCTCGCTGCACTCCGCGGCCGTTCGTCGTATCCGCCGGCACGAAACGCGTTCGTCCGCTGATCGAGAGTCAGCCCTCAACGAACCTCCTCGTGGATCCGAACATGCGCGGGCCACTTGTGAGATGCTTCGCAGCACTCCAAGGAGGTGGGACGTGAAGCGGTACCTGGCTCTGGCGGTTGTCGTCCCGATGGCGTTCACTGTCACCGTGTCCGGTCGTGCTCCGCGCGGAGTCCGGCTTCAGCCGGACGTGAGCGCGTCGGAACAGTCCGGCGGCGGCGGCCGCGCGCCGGCGGCGGCGTCAGCGCCGCAGCTGAAATTTCACGTCGAGGAAGAATTTTTCAAGTGGCCGACCAACGTGTGGCCCTCCGAGGCGGTCGGCGTCGCGTTGAACTCGCAGAAGCACATCTTCCTCCTGAATCGCGGCAACGTGCCGCTGCTCGAGTTCGCGCCCGACGGCGCGTTCATCCGATCGATGGGCGAGGGGTCGACCATCTTCCACGCGGCGCACAGCGTGCGCTTCGACGCGGAGGACAACATGTGGCTCGTCGACGCCGGCAACAACGTCGTCGTGAAATTCAACAACAAGGGGCGCATCGTCCAGGCGCTCGGCCGGCGGCTCGAGCCGTGGGTGTACATGACCCATGGCATCGAGCGCGCGATTCCGGCGCCCGCCAGCTTTTATCAGCCGACCGACACCGCGGTCGGGCCCGACGGCAGCACGTACGTGACCGACGGCTACGGCAACTCGCGCGTGGCGAAGTTCACGCGCGAAGGCAACCTCGTGAAGTACTGGGGCGATCGCGGCACGCGGCCCGGTCAGTTCAACACGCCCCACAGCATCGTGATCGATCGCAACGCGAACCTCTACGTCGCGGATCGGCAGAACAGCCGCGTGCAGCTGTTCGACACCGACGGAAATTTCAAGACGCAGTGGAATCTCGACGGCCTGACGTGGTCGATGTGCATCACACCCGGAACGCCGCAGGTCATCTTCGTCGGCAGCGTCGGCAAGGTGTACAAGATGGCGCTCGACGGCACGGTGCTCGGCACGTTCGGCAAGCTCGGTCGCCTGCCGGGATGGTTCGACTCAATCCACGCGATCGCGTGCCCGGACGAAAAGACCGTCTACATCGCGAACGAGTTCAGCTACCGCTTCGACAAGGTGGTGATCGACGAACCGGCGCGATCGCAGGAGTGACTATTGCGGCATCCGGCTCTCGACCGACGGCGTCTTCCGATGGGATCAATTCGTCAGTCCCCACGGCGCTGCCATTGGCATGTCACCGACTGCGTCGTCGCGGCTGTTTTCCCCACGACGATCGCTGCGGCCGGAAGCGATTCTGTCGCGGCGGTCCGGCATCGGACCGTGGCGCCGGCGTTTTCTGATAATCGAAATCCGGGAGCGTGACGCGCGGCAGTGCCTTGCCGATCGCGCGCTCGATCGCGCGCATGCTGCCTTCTTCCTCCGGCGACACGAGCGTGAACGCCGAGCCGGTCAGCTCCGCGCGCGCCGTGCGGCCGACGCGGTGGACGTAGTCGTCCGGCTGCGCCGGCACGTCATAGTTGATCACGTGGCCGAGCGCCGTGACGTCGATGCCGCGCGCGGCGATGTCGGTCGCGACGAGCACCTGATACTTCCCGCTCTTGAAGCCGGCCAGCGCTTCGGTTCGCTGCGCCTGCGAGCGGTTGCCGTGAATGCGCTGCACCCTGACGCGTTCGCGGCCAAGCTGCTTCGCAAGACGATCGGCGCGATGCTTCGTCCGTGTGAAGACGAGGGCATCGTCGATTTCGCCGCCGTGCAGCAGCGCGAGCAGCAGGTCCGTCTTGTGATGCTGCGGAACCGGATACACGGCCTGAGTGATTCCCGCAGCCGGCTGCGACCGCCGCTCCCTATTAATAATGATGGGGTCTCGCAGCATATCCCGCGCCAGCTCGGCGATCGCTGGCGGCATTGTGGCGCTGAAGAACAACGTTTGCCGCCGCCGCGGCAGATGCTTCAGTACACGCCGGATGTCGGGCAGGAATCCCATGTCGAGCATCCGGTCGGCTTCGTCGAGCACGAGGTACTCGAGGCCCGCGAGCTTCGCGTACGGCGCGCGGAAATGATCGAGCAGGCGACCCGGCGTGCCGACGATCACGTCGACGCCGCTGCGAAAGGCGTGCTCCTGCGGTCCCATTCCGACGCCGCCGAACACGGCCGCCCCGGTGATTGGCGTGTGCACGGCCAGGTCGGTGAGGTCTTCGAGAATCTGCGCGGCGAGCTCGCGCGTCGGCGTCAGCACGAGCGCGCGCGTGGTGCCGCGCGGCTTCCCGACGAGGTGATGCAGGATCGGAAGCAGAAACGCGACGGTTTTCCCACTTCCGGTCATCGCGCACGCAAGCAAATCGCGTCCTTCGAGCGCCGGCGGAATGGCGTCGCTCTGGATCGGCGTCGGTTGATGAAACCCGAGATCGCGCAACCCCTGCAGGAGACTCGCGTGGATCTTCAGCTGCGAGAATGGCATCCAGATCATCGTACCGCACGTCTGAAGCCCCGATGCCGACGTTCTCGCTGATCGTCAACGGCGTGGGCCGCGACGTCGACGCCGACGGGCAGTTACATCGCGATGGTCGTCGAGGTGTCGGTCGCGCCGGACGCCGGCCTGAAAGGCCGTCCTTTGTGTCATCGGAAGAATTCACCGAGCGTCATTGCCGTCGATGACTTGCCGAGCGCCGGCATGTGCCACGCCGCCTCGATCGTTCGCAGCAGGCTGTAATGAAGGAGGCCGCCACGACGTTTTCCGGCTGAATTGGAGCGTTTTCGCTTGGACCCTCTCCCGGGCGTGCGTAACTTTTTCCGGCGGCGGCGGTTTATATACACAGCGGATCGATGCCCGAGCCAGACGCTGACGATCGCGTGCTCGTCGAGGCGGCCCAGCGCGACCCGTCGCGCTTCGCGGATTTGTACGAGCGGCACTTCGAGCGCGTTTACGCATTCGTTGTACGGCGCGTGCGCGACCGCGACGTGGCCGAGGACGTGACGGCCGAGGTGTTCCATCGGGCGCTCGCCAGCCTGCCGAAGTATGAATGGCGCGGGGCGCCGTTCGGCGCGTGGTTGTTTCGGATCGCGTCCAACGCGATCGCGGATCGTTTCAAGCGGTCTGCACGCGAGGCTGCGGCGCCCGTCGATGTGCCCGACGCGTCGGTGTTCCTCGACGTGGATCACATCGACCAGGTGGCGCGATTGTTCCGCCTCGTCGACACGCTGCCGGCCGACCAGCGATCGGTCATCATCCACCGGTTCGTCGACGAGCGGAGCATCCGCGACGTCGCGCAGCGCATGAACAGGACCGAGGGCGCCATCAAGCAGCTCCAGCTTCGCGCGCTCGAAACGCTGCGCGCGCGTATGGGAGGCGGCGATGCCTGAGCCGACGATGACGGTCGAGCAAATCGCCGCCGCGCTCCGCGACCTGCCGCGTCCGTCGTTCCGGAAGCGGCTGAAAGCGGCGTTAATGGAAAGGACCGCACCAATGACGACTGTGATCGAGAGTCAACGGGCAGTGGCAGGACGGCAGACGGCGGCGCCGCGCCTTCGCGTCAAGAACGCGGCGGCGGCCATCGACTTCTACACGCGCGCCTTCGGCGCGCGCGAGCTGATGCGCTTCGAGGGCCACGGGCGCATCGCGCACGCGGAGCTCGAGATCGGCAACGCGATCTTCATGTTGGGCGAGGAGGCGCCGGAGTACGGATTCCCGGGTCCTGAAGCGCTCGGCGGATCGCCGGTGGCGATGCACCTCCAGGTCGACGATGCGGATCGATGGATGGAGCGCGCCGTCGCCGCCGGTGCGCGGCTCGTGACGCCGCCGACCGATCAGTTCTACGGCGATCGCGTCGGACATGTCGCCGATCCGTTCGGATACGGGTGGGACATTACCGAGCGCAAGGAGGATCTGTCGGTCGAGGAGATGCACCGCCGGATGGCGGCGCTCGAGGCGCAGCAGAGCGCCGGACGGACGGCGCCCACGTTCATCCGCGAAGGATTCCGCACGGTCACGCCGTACGTGGTCGTCGCCGATGCGCCGGCGCTCATCGAATTCGTGAGGGCGACCTTCGGCGCCGAGGAGACGCTTCGCACGACGGGGCCTGGCGGCGGCGTGCACGCGGAAGTGCGAATCGGCGACTCGATGCTGATGATTGGCGGCGGCCACCCGGATCGACCGATTCGGATTACGCCGATCGTCACGGCGTTCCACGTCTACGTCGCCGACACCGACGCGACGTACGCGCGCGCGCTGCAGGCCGGCGCCGAGTCGATTGGCGAGCCGAAGGATCAAGAATACGGCGAGCGGAGCGCCGGGGTGAAGGACCGGTCCGGCAACGCCTGGTATATCGCCACCGCGAAGGGCGAGCACTTCGTTCCGAAGGGGCTGCAGACGCTCATCGTCTATCTGTTCCCGCTGCGCGCCGAACCGGTCATCGCGTTCATGAAGCGCGCGTTCGATGGGACCGACGTGCAGAAGTACGCATCGCCCCAAGGCGTGATCCATCACGCGAGCGTGCGCATCGGCGATTCGACGATCGAGATGGGCGAAGCGAACGGTCCGTACCAGCCGATGCCGACGCGCTTCTATCTGTACGGGCCGAACGCCGACGCCTCCTACCGCCGCGCGCTCGAAGCCGGCGCCACGTCGATCCACGAGCCCCGCGATCAGCCGTTCGGCGATCGTATGGGCGGCGTCAAAGACGTGTTCGGCAACGAGTGGTACTTGGCGACGAGAATTTCCTAGCAGGCTGGGGGCTGGGGGGCTGGATTCCTGCAACGCTATAATCGGCCTCTATGATGATGAATCGCCGAGATGCCGTTTGCTCGCTCGCCGTCTTCGCAGAACTGCTCGCGTCGGCCGCGCGCGCCGATGCGCAGAGTCAAACACCTCCGTCGACACCGCAGGCTCCGCGCCCGCCGGTGTTCAAGCACGATCTGCCGAATCTGACGATGGACGACTGGGAGGTGACGGTCAGCCACGTCGACTACCCGCCCGGGCGCGTCGGCGCGCCGCATAAGCACGCGGGCTTCGTCCTCGCCTACGTGCTGGAGGGATCGGTCGTCGCGAAAATCACGGGGCAGGGCGAGGACAAGGTCTACAACGTCGGCCAGATGTTCTACGAGCAGCCGGGCGCGACGCACGAGGTCTCGAAGAACGCGAGCCAGACGCAGCCCGCAAAGCTGCTCGCGATGATCTTCGCGAAGAAAGGCGCGACGCTGACGACGCCGGTTCAGGGATAGATTTCCGTGTCCCGGTGAAACTCCGACCATGCGAACCAGTACTCTGGTTCGAGGATGATCGCTTCGAGCGCCGATCCCTTCAGCGGTCCGGAGATGCACTCTCCGTAGGCGGTCCAGCGCGACTTCGTTTCTCGATCCGTCAGCTCGGTCGCGCCTTCGTTCGCTGCCGCAAAGGTCAGCGTCCTGCCGCCCGCCCGCGCCACGAACGCCGTCGTCGTGTCGGATGCGGGCTGATGAGCGATGAGGATCGGCTTGCCGCCGAGCCTGTCGTTGACGACGCGCTCTCGCCGCAGCGCCTCGAGCGGAAACGCCTTGCTCGCGCCGTCGACGTCGACGCCGAGGATCATCGTTTTCGGCTTGAGACGATCGTCACGATACGTCACGTCCGACGGCGCGGCGCCTTCGCCCGACAGACCCTGCCGGATCATCGCGTTCTTCTCCGCGATGCGATCGGCGTATCCGGCCAGCGGCTTCAACACGCGCGTGTCCGGATGCAGCCGGCGCCATTCCTGCCAGCTGGTGAGGAGAAACGGATACAGCTTCAGATGCTCGCCCTGCATCGGACCGGAGATCGCTTCGAGGCTCGATTGCTGCCATCGGCTGCCCGTCTCGCGGTCCTTGAATACTTCATTGCCCCCGACGACGCCGGCGTTGTCGAGTATCAGCGCCTTGCCCCTGGCCTCGGCCCTGAACACGAGGGCCGTGTTGCAATACGATCACCAGGTGATCGCAATCGGTCCTTTGGGCGATTGATCTTCGACGAGCCCGTGCTGCGAGAGAATGCCTGCCGGATACGCCTTCGCCGTTTTCCCGACCATCAGACCAATCACGCGATCGTCGTCGTGCATGAAGGTCGCTTCCGCCGCGCTGATGAACTGCGGATCGTGAACAGCCGTGTACGGCAGGTTTGATGGTGCGGGTGTCTGTGCCAGCGCTGCAGCGGCGAGCAGACAGAAACCGATGAGTGTGGAAACGATCGACCGATTCATGCGTAACCTCCGAATTGGAAGCTACGTTATCACGAGGCGGGCCTGAAGGCCTGCGCTAGAGGCGCGCTAGAGGCGGACGCCGCTGTTGCTGTTACCCGATACGGTGCTGTTCGAGTACATCCGGTCGGGTTTGGTGCCGACGTTCTTGTCCGCCTGGTGCAGATCGATGAATGCGTCCACCAGCGCCGTCGCGCACCAGCCGCTGGCGGCGTCGTCGCGCATCATCTGATAGGCGACGTCGGTCGACAGCGCTTTGCGATACGGACGATCCGTCGTCAGCGCGTCGAAGACGTCGACGACGCTCACGATCTGCGCGAGCAACGGAATCTGTCCTCCCCTGAGATGATCGGGATAGCCGCGGCCGTCGATGCGCTCGTGATGATGGCGGACGATCGGCCGGACGACGTCGAGCGAGCGGACGGTGCTGCACAGATCGTCGCCGACGGCCGGATGCCGCTGCATCAGCGCGCGTTCGGCAGTCGTCAGCTTCCCTTTCTTGAGCAGCACGCGATCGGCGATGCCGATCTTGCCGATGTCGTGCAGGAACGCGCCGCGGTACAGCGCATCGAGATCGCCGCGATCGAGGTTCAGCTTCGCGCCGAGCGACGTCGCGTAGGCCGCCAGCCGCTCGCAGTGCCCTTCCGTGTTGGCATCGCGCGCCTCGATGATGCGTCCGAGCGTGAGGAACAGCGATTCGGCCGACTCGAGGTCGTCGGTCAGGCGCTTGATGCGAATCAGCGAGCGCACGCGCGCGTACAGCTCCTCGGTGTCGATCGGCTTGTTGAGGAAATCGTCGGCGCCGGCGCCGATGGCGTCGATGCGCGTCGCGCGCTCCTGCACGCCGCTCACGAGCACGACGGGCGTGAGGCACGTGTCGGCCGTCCCTTTCACCGCCGCGCAGACGTCGACGCCGGAGATCTCCGGCATCACGACGTCGAGCAGCACGAGATCCGGACGCTCGCGGTTGATCGTTTCGAGCGCCTCGTGTCCGTTCATCGCGGTGATGACGGAGTAGCCTGCGCGCTCGAGCAGCCGCCGCATCGCCGACAGGTTCGGCTCGTAGTCATCGACCACGAGGACGCGTCCGCTGGTCCCCATGCGGACGCGAAACTGCAAGCCGGAGACCGTCAGCGATGAACGGGTAAATGACGCCCCATGAAGCGGTTCGGCGGCTGTCTCGTCGGACGCGGGGATCAGAATTGGCACCGGCCTGACAAACGCGGCATCGCCGCTGAAAAATCCGTATACTCGCGCCGCGGGAGGATACATGGCACGAGGACGTGGTTTCGCGTCGGTTTTCGCCGCCTGCGCGCTGCTGCTGCCGGCGACGGCGGCGTTCGCGCAGACGAGCGCGATTGCCGGAGTCGTGCGCGACACGACCGGCGGCGTGATGCCGGGCGTGACGGTCGAAGCGTCGAGCCCCGCGCTCATCGAGAAGACGCGCGTCGCGGTCACCGACGGCGACGGACAGTACAAGATCATCGACCTGCGTCCGGGCACATACACGGTGACGTTCACGCTGCCGGGATTCAACACGGTGAAGCGTGACGGGATCGAGCTCACCAACGATTTCACGGCGGCCGTCAACGTGGAGCTGCGCGTCGGCGCCGTCGAGGAGACGGTCACCGTCACCGGCGAGAGCCCGCTCATCGACACGCAAAGCGTCACGCAGCGAAAGTCGCTCACGCACGACGTCATCGACGCGCTGCCGACGGGTCGCAGCTTTCAGAATCTCAGCGTGCTCGTGCCGGGCGTCACGATCGCGCTCGGATCGCAGGACGTCGGCGGCACCGGCGGCGATCGCTACCAGACGCTTGCCGTCCACGGCAGCCGCTCCGATCAGATGCCGCTCGTCATGAACGGCATGCCCTACAACAACATGAACAACACCGGCGGCGGCTACAACACGACGCTCGTCGTCAACACCGGCACGGTGCAGGAGATGACGGTGACGACGAGCGGGTTGTCGGCCGAAGCGCGATCGAGCGGCGTCCTCACCAACGTCATCCCGAAAGAAGGTGGCAACGCGTATCGCGGCTACCTCTTCGGCAACTTCACCGACTCGAACCTGCAGAGCGGCAATCTGTCCCAGGATCTGATCGACCGCGGACTGAAGGCTGTGAACAGCGTGAAGAAGCTGTGGGATTTCAACCCGGTGGTCGGCGGCCCGATCGTCCGCGACAAGCTCTGGTTCCTCGGCGGATTCCGCTACAACGGCGCGCAGAACTACGTCGCCGGCATGTTCACGAACGTGCGGCCCGGCGCCCCGCAGTACTGCGCGTCGGCCGCCGGCTGTTCGTACGGCGACGCGTTCCATCCGACCACGCTCGTGCCCAATTCGCAGGATCTGAGCCACCAGACGGTCAGCGGCGACACGTGGTCGCGCGGCGAGACGCTGAATCTCACGTGGCAGGCGACGGAGCGGAACAAGGTGACGTTCTTCAGCCACGTCAACCAGCGGCTCGTCGACTGCAACCAGTGCAGCGCGACGACCTCGCCCGAAGCGGGTGTGTACTTCACGCACAAACCGGAGTACCTGCTGCAGGCGACGTGGACCAACCCGCACACGAACAAGCTGCTGTTCGAAGGCGGCTTCACCTTCTACAACGAGACGTGGATTTTCGGTCCCGAGCCGTACAACATCAACGGCTACGGAGCCGACGCCGTCATCTCCAAGACCGAGTCGGGGCTCGGCATCACCTACGGCGCCGGCAACGTGTTCACCACCGCCGGCAATCACCAATACAACATGCGATTCGCGGCGAACTACGTGACCGGCAGCCACGCGTTCAAGTTCGGCATGCAGGACATGTGGGGCACGCGCAACTACCGGTACGACACGAACCAGGCACAGGCGTGGACGTTCCTGCGCGGCATTCCGACGACGATCACCGAGTACGCGCGGCCGCTGATCGATACCGAGCACCTGAGATCGGCGCTCGGCGTGTACGCGCAGGATCGGTGGACGATCACCCGTCTGACGCTGAACATCGGCCTCCGCTTCGACTATCACAACGCGTACGTGCCGGTTCAGGACCTGCCCGCGATCCCGTTCGTGGCCGCGCGCCACTACGACGAGATCGACGGCGTGCCGAACTGGAAGGATCTGTCGCCGCGCGCCGGCGCGACCTACGACGTGTTCGGCGACGGCCGCACGGTCGTGCGCGCCAACTACGCGAAGTACATCGCGAGCGAGTCGACGAACATGGCGACGCTGAACAATCGCGTCAACACGTCCATCAACTCCGCCTCGCGGCAGTGGACCGATCGCAACGGCAATTTCGTGGCCGACTGCGTGCTCACCGATCCGTCGCTGAACGGCGAGTGCGGACAACTGAATGCCCCGCTCGGCTCGCTGAACATTGCGGCGAAGTACGACGCGTCGATCACGAACGGCTGGGGCGTGCGTCCGAACGATCACGAGGTGTCGGCGGGCATGCAGCATCAGCTGCTGCCGCGCCTCGCCGTCGATTTCCAGTTCACGCGCCACGCGTTCGGCAACTTCTTCGCGAGCCAGAACACGGCGCAGCCGCCGGCGACGAGCTACAGCTCGTTCTGTGTCATGGCGCCGGCCGATCCGCGTCTGCCGAACGGCGGCGGCAACCAGATCTGCGGCTTCATGGATCAGAATCCGTCGACGTTCACCACCTCGCCGTTCTATCTGGTGCAGCGCGCGAGCAACTTCGGCGACGTGAGCGACGTCTACACCGGCTACGACTTCAACGCGAACGCGCGGCTGCCGCGCGGCGGCTTCGTGTCGGGCGGCACGAGCATCGGCCACGAGATAACCGACATCTGCGCCGTCGCGGGAGCGGCGAGCGTCAGCTACGCGCCTGTGGCCGGCGTCCTCGCGTCGACGGCCGGAACGCTGCTGCCTTTCACCAGTACGGCGACCGCCGGTGCCGCCGCGACGCCGAGCACGCTCTACTGCCGCGTCGAACCGCCGTTCCAGGCCGACGTCAAGGGTCTGGCGAGTTATCCGCTGCCATGGTGGGGGCTGACGGCCAGCGCGACGCTGCAGAACCGCCCCGGCCCGCAGATCCTCGCACGCTACACGGTGACGAGCGCGCAGGTGCAGAACCTGAACCGGCCGCTGGGCGTCGGCACGGCGGCGACGCAGCTGATCGCGCCGGCCACGATGTACGGCGATCGGGTGACGCAGATGGACGTGCGGTTCGGGAAGCTGTTCCACACCGCGCGCGGCCGCGTGCTGGCGTCGGTCGACATCTTCAACGTCGTGAACTCGAGCGCGATCCTCTCGCTGAATACGACGTACGGCACGAGCTGGCTGTCGCCGACGCAGATTCTCCAGGGACGGCTCGTGAAGGTTGGAGCGCAGATCGATTTCTGATCCGTGTAGCGACTCGGGCGTTGTCTACGCCGGATTAGTACGACTGCGGGATCGTCGTGTTTTCGTGGTTTTCGTGGCGCGGCGCTTGTCTTGACTCCACCAGGACGTGCCACTAGGGATTGGCCCGCCACGTCTTCCCGCCGTCAACGGTCGTGAAAGTCCGCCCGTCGGCTGCGGTGACGGTTGCGTTCGCAGCGTCGGACGCGACGATCGATGCGAGATCGATCGTTTCGGGAAACGAGATGCGCTGCCACGTTTTGCCGTCGATCGACAACACGACGAGGCCGCCCGGCCCGACGAGCCAGCAGATCGTCGCCGACGGCGCGACGCCCGCCGTCAGCGTCGCCGGAACACCGGTCGATTGAGTCTCCCAGGTCACTCCGCCATCGATCGAGCGCTCGACGCTGCCGGCTGTCACGATCCGCCAACGGACGTTTGCATCCGGCGAGAAGATGATCGTCGGCACTGCGATCCCTTTTGCCATCACCTGAGCGCGCGCGCCGAACATCGCTTGATCGGCCATCGCGCGCGGGCGCGACAGCGGCTTCGGCCCCGCAGCCTGCGGCACTTCGGCGGCCGCAGTCGGCTGCGCTTCTGCTGCGGTGATCCGCGAAGACGGATCGGCGACAGGTGACGCCGGTGTGGCCGGTGGCGGAGCGACCGCTGCGCTGCGCGCGCCGCCGGGCACGGTGTTGGCCTGCTCCGGTCGCGGAACAACGGACTGTGCCGCGCCCCTTGCGGGACGTGCGCGCTGCTCGTCGGCCCGCGCCAGACGCTGCGGCTCGAGGGCTTCATCCTTCGACTCGGCAGGACGCTCGGCGGGGCGCGTAGAAGGCGCGCGCACGCTTGAAGGTGCGCGCGGCGGCGCAGCGGATCGCGCGAGCCGCCCGCCTGGAACGTTGATCCACAACAGAACGGCGGCTGCGGCGACGGCGACCGGCACGAGCCAGCCGATCGTCGACCCGCGCCACCAACCGCGCGCCGGCGTCGGCGGCGACGACGTTTCCGACGTTTCCAACTGGGCCATCGCGGCCAGCAGCGCCTGACACCGCAGGCAGATCGACGCGTGCGATTCCGCCGCCGCGCGCTCGCGCGCGCTCAGCGCGCCGTCGGACCACGCCGCCAGCGTTTCGGTGTCGATGCAGGCGGAGGACGAGGCCGGCGTCATCCGGCCGCGCAGCGTCTCTCGCAGCAATCGCGTGGGCACGTCACTCATAGATGACCTGCTTCAGATCGAGCGAACCGGGATCGTCGGCCACCGACGCGAAACACGCCGCGATCTGTTCATCGCTCAACCGCGCTTCGACGCGCAGCTGCCGTTCGACGTCGCGTCGGATCGCGAGGCGCGAACGCGCCAGCCGGCGCGACGAGGTCGCTTCGCTCTCCTTCATGACGCGTCCGGTTTCGGCGAGCGTCAGTTCCTGCACGTAGTAGCAGCCGAGACGGAGTCGATCGCGCGGCGTCATCGCCGCGACCGCGCGCCCGAGCGCCTGCCGCACGAGCGCGACGTAGCGCGCGCGATCCGGATCCGGCTCGTCATGACTACCGGGGCGGGCCGGCGCCTCTTCCTGGTCGGACAGCGGTTCCACTCGGCGCTGGACGCGGACGCGATCGACGTAACGCTGAGCGAGAACGGCGCGCAGCCACGTGGCCAGGCTGCTGCGCCCTTGGTAGTAGCGAAAGAGCGACTGCCGCTCACCCGCGGTGGTCCTGATGCCGTACAACTCCGCGTACAGCGAATCGGCGATCTCGCGCGCGCCCTGTGTGCGATCGAGCGCGTCGGCGGCGCGATACAGGAGCGGCCGGTACTCGCGGACGAATCTCTCCCACGCGTGCTCGTCGCCTTCGGCACACAACCGTGCGAGCTCGAGATCGGCGGAATGGGCGCCCACGTTCAGCCGGCCAGATCCGTCACCGCTTCTTTATCACTTCTTCCATAGTCTTTCCCACCATGCCGGTTCGGCTCGAACAGGAAGATCCGTACCCATCTTCTTTCGGATGTCCGCGATGGTCCAACCGGTGAGCCGCGCCAGCTGCTCAGCCTCGCGTCCGCGCCGGTCGAGAAGCGCTTGACGGTACTCGGTGGCCGCGCCGCAGGTCTCGGCGCCGGTCCACGGATGACGGAGCACGTAGCGTCCCTGGAAATTCGCGCGATCGCCCGTCTCCTGGAACACGAGATCTTCGGGAAAGTGCGCGTTGTCGTAACGGACGTGCAGCCGCGACAGGAACACGCCCGGTGGCTGGCCGTCGCGGCCGTCGATCCAGAAGACGCCGAGCCGGCGCAGCTCGTCGTTCGACAGCGGATCGGCGGCGCACGGGTCGCACCACTTCATGTCCCACGCGTACTCGAGGAACACGGCGCTCCCATCCTGGTTCTCGACCTGCCGCGTGAACATCGCCTTGTAGAAGGCGGCGAACTCGTTCGGCTGTTTCAGGTAGACGGGGAGATCCATATCCGCCGGCAATTTCGCGGTACGGTAATTCGTCGTCTCGACGCGGCCGTTCCGCGTGAGCGCATAGACGAACAGCTCCTGCGGCCCCTTCGCGTTGACCATGCCGAGACGGATCGGCAGCATGAACTTCGGCGACTCGTACGCGACCTGCAGCGGCCGGAGATACGAGAACCCGAGCCGGCTCTGCTCGGCGAGGTTCACCTTCGCCACGAAGAACCGCATGTTCTGCTTCAGATAACTCCCGATCACTTCCGACGCGCCCGGCGGGATGCGGTAGCCGTTCTGTCGCAGCCACGTTTCGAGCCCCGAGCTTTGCTGCGCCGACAGGATGAGAATGTCGTACTCGCCGACGGTGTACTGCGCCTCGATCGTGACGCCTAACGCCTTGGCGAGGCTTGCCGAATCCTGCGCGGCTCCGGACGCTCTCGCTGCCGACATGGGCAGCGCGAGGCGGTACTCGCGGCGCTCGCACGGGTTCTGATCGAAGTACTCGACGAGGCGCGGCGCCGAATACGCGTCGAGGTGATCGACCAGCGCCTTCTCGCCGACGTGGATCTGCTCGCGTGTGAGAAACGTCGGCACGGGAATCACGACGGCGAATTCCTTCGGCTCACCCTCGAAGTCGTTCGCCATGGTCATCACGGTGCGGTCGCCGTCGCGGACGAGCACGACCTGCGATGCCCTGTTGAACAGCTTCGTATCGGCCTTGGCGACGTAGAAGCCGCAGAAGCCGACGATTGTCGGCGTCGACCACGCAGCGATCGACGCGAGCGTGGCAGCGAACAGCGTCCGTCTCATGAAGTGCTCCTTTACGCGGCCCGCAACGCGGGGGCTGGGGTTGATGTCGACCGCGGCGCATTCCACGCGTACCGTGAGCCCGGTGCAATTCGATCGATGAGCGGCACAATCGTCGAGCATGCGGCCAGCGACCAGAGGAGGCCGTTCGTTCTGAACAGCCGGAACTGCACGTACCACGCGCCGAAGGCCACGAGCGCTGCGAACAGCAGGCGCCCCATCGGCGAATCGGGCGTCGTCTTCGGATCGGAAATCATGAAAAAGGTGAACAGCAGCAGCGCGCCGCTCTCGAGCCGATGCAGCGGAATGGTCAGCGGCTCACCGAGGTAGAACGAGCGGCCGAGGAGGAGCGCGCAGTAGCAGGCGATGAATGCACAGGTGACGTCGGATCTCGCCGCGCGGTTGACGACCAGCGAGCCGGCGCATGCCATGAGGAACGCGAAGAAAGCCGCCGCGCCCCATTGGCCGGGCGACACCCAGACCTGATTGGTCAGCAGCAGCATGGCGACGATGCCGCCGTTGGTCGGGTTGAAGACATGCTTTCCGTGGACGCGAATCAGGAACTTGCTTGCGATCGCCACAATCGCGGCGAGCGCCGCGAGGTCGGCGCGGTTGGTGCGGAGGAGCAGGCACAGCGAGAGACCGGAGATGAGGGCGCTGCGCGCGGTCATTCCGAATCGCGCGCCTCCGCCGACCAGCCGATCGCAAACCCATTGTGTCGCGAGGACCGTGGTCAGGAGGAGGACGACCCTGGAAGCGGTGATGTCGAAGTCGAGCCACCCCATCCCGTAGACGAGCAGCGACGCGAGCGTGCCAATTTGATACAGCCGTGGATCGGCCATGCCAGAAGCTCCTCTGGCCATAGAACGATCACGCGCCGTTTTCTTGCAGGAGGGAGGACAGGTGGTCGACCAGGCGGGCCGCCTCGAACCAACTAGTCGTATGGTTGCGTCAACTCGAGGAATTCCGACAGAACACAGGTCTCACCAGATTGTCCGCATCGAGTACTCGCTGATTGATTCATCGTTCGTCACGAAGTCGAGACCTTCGGCCACCGCCTGGGCGATCAGGATTCGATCGAATGGTGATAGGCGTTCGGGAGATCCAAGCGCCACAACGCGTACGCGAGGAGCGACCACGGCAACGCGGCCGCAGCTGCACCCCACGTACGTACTCGACCAATGCCGGTACCGAGAATGCGGTCGACGTGGCAGGATGCGCAGGAACAGCGTTGCGCGACGAGCATTGTCGCGCAGCATCGCCGCGGCGATCTACTCGCGGGAATTCTCTGAGCGACGGCGGTACCCGAACACGCGGCAATCCCGGTTCCCAAGAGCAGCAGCGACGCGGGCTCGGGCGTCGGCGACGGCGATGAATCAGCTGGCGTGAGATCAAACGTGAAGTCGAATGCGGAATGTAACGCACCCGTTCAACCACCGTGGCGTGTTAATCCGGACCCAGACGCACCGAAGTCGAAGAAGTACTTATCAGGTACAAGTAGCCCGGCGTGCAGTCCGCCGCCGGCGAACACCACTGACGGGTGTTCGGGGTCGTCCGGCTGTGGCGTTTCCCGAAACAAACCACCGCCTGCCCCGATCTGGCTGCCGCCCTGAAAAGGCGACCCCGTGTTCGAAGACGACGACTGGAAGGTACCGTTGAAACGATAGTTGACCGGCGACGTCACCACGAAAGCGACATTGAATACCGACTCCAGAAAGTAGTCGGCCGTGTCTAGCGTGAACCAGGTCGCGTCTGCGGTCCCGGTTGCAGACCAGTGCATCGGATCCGAGAAGCTGCTCACCAATGTCGCGACCGACACGCCCGCGCTCGTGCCAGTTGATGCCGAAGCGGTGGCTTTGAGCGTATCGCGCTGTCGGTCGGCAACATTCTGCCGACTTGCGCCGTTGGCGTCGCTTGTGCTCGGCAACGCCGCCGTAATCCGCCCGTCGCTGATGATAGTGATGGGGTCGGCCGACGCTGCCGCGGCTCCGACGAGGAGTATCGCGCCCGCAATGACTGTCCAACGACCACGCCTCATCCGATCCTCCCGACTGTGCTGGAGATGTACGCATCGGCGACAGCAAAGTGCGCTCCCGAACTTTTTATACGTTGAGGGAAGCGAGGGACGATCGTGGTGCAGA
>Ga0209474_10000105_pt1 | contig 97715 bp, 90 predicted proteins | sample GraSoiAngelo_145_FD_185902 | JGI IMG/M metagenome (GOLD analysis project Ga0209474, IMG submission 185902) | Grasslands soil microbial communities from the Angelo Coastal Reserve, California, USA - 14_1009_05_20cm (SPAdes) (version 2) | ecosystem: Environmental > Terrestrial > Soil > Grasslands...
CCTCCGCGAGCGCGGCGAGCGAATCCTTGTCTGCGACGGCCTTCGCTCGGTTCAGCGCTTCGACTGCGGCGGGAGGCGGCGGCCGATGCTGTCTCCAGAAGCCGAAGACCACGAACATCACGGCAAGACCGACCAGCGCGATGGCCACGCCGACCACCAGGTTGCGCGGCGGGCCGCCGGACGGGGCACCTTCCAATTGCATCGAACGCGGGGGTCGCTGGACCTTGGACGCCGGTGCGGACGTTGCCGGCGGGCGCACCACCCGCGCCTCGCGGGGAGGCGCGGACGGAACGGCTGCCTCGCTGCGCGGGACCGGAGTCGGGGCGGGAGTCGCGGTGACGGAAGACGGAGACGCGGCTAGCGGGACGCGAGTCGCCGCGGGGGTCGCGGGTGCCGGGACGGAGAGCGGAGGCGGTTGTGCCGCGACGGCTGGCGGGGCAAGGGTTGCGGCTGCGACGGGTTTTCGGGGCGGGCTCTGCGGCGTTGCGAGCGGCGTCGCGGTGCCGGGAGTCGGGATGCTGGAAGCCTTGGTACCCGCCGGCTTGGTGACGGTCCCGTCCTGCGCCAGGCGGAAGGTGTTCCCGCACTTACCGCACCGCATGGCGAGGCCCTTGGGCCCCACACGAGCGTCGTCGACGCGGTAGCGCGCCTGGCATTGATCACAGCGGACTTCCATACGGTCGGGCACTGTACCGTAAGCCGAACGGAAAAATTGACGGAATGTCGCCGGCTCCTATCGTCGATGGCCCGCGTGCCGGCGCGGAAACGGGAGGCAACTTGGCTCGAACCAACAAGCGCGCGGCGGCGCAGACCAACACCGCGTGGCGCAGGCCAGTCACGGGGATCCTGCTCGGTGGGTTTTCGCTCGTTGCCCTGCTCGCGCTCGCGAGTTATCGGCCCAACGGAAAAGGCCTCGATTGGGCCGGGCCGATCGGGCGTCTTCTAGCCGGCGCCTTGCTGGAAGCGGCCGGCCTCGGCGCCTACGCGGCAGTGATCCTGCTCGCCGCGCTCGCCGCAGCGCTGCTCGCGGGGCGGCCGCGACTCTCGCTCGCCCGCGCCGGATCGTGGCTCGCGTTCAGCGCCTGCGCGATGGCGCTGGTCGATCTGGCGGTTCCGGTGCCGCTGCAGGGGCACGCTCCGGGCGGCATGCTCGGGTCGGCGCTCGCCTCGATCGTCGAGTCCGGACTTTCCACCTGGGGAGCAGCGGTCCTGCTCACCGCGGCGTGCTGCGCGTCGCTGGTGGTCGCGACCGATCTCTGGGCGCTCCGTGCGGCGGCTGCGGCCGGCAAGCTGGGGGTCGCGGGAAGCGCACTGGCAGTGAAAGGCGCCGGTGCGGCTTTCTCGCGTTCCCGGGATGCCTGGGCCCTCGCGCTCCGCGAAGCGTTTGGCGACGATCCCGGATCTCCGGAAGAGAAGCCGGCGGAGAAGCCCGCCAGGGCGTCCCGCGGCGCCGCCCTGCGGATCGCGCTCGAGCCCGAGGCGCCACAGGACCCGAGGCTGCCGGTGCCGCGCGCGTCCGAGCCGCCTCCCAGGCAGCAGGAGCCGAAAGAGCAGGAGCCCAGACCTGCCGAGCCCGTCGCGCCGCCGACCATCGTGCTGCCGCGCTCGGTGCGGCCGTCCGAAGCCGAACGGCCCGCGGAGATGCGCAAGGAGCCTTCGGCCCACCGGCCCGCTCCGGAGCCCGAGCCGCCCGCGGCCAGGCGCGGCGCGAGCTACACGCTGCACGACGGGCGCACCTCGTTCACGATTCCGCCGCTCTCGCTCCTCACCGGAGAGGCGCAGGCGCTGTTGCCCATCGACCGCGAAGGTCTCACCGCCACCGCCGAGACGCTCCGCCAGAAGCTCGCCTCGTTCGGGATCCAGGGGCAGGTGACGCAGATCCGGCCGGGACCGGTCGTCACCATGTTCGAGTTCCTGCCCGCCTCCGGCGTGAAGGTCTCGCGCATCGCTTCGCTCTCCGACGATCTCGCCATGGCGATGAAGGCGCTGCGGGTCCGCATCGTCGCTCCCATTCCCGGCAAGGGCGTGGTCGGGATCGAGATCCCCAACAAGGACCGCCAGCTCGTCGTCCTGCGCGAGCTCTGCGAGCAGGAAGCCTTCCAGAAATCGCAGAGCAAGCTCGCGATGTGCCTCGGCAAGGACATCGAGGGCATGCCGTACATCGCCGACCTCGCGCGCATGCCGCACCTGCTCATCGCCGGCACCACCGGGTCGGGCAAGTCGGTCGCGGTCAACTCGATGATCGTCTCCATGCTGCTTCGCGCGACTCCCGAGGAAGTCCGCTTCCTCATGGTCGACCCGAAGATGCTCGAGCTTTCCGTCTACGAAGGCATCCCGCACCTGCTCCTGCCCGTCGTGACCGACGCGAAGAAGGCCGCGATGGCGCTGCGCTGGGCCGTCGAGGAAATGGAGCGCCGGTACCAGCTGCTCGCCGACTGCGGCGTCCGGAACATCGCCTCCTACAACAAGAAGATCGAAAAGGAAGGAGACGCGGCGCAGATCAGGCCTCCCCGTTCCGTCCGGGAGAAGAAGCCCGCCGAGCCGCCCGCGCCCGATGCGGCAAAGGCCGATCTGCCGCTCGATCCTCCCCGCGAGCCGCTCCGCAAGCTGCCCTATCTCGTCCTCATCATCGACGAGCTGGCCGATCTCATGATGGTCGCCTCCCGCGAGGTGGAGACATACATCGCGCGCCTCGCGCAGATGGCGCGGGCCGCCGGCATCCATCTCATGGTCGCGACGCAGCGGCCTTCGACCGACGTCGTCACCGGCGTGATCAAGGCGAACTTCCCCGCCCGCATCAGCTTCCAGGTCGCTTCGCGGCACGACTCGGGCACCATCATCAACGCGGCCGGAGCGGAGAACCTTCTCGGCATGGGAGACATGCTCATCCTCCCGCCCGGCACCTCGACGTTGACGCGCGTGCACGGGCCCTACGTGGACGAGAAGGAGATCCACGCGGTCGTCGAGCACTGGAAGTCGCAAGGGGCACCGGTCTACGATCCGAACATCCTGAGGGCACGCGCCGAGGACTCCGAGCCGGGCGAGGAGGACGAGGGTCCCGACGAGCTCTATGATCAGGCAATCGCTGCAGTTTCCGACATGCGCTTCGTCTCGATCTCGCTCTTGCAGCGCAAGCTGCGCGTCGGCTACAACCGCGCGGCGCGCATGATCGAGCGCATGGAACGCGAGGGTATCGTCGGCCCGGCGGACGGCGCCAAGCCGCGAGAGGTGCTCATCCGGCCCGTGGGAGAGATGCCCGGAACCGGTTCGTAGCGTGCGGGGCGCAGCGTCTTGACCGCAGATCCGCCGGATCGGTACAAGACCACCGCGCCAACGAAACCGACCGTTGGTGCCGGCCTGCAGCCCTGCAGTCCGAACGAGAAGGACCGTTCCGAATGGCGACTGGTACCGTGAAGTGGTTCAACGACACGAAGGGCTTCGGTTTCATCACCCAGGACGGAGGCGGGGACGACGTCTTCTGTCATCACACCGCGATCAAGATGGATGGCTTTCGCTCACTGGCGGAAGGCGAGAAGGTCGAGTTCGAGGTCGTGAAAGGGCCGAAGGGCTTGCAGGCCCAGAACGTACGGAAGGCCGGAACCTAGAAAGTCGAACCACCTGCGGAGGCCCGGCCGGAATCGGCTGGGCCTCCAGCGCTTCGAGGGTCGCCCTGCGCCTCAGCTGGCCGCGGCCGCGATGCCTTCCCGCTCTTCCACGTCTAGGACCGTGAGCGTCTCCTCGCGTCCGTCCATGCGGCAGGAAACGCTCACGCCCGGAGCATCGATGTTGAGGGGCCCCTCGCCGGCGAGGCCGGCTTTCGGGAGGGCGTCGGGCTCGAGGAGCTCCGCGAGGCGCCTTCCGAGACCCTGCACGACGTACGGCGAGCAGGTCCGCAGCCGCCGCGCGGCGGCGGGATCGATCAGGATTCGGTAAGCCATGGCAGGACGCTACGAGACGTTCCTGTGCGGAAGGAAGCCTCGCCCTACAAAACTGTCCATTCCAAATCGTTCACGTGTAGTCAGGACCCCGACCTGCGCGCGGGCGGCAAGAGGGGCCTCGGATTGGCAGGCGGGTCGATGAAGCTCGAAGGCAAGAGGTTGAAGGGCAGGAGCTTCAAGAGGATGGGGAGGAGCAACATCCCGCCCGGCGCCGCGAAGACGGCGAGAGCAGGAATCGCCTTCGCCAGATCGATGAGCTGCTCGCGGACCTTGCCCTTCTCCTCCGAGGTGAGGGAGGTGCCGGCGCTCGCCTTGGCGAGGAGCTGGGCCAGCTCTCCGGTCTCGCGGATCTCCTGCAGGATGCGATCGAGGTTGTCTAGCACCAGCGCGGAGAGCCGCGTGGTGAGGGCGTGGGGCAATCCTTCGGGAGTCTCTGCGAGTTGCAGGGCGACGAGAGCGTCGCGATTCTTCCGGTAGAAGTCGTCGGCCTGGATCTCGAGCAGCCCAACCTCCTGCGAGTCGATGCCGAGGGCCGCGGCCAACCGCTCGACGAACGCCATCTCGCCTTTGTCGAAGGTGCGGTCGGCGAGCGCGGCGAGGAGCACCTGCTCGATGGCGAAGCGTCGAAGCGCGGGCGAGGCGATGGCCTGCGCGATGACTTCCGGCGAGGGCGCCGCCTCCAGCGCGCGGCGCAGCTGCCGGTTCTCGCGCGGCGGCAGGCGCTGGGCGCGCAGGACCTGATCCATTCCACGCCGCATGTCGCCCTCGGCGCCGGGCGCTTCCTGTGCCGCGGCGAGCGCGGCGAGCAGCTCGACGAGGATGAGGCGCCAGCGGAGGGCGCCGGTCTCGACCAGCCGCGCGGAGTAGGCGGAGAGACGGCGCCGTCCGAAAGAGGCGAGGGCAAGCGTCCCGCAGGCGCGGGCCTCGATGGCGCAGAGACCGTGGTGGAGGGGGAGCCCGGCAAACGGACCACCCAGGGCGAGGTAGCGGCGGCTCAGACGTGCCGCGACGCGACCGGCGATGCGCTGGGTAAGGACCTCCGGCGCCTCGATCGGATCCACGAACAGCGGCCTCGCCGCCCTGGCGTGGCCCCCTGCCGCGGCGAGGACGGCGAGCAGCTGGTTCCGGCGCGCGGCGACGGCATCGCCCCGGGGCAGTTCGTCGGGAGCGAACCCGGGCGCGAAGGAGAGGGCCGCGGCCTCCGCACACAGCCTCACGATGCCCGCGACGAAATGCGCGAAGGCGCGCTCGCCCGGGCGGGCATCCGGGGCCAGCTCGACGGCGGGATCGAGGGCGCCGGTCCCGTAGGAGAGCCCCGAAGCGCGGAGCAGGGCTTCGAGGCGTTCGCGCCGTTCCGATCGGGCGAGCGTGCGCGCAGGGGCCGCCTGCGGCCGCGCCGCCACGGCGCCGACGACCGCGAGGAGCCACTCGGTGCTGCCGACCGGCAACTCCGCCTGACGGCCTTGATGGAGTAGGGAGGCGATGGCTGCTCCTGGGGGGGCCGGGCCGATTCTAACAGATGGCGCCCGGGAGGCCGTGAGCGACAAGGCGGCGGAATCCGCCCACTTTGACCGCCTCGCAGCATCTGATCGGGGGGCCGGCTGCGCCTGCCCCCCGTACCCCCGCGGGCCGCCACCGGGGCCCCACGGGACGACTGGCGACGTCGGCCCTTATTTGACTGCTTTGACGCGCTGCCGCTTTTCCTCGAGATCGACAGGAGCCGGTGCCGCCGGCTGCACGCGGGCGATGCCGAATTTCTCGTAGAGGCGCGCCTCGACGTCCTTGAGGATCTCCGGATGCAGCTTGAGGAAGTCGCGGGCGTTCTCGCGTCCCTGCCCGATCCGCTCGCCGCCGTAGCTGAACCAGGCGCCGCTCTTCTCGACCAGGTTGTTCTCCACGGCGAGGTCGAGGAGGTCGCCTTCTCGCGAGATCCCCTGGCCGTAGAGGATGTCGAACTCCACCTCGCGGAACGGAGGCGCGACCTTGTTCTTCACCACCTTCACCCGGGTGCGCGAGCCGATCACCGTGTCGCCGTCCTTGATCGCCCCGATGCGGCGGATGTCGAGGCGCTGCGATGCGTAGAACTTGAGCGCGTTGCCGCCGGTGGTGGTCTCCGGGTTGCCGAACATGATGCCGATCTTCATCCGGATCTGGTTGATGAAGATGACCGTGGTCTGCGACTTGGAGATGGTGGCGGTGAGCTTGCGCAAGGCCTGCGACATGAGCCGCGCCTGCAACCCCATGTGCTGGTCGCCCATCTCGCCTTCCAGCTCGGCGCGGGGAACGAGCGCTGCGACCGAGTCGATGACGATGACGTCGATGGCCCCGGAGCGGACCAGCATCTCGCAGATCTCGAGCGCCTGCTCCCCGGTATCGGGCTGCGAGATGAGCAGATCCTCGGTGCGGACCCCGAGCTTGCGCGAGTAGCCGACGTCGAGGGCGTGCTCCGCGTCGATGAAGGCGGCGACGCCGCCCGCCTTCTGCGCCTCGGCGACGATGTGGAGGGTGAGCGTCGTCTTGCCCGACGATTCCGGCCCGTAGATTTCGACGATGCGGCCGCGCGGGACGCCGCCGACGCCAAGCGCGAGATCGAGCGAGACGCTCCCGGTGGAGATGGTGGCGATGTCCTCGAGGGGGGCTTCGCCTGCGCCGAGCCGCATCACCGAGCCCTTGCCGAACTGCTTCTCGATGGCCGAGACGGCCAGCTCGATCGCCTTCTCCTTCTCCGGATTTGCCAACTTGCCCTCCTCGCGCGGCGGCAGACCTCTCGTGCGGGCTACTGCACGCTTGTACAGAACCCGGCGGACCGCCGCAAGGGGTTTGCCGAGCCGGAAGAAGGACTAGCACCCCCCTCCGACATCCTTCGATCCGGTCTGGCGGAAGGGGCCGGCCTAGCGCCTCGCGGAGGCGGTCTTTGCCCCTTCCTTGACCCGCTTCCAGACCAGCGTCGCGACGCCGGTGCCGAGCGAAGTGGTGGGGTTCTTCCAGCGAAGCTCGTCCGCGGAGACCTCGACGATCCGCTTCTGATCGTTTCCCACCCAGTTCGGGAAGGTCGAGCCGTCGAGGTGCAGGTTCACCGTGTTCGTCGCGTCGTCCACCGTGTAGGAGCCGAAGTACGCGATCCCGCCCTGCACCGCCGCCTTGTTCTCGGAGTCGGTCCCGGTGGCGCGGTTGTTGGAGGCGAACTTCGGCACTTCGGCCTTGGTGATGACGAGCGAGAAAGTGCCGTTCGGCGCGATGATCATCGCGCCTTTCGGAGCGTTGCCGAATGGCTCCAGCTTGCCACCGTCCTGGTCGATGACGTCGGACACCAAGGACCAGGTGCCGACCACCTTCTGCTTGAGAGCGCTTCCCTTCGCCCCTTTTTTCGGAGAAGCGGGCTCTGCCTGCGCCGGGCGGAGGCCGAAGGCCGGAGCATTGGTGAGGGCAAAGGTCGAGGTTGCGAGCACGAGCGCCGCGAATCCGAGGCCCAGCTTCATGGCTTCCCCCTTCATCGGCGGGACCTCGTTTCGCGTCCCGCCGCGGTGGAAGCCGGATTCCAGCACGGACAGAGGCGAAGAGCCATCGCGGCTCTCCTCCGGCGCTCCGTCCGGGGCGTTACTTCGGAGCGGCGGGCTGCTGGGCGGCGGAAGCGGCGTCGCTGATGCCGAGGAGCTCGACCTTGAAGACGAGCGTCGCACCCGGAGGAATGCTCGGCCGGCCCGAGTCGCCGTAGGCGGTGTCCGAGGGGCAGACGAGCTGCGCCTCCTCGCCCACCTTCATCTTCGCGACTCCCTCGGTCCAGCACTTGATGACGCCGTTGAGTGCGAACTCGACGGGCTGCCCCCGCTTGTACGAGCTATCGAAAACGGTGCCGTTCACGAGCTTGCCCTCGTAGTTCACCTTGACCTTGTCTGTCTCCTTGGGCGTCGCCCCGGTTCCGGGCTTGAGCTCGCGGATGATGACGCCGGACGGAAGTCGCTGCGCGCCGGGCTCCTTGGCTGCCTTGTCGGCGAAGGCCTTGCCCTTCTCCTTCTCCTTGGGAGCCGTCTTCGCCGCCTCGGCCTGCTGCTTCTGGATGGCGACTTGCTGGCGGGCCTGCATGAACTGGCCGAGCTGCTGTTGCCGGTCGGCCGGATCGACCTTCGCCTTGGCGCCGGTCTTCCCGTCGTTGTAGCCCTGGTCGACCGACTTTTGCTGCGCCTTGCTCAGCTCCAGCTGGTGGATTCGCTGGCCGAGGATGTAACCGAGCGCGTAGAGGTTCTTCTCTTCCTCGGTTTTCTGCGCCGACGCAGCGAAGGGCACGAGCACGAGCGCTGCGAGGATGAATCGGAACATTGCGAAGTCCTTTCGTCGCGCAGCCTCGCGCGCGAGCGGCGCACTCTAAGCAGATCGCCGCTCTGGCGTCAGCCTATTCGACGGATTGGGCAGTGACCGCGATGAGAAGCATGCCCTCGTCCGGACGCTCGGGAACGAGGCGCAATCCGCCCACGAAGATCGTGCCGCCTCGCTGGATGCTGTAGTCGGTGTGCAGCTTGCGGCTGTGCTGGGGGTGCTCGCCGAGCAGCTCGAGATGCACCTTGATGCGGCCGTCGCTGCCCATCTCCCGGGGCTCGACCTGCAAGCTGCGCGAGCCCGGCAGCTCCACCTGGGCCTGTTTCTTCCAGTCCAGATCGTTGGTCTCCTCGGAGACGAGTCGAAAGGTCTTGGGACGGAAGTCCTTCGAGAACTCGCGCAGGTTCTGTGCGATCGGGGCGAGCTTGGGGTCGATCGACCCGTTGTCCGCTCCGCTCGTCGCGGCGATCGCCCGCACGGTGACGCGGCACTTCCGCTGCTGCGTGCCGCCGTCCGCCGGTATGGCCTGCGAGGCCGCGAGGAGGAGCAGGGCCCCGAGTCGAATGCTCACTGCTGCACCGGCGAGTCGTCGTCGACCCAGATGGTGGTCGTCGCGCCGTTCTGCATGACGATGCCTTCGTGGTTCTCGAAATCGATCTCGTCGATCGACGCGCCCGTTGCCTGCGCCTGCGCGATCATCACCGGCGAAGGTCGCTGCGGCGCGAGGAAGAGAGCGAGCGCGAGGCATCCGGCGACGGCGACACCCGCGCCCGCCGAGAGCACGGCCCGGTGGGCGCCCCACATCTCCAGACCCCACACCGAAAGCGGAGGAGCCGTCCGGGGACCCTCGCGATCGATGCGCGCGAAGACGGCATCGGCGACGCTTCCGAGATCCACGTCGCGGACGCGAGCGGCGGCGCGCTCGCGGAGCGCCTCCGCCTGGGCGATGAGGAGGTTCTTGCGCGCCGTGCAGGGGTCGCAATCGGCGAGGTGCTCCTCGAGCCAGACGAGGTCCTCTTCGGGCAATTCCCCGTCGAGATAGGGGCCGAGGAGCGGTACCGACTCCTCGCAGCGTCGTTTCATCGCCGATCCTCCTCGCCTTCGCCGTCCGGCTCCTCTTCGTCCTTCGCGTCCTCGTCCAGATACTCGCGCAGCTTGCGCTGCATCTTGAGCCGGGCGTGGAACAACCTGCTCATCACCGTGCCCTTGCGGATCCCGAGCACCTTCGCCAGCTCTTCATAGCTCAGACCGTCCAGCTCCCGAAGGAGCAGGATGGCCCGGTGGTTTTCCGACAGACCGGAAAGGGCCTCTTCGATCTTTTCCTTCAGCTCCTCGTTGAGGGCGGCCTTCTGGGGTCCGGCGAACGCCGCAGAAGGCGGATCCATCTGCGCCTCGATGTCGGCGTCCACCTCGTCCATGATCTCGACCCGCTCGCCGCGCCCCTTCTTGCGGGAGGCATCGAGGCAGAGGTTCGCGGCGATGCGATACGTCCAGGTGAAGAAGGACGAATCCCCCTTGAAGGACGGCAGGTAGCGATGTACCCGGACGAACGTTTCTTGCACGATGTCCATTGCCTCGTCCGGATCCTTCAACATCGAGACCGCCAGCTGGTAGACCCTCCGCTGGTATTTCGTTACTAGCGCGCGAAAGGCCGCGCGATCGCCTTTCTGGGCGGCGCGGACCAACGGCCTGTCGTCCGCCGGGTCGATTTTCGCAGGCGCGGCGGGCGTCTTCCTGCTCTCGTTCATGGGACGGAGGCGGAAGAAGCGCTATTCACGGGGCGTGGAAGTATCATGCACGACGCCCGGTCGTCCCCTTGCGGGACGGGAATCCAGGCGGCGGAGTCGGTGTCTTGACTACGATCCCGTGCGACCGTTGCACGAGGACGCTAGAAGGGCTTGATCCGGCCACCGCCATGCCGCTACCCCAATCGACCCCGGAAATCCCCGAGCTTGGCGGTCTGTCCTCGCGGCGCGCAGACCTCGCCCAGCGCGGGCTCGACGCTTTGCGCCAGGTTTCCGCGCTGCTTGCGCGGGGCCGACGGCGGGCAAGGCTCCTCGCCGTCCTGCGGGCGGCGGCGCTCGTTCTCGCCGGCCTCGTCGCGGCCGGTCTCGCCGGCGCCCTGGTCGGGTCCTTCGCCGGGGCTGCCGTCGCACGCGGGGTCGCAGCGCTCATCTTCGTCCTGACGTTCGGCTTCGTCGTCCTCTTCGTTCTCCGATCCCCTTTGCAGCGGGGAGCGGGCTGGGACGATCGCGCGCTCGCGCGGCTTCTCGCCGGACCGAGCGAGGTGCTTTCCAGCGTCGAGCTGTCCCGCGACGAGGAGGTTCCGGGCGTCTCCCGCGAATTGCTCGCGCTCCTCCACGTGCGGGCCGCGGAGCAAGCCTCGGCGATCGATCTCCGGCGGAGGCTGCCCCTGCGCGTCGTGGTCCTGCCCGCCGGGGCGCTAGCCCTCAGCCTCGTCGCGCTGCTGGTCTTCGGGCTGGTCGCACCCCGGCGGCTCGCGCTCGGCCTCACCAGGCTGCGCCTCGGGGATGCCGCCGCGCCGGAGCCGGAGCCTTCGCCGATCGTCGGCGATCTTTCCATCACGTATCTGTATCCATCCTATACGGGCCTTCCCGCCCGCACCGAAGAGGGGACCGCGGGCGATCTGCGCGCTCCCAGAGGGACCGAGGTGCGGTTCGCCGCCCGCGCCGATCGCGACCTCGACTCCGCGGCCGCCATCGTGAACGGCAAGCCGGTGAAGCTCCTCGCCCAGGGTCAGGGACACCGGCTGCTCTCCGGGGGATTCACGCTCGCGGCCCCCGGCAAGTGGAGCTTCCAATTCTACGACGCGAAGGGGCGCGTGCAGGCGAAGGGTCCGGAGCGGCCGATGGAGATCATCGCCGACGCTCCGCCCCAGGTCACCATCGACGATCCGAAGGAGAAGACGCTGGAGGTGGACCCGCAGGGCCGCGTCGTCGTCTCCTGGTCGGCCACCGACGATTACGGCCTCTCCGAGATCGCCCTGCGCTACCAGCTAGCAGCCGAGAAGGAGCGGCGGGTGGTGCTCCTAGCTCCCTCCGCTTCCGCCAAGCGACTGCGCGGATCGTACTCCTGGGAGCTCGGACCTCTCCATCTGCGTCCGGGCGACAAGATCACCTACTCGATCGAGGCCAAGGACAACGACGCGGTCGCCGGCCCGCAGAAGGGCGCTTCAGCGGTTCAGGTGCTGAAGGTCTTCAGCGCCGCCGAGCACAGCCGCGAATCGCTGCTGCGGGCGCAGGCGCTCTGGGAGCGCCTCGTCGCCGTGACCGCCGATCGCATCGAGGAGCCTCCGCCTCCGGCCGACAAGGATGCCCAGGCGTGGTACGTGCGGACGGGCGCCAAGGACGATCAGATCCAGAAGCTCGCCGGCGACCTGCGCGCAGTCGGCACCCACCTTCTCAAGGACAAGCTGACGCCCAAGGCGATCGGCCGCGCGCTTCGCTACGCGGCCTCGGGGCTCTCTCCGGCAGTGCGCCGCACGTCGCTGGCGCGCGCGGCGACGTCCCACGGGACCGACTCGGGGCTGGCGCCGGTGCGGGCTTTGGACCGGGCGCTGAAGGCGGAGATCGCCGAGGAGGAGAAGGACATCCTCTACCTCGAGGACCTGCTCGATCGCGCGCGCATCGACGCCATGCAGGAGATCGGCAAGGAGCTCGCGGCCTCGCGAAGGGAGCTGGCCCGCCTGGCCGACAAGCTGCGCAAGGCGCCCGACGAGGAGACCAAGCGCCAGGTGCTCTCCGAGGTGGCACGGCTGCGCGAGCGGATCCAGGAGCTGATGCAGCGGATGGCGGAGATGGCCAAAGGCATCCGCGACGAGCACCTCAACCAGGAGGCGCTCGAGAACGTGGAGAAGCAGCAGGACCTGCTCTCCCAGCTCTCCGACATCCAGCGCAAGCTGCAGTCGGGGAAGATCGACGATGCCCTGAAGCAGCTCGATCAGCTCGGCCAGAAGCTGGCCGACCTGGAGAAGAATCTCTCGCAGCGGGCCGACGATCAGCAGCGCGGGCAATACGCCGAGGAGGCGAAGCAGCTCGCCCAGGCTGCCCAGAAGCTCAAGGAGCTCGAGACGCGCGAGCGCGCGCTCTCGCAGCGGACCGCGGAGCTGCGCAAGCGCGCCCAGTCGGCTGCGCAGAAGCGCTTCGATCAGAAGGGCGGCAAGGAGCTCGCGAAGAAGCTGCGCGAGAAGGTCGAGCAGGCGAAGAAGGGGATCAAGGAGATCGATCCCAAGCTTGCCGAGCGGCTCGGCCTCGAGGATGTCCTGGAGACGGCGGATTCGCGGGCGAACGATCTCGGACGGGCCCTCGACTCGGGCAACTTCGACGAGGCGGCCGAGCTGGCGGAGCGATCGCTGCGCGCGCTGCAGACGTTGCAAGGCCGGCTATCGATGGAGGAGCAGCTCGCGCAGCGCTATCCGATGTACGCGCGAGATCCGGAGGCGGTGAAGCGGGGCATGAAAGGCGCATCCTCCGCGGTGCCGCCGATGCAGGAGGTCTCGCAGGCTCTCCAGCAGATGCTGCCGCGCGACGGCCAGAGCGTCTCGCCGCAGGACCTCGACGAGCTGAAGAAGCAGGAGCAGGCGCAGCGCGACATCTCGGAAGAGTTGCAGCGGGCGCGCAAGGACCTCTCCGAAGTCGGCAAGAAGGTGCCCATCTTCGGCCCCCAGCACGAGCAGATGCTGCAGGAGGCGCAGGACGGGATGGGTCGGGCGCAGGAGCGGCTCGGCCGCGGCGAGCCTCGCGGGGCGCAGGCCGGCGAGGAACAGGCGGTGGAGAAGCTTTCCCAGTTCCAGAAATCGATGGAGCAGATGGCGAAGAACCAGGGCGGGAAGGGTCAGGGCCAGGGGATGCCGATGCCCTGGGGAGATCCGCAGGGAGACGACGAGGGCGACGAAGAGGGCAACTCGGACGCCATGCGCCACGACCGCGTCGAGATCCCCGACGCCGAGGCGTCGCGCGGCCCGCAGGAATTCCGCAAGGAGCTGCTCGACGCGATGAAGCAGCAGGCCCCGGAGAAGTTCAAGGAGCGCGTCAAGCAGTACTACGAGGAGCTGGTCAAGTGAGGACGGCTTTCGTTCTCGCGGCCCTTTCCCTCGTCGCCGCGTTCCCGGCGCGGGCAAAGGACACGACTGGACTCGCCGACAAGATCGAGACGGACCTCGAGGCCTGGGACATCGAAGGCGCGCGGCGCGGCCTCGACGAGCTCCTGCATGAGGATCGCAGCTCCGCCGTCGCGTCCTTCCTGCAAGGCCGGGTGCTCTTCGAGCAGGGCGAATACGACGCCTCGGCGAAGTCGTTCGAGGAGGCCGTGCGTCGCGGCGCTCCTCCGGGCGACATCGATACCCATCTTCGCCTTGCCAAGGCGACCGCCGAGGAAGTGAAGAACGACGAGGTGCACGAGAGCGCGCACTTCGTCTTGCGCACCAGGCCGGGCAAGGACGCGCTGCTCGTTCCCTACGCGCTCGAGGGCCTGGAGAAGGCGTACGCCGCGCTCACCAAGGACCTCGGGGTCTCGCCTCCCGCCAAGATCCGCGTCGAGGTGTACGAGACGGCGCAGGCGCTCTCGCGGGTGTCCCCGCTCACCGTGGCGGAGATCAAGGCCTCGGGCACCATCGCGCTCTGCAAGTACAACCGCCTGATGATCACCTCGCCCCGCGCGCTCTTGCGCGGGTATGCCTGGCTCGACACGCTCTCCCACGAGTTCACCCACTATCTCGTCACCCAGAAGGGCCGGAACTCGGTTCCCATCTGGCTGCAGGAGGGGCTCGCCAAGTTCCTCGAGACCCGGTGGCGAGGCGCTCCCGGACTCGCGGTCGACGAGATGTCTCTCGTGCTCCTCCACAAGGCGGCAAAGGACAACAAGCTCATCCCCTTCGCGGCGATGCATCCGTCGATCGCCAAGCTGCCCACCCAGGAGGCGGCGGCGCTGGCTTTCGCCGAGGTCGAGGCCGCCATCCGGATGCTCTACCTCCACGGCGGGCAGCAGGCGCTGACCGATCTGGTCGCGGCGATGGCGGCGGGTGCGCGAGACGAGAAGGCGGTATCGCTCGCCTACGGGAAGACCTTCGCCCAGTTCGAGAAGGACTGGCGCGATTCGCTCAAGGAGCTGCGCAAGGATCCGCCCGCGCAGGCGCCCGGAGCTGCGCGGCCGCTCGAGCGCAAGGCCCTCATCTTCAAGGAGGACGCCAAAGGCGCCGCCAAGGAGGGCGGGGACACGCCCGGCGAGCGTCCCGTCGATCCCGAGGCCAAGCGGAGCGTTCGCCTCGGCGAGATCTTCTATGCGCGCAGGCGCTGGGCCGCCGCGGCGCAGGAGTACGGAAAGGCGCGATCGCGCATGTCGCGGGAGATCCCGCAGATCGCCCGCCGCTACGCGTTCGCCCAGGTCCAGCTCGGGAAGCTCGGAGAGGCGGAGGCGGCGCTCGCCTCGGCGGCGCAGCGCGATCCGCAGGACGAAGCGGTGCAGGCGCTCTACGCGCACGTGCTGCAGAAGCGCGGGCAGCCACAGAAGGCAAAGGCGGCGCTGGATGCGGGAATCGCGGTCGATCCCTTCGATCCGGAGCTGCACGACGTGTATCTGCGGGTCGCGAAGGATCTCAAGGACCAGGCGCTGGAGAAGCGCGAGGAGAACGCGCTCGCGGTGGCGCTCGGCCGCAAGGTAAAGCCGGCGGCGCCGGGGTACGAGGGAGCCGAGAGCGGCACCCAAGGACCGGACCCAGCACCCAAGGAAGGACAGCAATGAGCGAGACCACGGTTCTTCCCGCGGAAGCAGGAGCGGCGGCGCGCGAAGGCGCGGCCCGCGCTTCCGACGAGGAGCTGATTCAGGAGCTGGGGCGGGCGCGGGCCCGTATCCGGGGCGAGATCGCCAAGCGGGTGGTCGGCCAGAACGCGGTCATCGATCAGCTCCTCGTTGCCCTCTTCTCCCGCGGGCATTGCCTGTTCGTCGGCGTTCCGGGTCTGGCGAAGACGCTCCTCATCTCCACCCTGGCGGAAGCTCTCAGCCTCACCTTCAACCGCATCCAGTTCACGCCCGATCTGATGCCGTCCGACATCACCGGCACCGACGTCCTGGAGGAGGATCACACCACGGGCCGGCGCGTCTTCCGCTTCGTTCCGGGACCGGTCTTCGCCAACGTGCTGCTCGCCGACGAGATCAACAGGACACCGCCGAAGACCCAGGCCGCGCTGCTCCAGGCGATGCAGGAGCACCGGGTGACGGCCGGCGGGCGCACCTATCCGCTCGAGGAGCCCTTCCTCGTGTTCGCCACCCAGAATCCCATCGAGCAGGAAGGAACCTATCCGCTTCCAGAGGCGCAGCTCGACCGGTTCATGTTCATGGTCGACGTCGGGTACCCGAGCGCCGAGGAGGAGGTCCAGATCGTCCGCTCCACCACTTCGGGCGCCTTCCCGCAGCTCTCGAAGATCCTCGCGCCCGAGCAGATCCGCGCCCTCCAGGAACTGGTCTTGCGCGTTCCCGCGGCCGAGCACGTCATCCGCTACGCGGTGGAGATGGTCCGCAGGACCCGCCCTGGCGAGACGGCGGACAAGCAGGTCAAGGACCACGTCTCCTGGGGCGCCGGACCGCGGGCGTCGCAGGCGCTCATCCTCGGCGCCAAGGCGCGCGCCGCGCTCGACGGCCGTCCCGCGGCCACCGTCGAGGACGTTCGTGCCCTCGCCGAGCCCGTCCTCCGCCACCGGGTGCTCACCAACTTCCACGCCGAAGCGGAAGGGATCGACTCCCGCGCGGTCATCGCCCAGCTCTTGCGTGACCAGCGCGCATGACGCTCGATCCGGCGCTTCTGGCCCGGCTCGGGCCGTTGCAAGTGCGAGCGCGCAAGGTGATGGAAGGCGTCCTCACCGGCCTCCACCAGAGCCCCTCGTACGGTCAATCCGTCGAGTTCGTCGAGCACAAGGAGTACGCGCCCGGCGACGAGATCAAGCACATCGACTGGCGCGCCTACGCCAAGCTCGACAAGTACTACGTGAAGCGCTTCGAGATGGAGACCAATCTCAGGGCGCTCCTCGTCGTGGACGGAAGCGGCTCGATGGCGTACGGCCGCGGCGCCATGACCAAGCTCCAGTACGGCGCCGTCTGCGCCGGAGCGCTCGCGTTCCTGCTCGCGCGCCAGGGAGATCAGGTCGCGCTCCTCGTCGCCGGAGATCCCGAGCCCGGGAGCACCGAGCGGCTTCCGCCGGGCGTGCGCGCCTTCCTTCCCTTCGGCTCCTCGAACGCCCACGTCCAGGAGGTGCTGCGCAGGCTCGACGGCAGCGCCGGCCGCGGTCCGACCGATCTGGCGGGAGCGCTCGACTTCGCCGCCGAGAAGGTCGGCCGGCGCGGGCTGGTGATCGTGGCGAGCGATCTCTTCGACGCAACAGAGCGATCGGTGCCGGCGCTCAAGATGCTCCGCGGGCGCCGCCACGACGTTGTCGTCCTCCACCTCCTCGATCGCGAGGAGCTGGACTTTCCCTTCGACGACCCGACCCGGTTCCTCAGCATGGAGGACGAGCGCCAGATCGACGCGCAGCCGCGGCAGATCCGGCAGAGCTATCTCGCCGAGCTCCAGCGATTCCTCGAGGAGACCAGGCGCGAGCTCACCCGCGCGGACGTCGACTACGTGCAGGTGGCGACCGATCGCGCTCCAGACCGCGTCCTGCTCGAGCTGCTCTCGCGCCGCGAAGGGTCCGCCTGATGGGGCGGCTGGTCTTCGCCAACCCCGCCTACCTGTGGGGCCTCGCCGCGCTCTCGGTGCCGATCCTCGTGCACCTCTTCAACCGGCGCCGGCCGAAGCCGCTCCCATTCGGGGCCATCGAATTCGTGCTCCGCTCGCAGCGGCAGAAATCGCACCGCCTGCGCCTGCGGCAGATCCTGCTCCTCGCCATGCGCTGCCTGCTCGTGGCGGGGGTCGCGCTCGCTCTCGCCCGCCCCTCGCTCGAGCCGAAGGGAACCGCGGCCGCGGTCTCCCGAGGGCCGCAGGCGACGGCCCTCGTCATCGACGCGTCCCTGTCGATGCGCTACCGCCGCGGATCGCAGACGCTCTTCGCGCGCGCGAAGTCGGAAGCGGCCAACGCTCTCTACCGCCTCGCTCCCGAGGAACCGGCGACGGTCGGGTTCTGCGCCGGTCCGGGCGGATTTCCGGGCGGCTCGATCCCCCCGCCGGGTTTCGACCGCGCCGCCACCCGCCGGCAGATCGAGTCGGCGCAGCCCACCTATCTCGGCAGCGATCTGACGTCCTGCCTCGCCGCCGCCGCGCGCGCCCTCGGGGAGAGTCCGGTGGCCGGCAAGCGGATCATCGCCTTCACCGACCTCGCCGCCCACTCCATCCGGCTCGACGCGCCGCCGCCGATCGTGCCTGCGCCAGAAGGCAGCCCTCCCAACGCGGCTCCCCTGCGTCCCAACGTGGTGCTCGTCGACGCCGCCCAGGGGTACGAGCTGCCAAATACCGCGCTCGTGGCCACGGCGATCCAGCCCGCCGCTTCCCTCGGGGCCCGCGGCTACGAAGTGGTCGCGACCGTCGCCAACAACTCCGCGCAGCCGGCGGTCGCACTGCCCGTCTCCTTGCGGGTGGGAAACCAGATCGTCGCCAAGGGATTCGTCGACGTTCCCGCCCGCGGAACCGCGAAGAAGACGCTGGGCGCGGCGTTGCCGGCGGGCTCCGTCGAGGGACGCGTGGAGATCGCCCGCACCGAGGACGAGGGGCTCGACGAGGACGACGTGCAGGACTTCACGCTGCAAGTGCCGCGCGACCTCAAGGTGCTGGTCGTCGACGGCTCGCCGTCGTCCCTGCGCACGCGCGACGAGGCGTTCTTCGTCGAGACGGCACTCGCGCCGGCGCGGACCGGCGGGCGCATCGCCCCGACCACTCTCGACGCGGACGCGGCCATGAACGCTCCGCTCGAGGGTTACGACGTCATCCTGCTCCTCGACGTCATCGCGCCGCCCAAGGCGTTCGTCGAGCGCCTACGGCAGCTCGTGACCAAGAAGGGCGTGGGGGTCTTCATCTCGCTCGGCGACCACGTCGACCCCGACGCTTACGACGAAGCTTTCGGCGACCTCTTGCCTCGGCCTTTGCACGTCCTCAAGACGGCCGCGGATCCGGCCGGATCCGATCAGGCGGCGGCGCGCTTCGGCGTCGTCGAATGGCAGAGCCCGCTCTTCCGCGTCTTCTCCGCGGCGGACCGGGAAGGTCTGCTCGCGGCCCGCACCTTCAAGTACGCGCTGCTCAAGCCCGATCCGACCGGCGCGTCCCACACGCTGCTCTCCTACGACGACGGCGCTCCGGCGCTGGTCGAGTCGCGCCTCGGCCAGGGACGGGTGCTCCTCTACACGAGCACCGTCTCGCACGCGTGGACCGATTGGCCCGTGCGGGTGAGCTTCCTTCCCGTCCTGCAGCAGGGGGTGAGCTGGCTCGGGGGATCGCTCGAGGAGAGGACGTCGCCGCCTTCTGCCGTCGGCGACGAGCGGACGCTGATGCCGCCTTCCGGGACGCGCATCGCCGTGGTTCGCGCTCCCGACGGGACGGCGCTGCCGCTCCGCCGCGAGCCGGGCAGCGATGTCGTCGGCGCGCCGGTGCCGGCACCGGGTCTCTACCGCGTCGAGGTTCAGCCCGAGCGCGGCGCCGCCCGGGAGGAACCGGCGCTCGACTTCGTCGCCCGGCTCGATCCCAAGGAGAGCGATCTGCGCCGGGTCTCCGATGACGAGCTGAAAGCGCAGCTGGGAGGCTCGGGGAGCGCCCAGGTCGCCTCGAGCGCTCTCGCGGCAGAGGGGATACACGGCACGCCCCTGTGGAGCGGGCTGCTCCTGCTCGGAGTCCTCGCCGTCCTCGGCGAGGGCGCGCTCACGCGGAAGTAGTGCGCCACTCCGTCGGATCGCGCGGGCGCTCGGCTTTCGCCAGCGAGACGGCGAGTCCCTCGACGAAGGCAGCGTGCTCCGCCGGCGCGCACGCGGCGGCGGCGGCCTCCGGCTTTATCGAAGCGGCGGGGCGGGCGAAGCGCTGGAGCTTCTCCATTCGAGCCGCGGCCTCGGCGAGGCGTTCGCGAGGGAGCGGTCCTGCCCGCGCGCCGCGTGCGATGCCTTCGATGGCCTGGTGCTGCAGGGCGAGGGTGTGGCAGACGAGGACTCCGTCGCACCCGGCGCCGATGGCGAGCTCCGCTCCGTCGACCACGCCGTAGGTGTCGGCGATGGCGTTCATCTCCAGGTCGTCGGAGATGCAAGCGCCCTGGAATCCGACGTCGCGGCGCAAAAGCTGCAGCGCCAGCGGCGAAAGCGTTGCGGGGAGGCGATCGAAGGCCTCGAAACGGACGTGGGCGGTCATCACCGAGGCGAGGCCCGCCCGGGCCGCGGCGACGAAGGGAACCAGCTCCACCTGCCAGAGTCGCTCGCGATCGTGAGCGAGACGGGGCAACACCTTGTGCGAATCCTGCGAAGTGTCGCCGTGGCCGGGGAAGTGCTTCGCGCAGCTTGCGACCCCTTCCGCTTCGAGCCCCTTGGCGAAGGCGATGCCGAGGCGCGCCACGCGGGCCGGGTCGCGGCTGAACGAGCGATCGGCGATCACCGGGTTGTTGGGGTTGGTGTCGACGTCGAGGACGGGAGCGTAGTCGTAGTCGATCCCGCAGGCCGACAGCTCCCGCGCCACCAGGCGGCCGAGGCGTTCCGCGACAGCAGTGCCGGTCATGCCGGAGATGCCACCCGCGGCGTCGATCTCACCCAGCCGGCGCATGCTCGGCAGCTCGGTCCAGTAGGGAGCGCGCAACCGCTGGACGCGCCCGCCCTCCTGATCGATGGAAATGAGGAGCGGGCCCTTGGCCGCCGCTTTCAGCGCCTGCGACAGCTCGGCGACCTGCTGCGGGCTCTCGACGTTGCGGCGGAAGAGCACCACCCCAGCTACGCCGCGGCCGATAAGCTCGAGCTCGTCGGCGGTGGGAGCGAGACCCTGGATTCCGGCGATCACGCAGCGGGCGGCGAGGGTATCGAAGTCCAAGTCCCTTCCCTCCAGTGTGGCCGCGTCCCCTACCACGAACCCGCCGCGACTGCGATGCCGCACCCGCGAGTGCGGCGAATCCACTGGCGACCGGGAAGGGGACGGTCCCGCCGCCTGTTCGGTCGTCGAGGCTCGTACAAAGAGCCGCATCGCGCGACTCGGGCGCGTTGCCGGCCGGACAGGCCGCGGCTACGATCGAGCAAGCGGGCGAGCGCGCCCTCGCGAGGTTGATCTGTTTCGAGCAGAACAGCAGAGCTTCAGGACCTGGCGGCGAGCCCCGGCACTCTTGCTCGCTTTCGCCGCCTTCCTGGCCTTGCCGGCGACCGCTGCCCCGGACGCCCGCGAAAGCTTGCGCAAGTCCGTTGATCAGCTCTTCATGCAGCCGCCGCTCTCCGGGACCCGCGCCTCGGTCGCCATCGTCTCCCTCGAAGACGGCTCGACGGTCTACATGCACGACGGCGACGCCGCGCTCAACCCGGCTTCGAACACCAAGCTCATCACCGCCGCGGCTGCCCTGCTCCGCCTCGGACCCGAATTCCGTTTCTCGACCGAAATGCTCGCCGAGCGCGCTCCCGACAAGCGCGGCCGGGTGGGAACGCTCTACGTGCGCGGGCGCGGCGATCCGTCGCTGACGACGGAGCGCCTGACGGGCATGGCCCGCGACCTCTTCCACCGCGGCGTCCGCTCGGTCGCGGACCTCGTGGTCGACGATTCGTATTTCGACGCCGAGAAGTGGGGCCCGGGCTGGGAGCAGGAGTCGAGCGACAAGGCGTATGCCGCTCCCGTCGGAGCGCTCTCGCTCAACCACAATACCGTAGCCATCTACGTCCGCCCCGGTGACCGCGCCGGGATGCCCGCGAAGGTCGAGCTCGAGCCGGAGGCGTCCGGATTCTTCCGCCTCAGCGCGCAGGTCGCCACCGTCCGCACCAACGGCCGCCGCAAGATCCGTCCCCATACCTTCGAGGTCCAGGGCGGCACGACGGTGACGGTGGAGGGACGCCTCCCGGCCGGCGGCGATCCAATGCTGTTCTATCGCCGGGTCACCGAGCCGGGCCTCTACTTCGGTCATACGTTCCGCGCTGTCCTCGCGCAAAACGGCATCCGCGTGACCGGCCGCGTGCGCCGGGCCGTCGCTCCGGCCGCGGCCTATCCCGTCGCCAGCTACGACTCGGAAGAGCTGGCCGACATCGTGCGGGACATGAACAAGGTGTCCTCGAACTTCATCGCCGAGATGCTTCTCAAGACCCTCGGCGCCGAGCTGCGCGGCGCGCCGGGCACCTGGGCGAAGGGGATCGACGTCACCCAGGACCTGCTCGCCGAGCTGGGTCTGCCGCGCGGCTCGTACCAGCTGAAGAACGGCAGCGGCCTCAACGACACCAACCGCTTCTCGGCGCACCAGATGGTCACCTTGCTGACCGCGATCTGGAAGCGCTTCCCCGTCGCCGCGGAGTTCGTTTCGTCCCTCGGCATCGCCGCCCGCGACGGTACGCTCCGCCTCCGCATGGAGGGCACCGACGCCGCCGGACGGCTGCGCGCCAAGACTGGCACCCTGGATCGCGTCACCGCCCTGTCCGGATTCGTCCAGAGCGTCGGTGGAGAGCGATTCGCCTTCTCCATCCTCGTGAACGACTGGACGGGCCGCTCGAGCCCCGTCGTGTCCAGCATCGATCGCCTGGGCGGGCTGATCGCTTCCGTGGGGGCGCCGGAAGGCGGAAACCGCGAGGTGCTCGCGGGCCTGGCCCCGGTGGAGCTGCCGCCGACGGAGCAGCGGACCCGCATCGCCGCGTACGCCGCGATGGCCCAGCGGGCGGAGAAAAAGAACCTCGCGCTGCTCCGCACGGCGTTGCGCATCGAGCACGACCCGCTCGTCCGCGCCATGGCTGCGGATGCGCTGTACCGGAGCGATCCCGACGGCGGGGGCGGAGCCTTGCTCGAGGCCCTGCCTTCCTCTCCGGAGCTGTTCGCCCGCCTCCGCTCGGTCACGCGCGACCTCGCGCTGCCCGTCCCGGCCGTCTCCTCGCTGCTCGATCTCGCGGTGGACGGAAGCGCGGAGGCGTTGGCGCGGCTTCTCGCCTTCGCTCCCCTCACTCGCGCTCCGCAGCGCGACGACGCCCTCTACACCGTCCTCTCCGATGGCCTCGTCGAGGTGGCGGACGCCTCCGCCGAGGAATTCGTCGCCGCCGTCCGCGCCGCGCCCGCCGATCAGGCCCAGGCGCTGGTCGAGCTTCTCGCGGAAGGAATCTCCCGCGCCGATCTCGAGCCCGACGACACGCCGGTGGCTCAGCTTCTCCGGTCCGCGAACCCCATGGAGGTTCCCCAGGCGCCGGCCTGGCTCGCGGTCCTCGAGAAGCGATCGGTCCCGCCGCCCGCGGCGCCGGCCGGCCAGGATCCGTTACCGGCACCGGCCCTGTCGCAGTCCTCGTCCGTCCCGGTATCCAGTGCCTCGCTCGCCCCGGGGACCTCTCCGCAGATCAATCCGCGGGAAGCAGCCGCGGCGGCGCAGGCCACGGCGGCCGCTCTCGAGGCCGCAGCCGCCGCCAAGACCGCGGCCAGCGCCGTTCCCGCCACCTTCGCGCCGCGCGCTTCCGACGAGGAGCTCTGGCCTTTGACGAGCATCCCCAATCCGGCATGGGCGCGCACCGCGCCTGCCGCTGCGGCAGCGCAGGCCACGCCGCCTGCCCCCGCAGTGCCCGCGGCAACCAGCGCGCCGCAGGCCCCGGGATTGGCCCCGGCCTGCACTCCCGAGCTGCAGTCGTGCTCCGTCCAGCCGCCGGACGCTTCGCGCCCCGGCGGTTGAGAGGGTCCGTCAGAACGGGATGTCGTCCTCCGCCTTGCCGCCGCCCGCGCCCGGCCCCGGCGACTCGTCGAACTGTGGCGGCGGCTGACCGAAGTCGTCCCCGCCCGCGCCCGCGCCCGCAGCGGCACCGCGCGACGAACCGCGGCCCTGCCCGCGCTCTCCTCCGGAGAGGAAGACGACCTGGTTCGCAACCACCTCGGTCGTGTACTGCTTCACGCCTTCCTTGTTGGTCCACTCGCGCGTCTGCAGGCGGCCTTCCAGATACACCTGGCGGCCCTTGCTCAGGTACTCACCGCAAAGCTCCGCGAGCTTGGCCCAGACGACTACCCGGTGCCACTCCGTGCGGTCCTGCTTCTGGCCCGCCTTGTCGGTCCAGGAGTCATTGGTCGCGACGGTAAAGTTCGCCACCGCCTGACCATTCGGCGTGTAGCGCACCTCGGGGTCCTTCCCGAGATGACCGATCAGGATCACTTTGTTGACGCTTCCAGCCATGAGGGGGCCTCTCCAAGGTAGATGCTGCTTCGCTTTAGCACGCGCGTCCGACGCTCCACCATCCACCCGCGGTCATCACGCGGGAGGCGCTCCTTCCGCCCGTTGGGCCACGAACGGGGCCAGCGCGGAAACGACGCGGTCCCCGTACTTCTGCCAGCGACCCGCTCCCGCGCCGCGGACGGCGAGGAAGGTGGGTTCGTCGGTCGGCAAGGCGTGCGCGAGGGCGCGCAAAGTCGAGTCGTGGAAGACCACGTAGGGCGGCACCCGATCCTCGCGCGCGATCTGCGTGCGCAAGGTTCGCAGCGCCTGGAACGCTTCGGGATTGAAATCAGCGTCGAGCGGCGCGGCCTCCGCGGCCGCTTCGCGCTTCGTGCGCGAGCTGGCGACGACGATGGGTTCCGCCTGCGGAGCCTGCGCTCCGACGCAGAGGTCGCAGGCGTTGCAGGACGCGGGAGCCGCCGGATCGCCGAAGTACCGCAGCACGGCCCGCCTGCGGCAGGACTTCTCGTCGGCGAATCGGACCATCCGGTCGAGCATGCGGCGCTCGTGGAGCAGCCGCGCCGCTCCGGTCTCGAGATCGATCCCCAGGTCGTCGAAGGCGACGTCCGTGGACGAGACCGTGAAGGACTGCGCATCGCGCCCGCGTCCGCGCTCGAGATGGCCGCCGCGAGAGAAGAGCTTGAGCGCCGCCTGCGCGTCCTGTGGCCTTGCGCCGGCCCGTTCCGCGAGCGCGTCGGTTGCGCCTTCGCCCATCTCCCGCGCCTCCTCCCAGAGCTTGCGCAAGAGCGGCTCGCGGGGGTGGCTCGCCTCGATCATCCGGCGCTGCATCGCGACGTCGGCGAAGTTGAAGAGGAGCAGCGCGAGGCTCGGTCGTCCGTCGCGCCCTGCCCTGCCGATCTCCTGGTACCAGGCCTCGAGCGATCGCGGAACGTCGAAGTGCGCGACGAACCGGACATCGCCGCGGTCGACGCCCATCCCGAAGGCGTTGGTCGCGACGACGATGGGCGCCTCGCCTCCGTGGAAGCGGTCCTGCACTTCGGTCCGCTCCGCGTCGTCCATGCCCGCGTGATACCCGAGGGCGAGGACGCCGTTGCGGCGGAGCGCGGCCACCACCTTGCCGACGTTCTTGCGCGTCGCCGTGTAGACGAGCCCCGGTCCGCCCTTGCGCGCGAGCGCGAGGATCCGGCCGAGCTTCTCCTCGTCGCCGGGAACCCGCAGGACCTCGAGAAAGAGATTGGGCCGATCGAAACCCGAGACGAAGACGCGGGGATCCTCCAGCGCGAGGGCGCGGGCGATGTCGCCGCGCACCTCCGGAGTCGCCGTCGCGGTGAGCGCCAGGATGCGCTCGGCCCGCAGATGGCCGCGGGCTTCGGCGAGGCGGAGATAGTCGGGCCGGAAGTCGTGGCCCCAGGACGAGATGCAGTGCGCCTCGTCGATGGCGAAGAGCGGAACGCGCACGCCCGCCACGCAGGCCCGGAAGGAGGCGGAGCGGAACCGCTCCGGAGCGACGTAGACGATCTTGAACTCGCCCCGGCGAATCCTTTCCTGCCGATCGTGGCGCTCGGTATCGGGGAGCGAGCTGTTCACGAAGGTTGCGGCGATACCCCGCAGAGCAAGCGCGTCGGATTGATCCTTCATGAGCGCCACGAGCGGTGAGGCGACGATGGTGGTGCCCTCGAGGAGCACGGCGGGCAGCTGGTAGCAGAGGCTCTTGCCGGACCCCGTCGGCATCACCGCGATGGTCGGTCGCCCCGAGAGCACCGACCGCACGATCTCTTCCTGGCCGGGCCGGAAGCTCTGGTACCCGAGATGACTGCGCAACGCCGCTTCGAGATCGAACCGCTCTTCCATTCCCGTCTCCTTCACGCCGCCGCGGCGGCGCGAGGCAAGAGTCCCGGCCCCTGGCGTGCGCTGTGAAAGGCTCCGTCCGCGAGGACGATGTGATCGACCACCTCGATGCCGAGCGTCCGTCCGGCATCGTCGAGCGCCGCGCCGAGGCGCACGTCGTCGGCCGAGGGCAGCGGATCGCCGGAAGGATGGTTGTGCGCGAACGCCACGCGCGGGACGCGGTGGAGCACCGCCGGCGCGAACGCTTCCCGCGGCAACACCGAGCACTGGCTCAGTCCGCCTCGCGCGATGGGCACCGAGCGCACGATTTCCAGGCGCGAGGTGAGCAGGATGGTCCAGAACTCCTCGTGCGCGAGATGGGCGAGGCGCGGCGCGATCTGCGCGGCCATGTCGGCCGGGTGGAGGAGCCGTTCGCGTCGCGGAGCGGTGGCTTGCGCGACCCGCCTGCCCAACTCCAGCGCGGCGAGCACTCGCGCGGCGTCGCGCTCGCGCATCCCTTCGATCGAGAGCAATTCCCCGGGTGAAGCGCGCCGCAGCGCCGACAGTCCCGTTGCCAGGACGCGGGCCGCGATCTGCTCGGGTCCGCAGCGGCGCGACGACCGCGTCAAGAGCGAGGCGACGAGGTCGATGTCGGTGAGGGCCTCGGGCCCTTGTTCCAGGATTCGCCATTCGTGCGGCATGCAGCGCCGCTGTGCAGCGTCCATGCCACGAAGGTCGCCGAGTGGAACGCCGGCGCGAGGCCCGTGTCAGGATGGGACCCCGTTCCACATCGAGGCGCTCGATCAGAACCGCGCGGAGATGGCGAAGAAGGCCTTGATCTTGTCGTTCGTCTCGCGGAGCCGCGCGGAGAGCGTGCGCACGAACGTCCAGAGCAGCTCGTAGGCGAGATCCTTGTGCTGGAACATCAGCTGCTCGAGGTCGGTCTTCTGGATGACGTAGAGCGAGCAGCTCTGCTGCGCGGTCGCGTCCGCGGACCTCGGCGTGTCGTCGATGAGGGCCATCTCGCCGAAGTAGCTGCCGGCATCGAGTATGGCGAGGGCTTCCTCGCCGACCCCGGGAACCATCTTGGAGATGCGCACCTTGCCCGTCCCGATGATGTACATCTCGGTGCCGATCTCGCCTTCCCGGAAGACGTGCTCGCCCATCTTGAGGATTCTGGGCATGGCGATGGCGGCAACCTTCTGCAGATGGTCCGCGGTCAGGTTCGCGAACAGCGGCACCTGCTTGAGCTGGGCCGGGTCCAAGTGATCCTTTCGCCCCCGCAGAAGGGAAGTGTAGCAAATGGAGCCCGCCTTCGCGTAGCTGGCAACCTGGCGAGGACTGTGGCATCGAACGGTCCCCAAGGAGATGGTCCCGTTGGAGAAGCACCAGGTCGTCATCATCGGAAGCGGGCCCGCCGGGTATACGGCCGCCGTCTATGCGGCGCGGGCGAATCTCAAGCCGGTCCTCTTCAGCGGCCTGCAGCCCGGCGGGCAGCTGACGATCACCACCGACGTCGAGAACTATCCCGGGTTCCCCAAGGGCATCCTCGGGCCGGAGCTGATGGACCTCTTCCGCGCCCAGGCGGAGCGGTTCGGGACCCACATCATCGACGACGTGGTCACCAAGGTGGATCTGCGCGAGCGTCCCTTCCTCGTCGAGTGGAGCGGAGGCGGGATGCGGGCGGAGTCGGTGATCGTCGCCACCGGCGCGTCGGCGAAGTGGCTCGATCTGCCCTCCGAAAAGGAGCTCAGCGGCCGCGGCGTGTCGGCCTGCGCGACCTGCGACGGGTTCTTCTTCCGCGACAAGGAGATCGGCGTGGTCGGCGGCGGCGATACCGCAATGGAGGAGGCGCTCTTCCTCACCAAGATGGCCGCCAAGGTGACCGTCATCCACCGCCGCCACGAGCTCCGCGCGAGCAAGGTCATGCAGCAGCGCGCGCTCGCGAATCCGAAGATCGCCTGGGAGTGGAACCAGGACGTGGTGGAGATCCTCGGCGACAAGAAGTCCGGCGTCACCGGCGTCAAGACGCGCGACACGACCAACGGGCAGACCCGCACCCATCCGATGAAGGGCCTCTTCATCGCCATCGGCCACGAGCCCAACACGGAGCTCTTCCGCGGCCAGCTGGAGACCGACGCGGTCGGCTACATCAAGGTGCAGCCGGGCTCGACGAAGACCAGCGTTCCGGGCGTGTTCGCGTCGGGAGACGCGGCAGACCCGACCTACCGGCAGGCGGTGACGGCGGCGGGAACCGGCTGCATGGCGGCGATCGACGCCGAGCGGTTCCTCTCGCACGGCGCGCACGGCCGTTGATGAGGGACGTCTTCGACCTCCCTCGCTACTAGGGCTTGGGCGGTTTCTTCGCGGCCTTCGGCGCCGGCTCTTCCCAGCGCGCGGTGGACGCCGTCTCGCGGGCGCGTGCTTCTTCGTCGGGCCGGTGCCACTCGCCGCTGCGGCCGCCGGACTTGCGCACCAGCCGGAGCGAAATGAGCTCCATGCCGCGGTCGTGGCGCTTCATCATGTCGTAGACGGTGAGCGCGGCGGCGCAGGCGGCCGTGAGCGCTTCCATCTCGACCCCGGTGCGCTCGATCGCGTGGACCCGCGCCTCGATGCGGACCAGGCCCGCGGGCTCGTCGGCGGCAACGTCCACGTCGGCGCCGGCAAGCGCGATGGTGTGGCAGAGCGGCAGCAGCGCGGGCGTGTGCTTCGCGGCCATGATGCCGGAGATGCGGGCCGCGGCGAGCGCGTCGCCCTTCTCCAGCCGGCCCTCGTTGAGGAGCTTCAGCGCTTCCTTGCTGCAGCGCAGCTCGGCTCGCGCGACCGCGATGCGCGAGGTCCGTTCCTTCTCACCGACGTCGATCATCTTCACGAGCGCAACTTCTCCCAGAGGTGTCTTCTCACAGACCGCGATCGCGCAGCTGATCGTCGTCCTCGCCGTTGAGGTGCCCCACCTCGTGCAGCAAGGTATCGCGGACTTCGCGGTGCAGCTCCTCGTCGGTATGCGCGGCCCGTGCGAGGTTGCGACGGTAGAGGAAGATGGCGGGCTTGTCCGTGGCCGGAGCGCCGTCGGGCGGCGGGCGGAAGAGCCCGAGGATGCCGGGCGAGAGCGGCGGATCGGTCGCCGTCAAGTCGCTCTGGTCGGGCAGGTCGATGACCGCGAACTTGCTCTGCGTGAGGCCTTGCTGGACTTCCTTGGGAAGCTTCGACACCTCTTCCTGCACCACCTTTGCGAACGCCGAGACGGAGGGCGCAGGCGAAGGCCGGAAGGCTTCCGGGTCGAGCTTTTGCGCGCGGGCGAAGTGCTGCGCGGCCGCGACGTCGTCGTGGGAGCGCTCGGCAATGAGGCCGAGGTAATGCTCTGCCCAGGCGTCGGGCTCGTCGGAGGCGAGCTTTGCCAGCTCCACCTTGGCCTCGCCGAAACGGCACAGCTCGAAGAGCGCGACGCCCTTCTCCCGGCGGGCCTCGCGGTCGTGCATGTCGTAGTCGAGAGAGCGGTTGGCGGCGACGAGCGCGTCGGCGGGCCGCCCGAGATCGTCGTGCGCCATCGCCTGGAGCAGGTACAGATCCTTGAGGAGCGCGCGGTCCTTCAGCTTCTGCGCGCGTACCAACCCGCGCTGCACGTAGGCGAGGGCGAGCTCGAGATCGTCGCGAGCCCCGAGCCTGCGGACGTGCAGGTCGGCCGCGGAGCGCAAGACTTCGGGATCGTCCGGGTCGAGGACCAGGGCGCGCGCGTAAGCGGTCCGCGCCTCGTCCAGGTGCCCGAGCTCGGCGAGGGAGGCGCCGCGGAAGTGATGGGCGGCGACGCTCTGCGGGTCGAGGCGGGAGGCTTCCCGGGCGCATTCCAGCGCGCCCTCGAAGCGGCCCTTCTCGAACTCGCGGGCGGCCTGCTCGAGCAGATCGGGAACCGGGGCGTCCTGGCCACCCGTCGTCACCAGACAGAGAGCCGGCCGCGGCGTCGGCGCGGGGCGGTCCGCGCCGCGGACGGCGTCGGAGGCGTCGATGGGCTTCGCGGTCGATGCCGAGGGCGCGGGAACCGAAACGACCGAGGCGCGCTGGACCGAGGGCTGCGCGTCCGGGGTCCGGCTGTGCTTGCAGGCAACCGGCGAGCAGACCGCCAGCGCGGCGAGGAAGAACGGCGTTACGCGGCGAAGGGATTCGGTCATCACGGTCGAACAACAGACGATCACGGCGCCTGGCTTCCCGCCCGGCCCACAAGAAAGAAAGGCCTACACCGTACCATGCACGTGCCCACCGGACGAGGGACCAGAGGCCTCTCTGCCCGCTTTTCCCCCTCTACGCCAGTAATCGACGAGAGGAGAGGTCGGGGCGCTCCCTACACACGCGGCCGGGGGGGCGTGAGCCTACCGCTCTGCACGGACACGAGGCCGGCGAGCGAGGGCCAGGCTAGTGCCTCGCCGGGTAGTCATCTTGGGGGAAAGTCAGGCGGACGCGCCGAGGAACTCGAGCGGCGCTTCGTAGAGCGCCCTGCGGATGAGGGCGAACGAGAGCCCGGCCTTGCGGAGCGATCCGGCGGCGCGGGGAAGAGCAAGCAGGTCGCTCGCGCCCTCTCCCGCGTCGCTGGTCAGGACGATCCCGTCGGCGCCATTGCGCGAGACGAGCTGGGCTGCCTCCGCCGCTTCGAGCAGGCCCGGCTGGAGCGTCAGGCCCGCCCGGTAGCCGCAGGCGCGCACGAGCGGAAAAGTCTCCAGTGTCACGTGGTCGATGAGGACCTTCGCAGGCGCCGCCCTCGATTCGCGCAGGATGGCGAGGAGCCGTTTGGTGACGGAAAGTTTGCCCGCCGCGGGCGTGTGGGCGATGACGGGCTTGCGCAGCTGGGCAGCCAGCTCCAGTTGGCGCAGGAGCACTTCCTCCTCGCGAGAGGAACCTTCTTGGAGACCGACTTCTCCGATAGCGGCGACCCGGGGGTCGTCGAAATAGCGGGGAAGCCGGTGGAGGAGGTCGTCCAGGCCGTGCCAGGGGATGCGGGCGGGATGGACCGCGAGAGCCACGAAGGGCCGGATCCCACAGGCCTTGAGACGGGACGCCTGCACCGAGACGAGACCGTCCCAGTGAGCGCGCAGCTCCTCGGCACTCGTCGCCCCGGCATCGTTGGCGCAAGTCACCGCGGCGGCCAGGCCGAAGAGCGAAAGGGTGGTCAGATCGGCGTCGCTCAGCCCCTCTGCATGAAGGTGCAGGTCGACGAAAGGGTCGGGCGCCTTCCTCATGGGAGATGCTGGCACGGCACTCGCACCCGCGTCCTTTTGCGTCGTCGATCATCTAGCGTCTCTTGACGGTGAGCAAACAAGTACCCATCTAAGCAGCCCGGCGGGCGCACGGGCGGCAGTCAGTAAGTGGACGGAGTGGGGCTGGACGGAGTGGGGATGGAGCAAATCGCAGCCGTGGTGCTCGCCGCAGGCAAGGGCACCCGGATGAAATCGGATAAGGCAAAGGTCCTGCACCGGGTTTGCGGGCGGCCGATTGCTTACTACCCGATCCGGGCGGCCCTCTCGCAGGGAAGCTCGCCGGTAGTGGTGGTGGTCGGGCACCAGGCCGAGGCGGTCGAGAAGGAGCTTTCCCCGCTCTTCAGCGGAGCTCGCATCGAGTTCGCGTTGCAAGCCGAACAGCTCGGCACCGGCCACGCCGTGATGTCCGCCGAGGCTGCGCTGCGCAAGGCGGGCTTCGGCGACCGGGGCAGCGTTCTCATCCTGGCGGGCGATGTTCCCCTCATCACTCCGGAGACGCTGCAGCGTCTGGTCCGCGCCAAGGCCGAGAGCAAGGCGCCGCTCGCGCTCCTCACCACCCGCGTCAAAGAGCCTCGTGGCTACGGGCGCATCGTTCGCAACGCGAAGGGTGGGATCGAGCGCATCGTCGAGGAGAGGGACGCCACCCCCGAAGAGCGCCGGATCGACGAAGTGAACGCCAGCATCTATCTCTGCGACGCTGGGTTCCTCTTCAGCGCGCTGTCCCGGATGGGCCGATCGAACGCGCAGGGCGAGTATTACCTCACCGACATCGTCGCCGCGGCTTCTGCGCTCGCTCGCGAAGGCCGCGTGCCGTGGCCCGCGTCCGTCGAGGCGAGCGAAGACGAGGTGAGCGGAATCAACGATCGCGCCCAGCTCGCCACCTCGGCCGCGAAACTCCAGGAACGCCGGCTCACGGAGCTCATGAAGGACGGAGTGACGGTGATCGATCCTTCCGTCACCTGGCTCGAGGAAGGCGTCGAGGTCGGAGCCGACAGCATCCTGGAGCCGATGGTTTCGTTACGCGGCAAGACGAAGCTTGGGAAGAATGTGGAGGTCGGACAAGGTTCCATACTGGTGGACGTGGAGGTCGCGGACGGCGCGAAGATCCTGCCGTACTGCCACATGACCGACTCGAAAGTCGGCAAGGGAGCGGTGGTGGGCCCGTTCGCCCGCTTGCGTCCCGGGGCCGACATCCGCGAGGACGCCCACGTCGGCAATTTCGTCGAATTGAAGAAGAGCGTCCTCGGCAAGGGGAGCAAGGCCAACCACCTGAGCTACCTTGGCGACGCGGTGATCGGCGAAGGCTGCAACATCGGCGCGGGCACCATCACCTGCAATTACGACGGCGCGAACAAGTTCGTCACTACCATCGAAGACGGCGCGTTCGTCGGTTCGGATACGCAGCTGGTCGCTCCGCTCACCATCGGGAAGGGCGCCTACGTCGGGACGGGCACCACCGTCCGCGAGGACGTCCCTGCGGGCTCCCTGGCGGTCAGCGCGGGCAAGCAGCGCAACATCGAAGGCTGGGTCGAAAAGAAGGCTCCGAAGAAGTCGTCGAAGAAAACCGGCTGAAGGTTCGACAGGACCTGCAGCCGAGGCGAAAGGGTTCCGGAATGTGCGGCATCGTTGGATACGTGGGTGACGAGGAGTGCGCGAGCCTCCTCGTCGACGGATTGCGCAAGCTCGAGTACCGCGGATACGACTCCGCCGGCCTCGCCGTTCTCGGCAAGCAGGGCTTGTCCGTCATCCGCGCCAAGGGAAAGCTCCAGAATCTGGAAAACCGGCTTCGCGACGCGACGCCGCAAGGCGCGACGGGCATCGGGCACACCCGCTGGGCGACCCACGGGAAGCCGTCGGACGAGAATGCGCATCCCCACAAGTACGAAGGCGTCGCCGTCGTCCACAACGGGATCATCGAGAACCACCTCGAGCTGAAGGCCGACCTCCAGGAGGCCGGCCACAAGTTCAGCTCGGAGACGGACACCGAGATCTTCGCCCACCTCATCTCCGACGAGGAGAAGAGCGGCAAGAAGCTTCCCGACGCGGTCCGCGGAGCGCTCGCCAAGGTGAAGGGGACCTACGCCCTCGCCGTGGTGAGCGAGAGGTCGCCCGAGATGCTGGTGGTCGCGAAGAACGCCTCGCCCCTCGTCCTGGGCCTCGGCGAGCGCGCTAATTTCGTCGCCAGCGACGTCCCCGCCATCCTCGCCCACACCCGCGACGTCATCTTCCTCGAGGAGGGAGACTTCGCGGTCATCACCAAGAAAGGGATCGAGCTCACCGATCGGGCGGGCAAGAAGCTCGACCGCAAGGTCCGGCGGATCGACTGGACGCCGACCATGGCGGAGAAGAACGGCCACAAGCACTTCATGCACAAGGAGATCCACGAGCAGGCCCGCGCGCTCACCGACACCATCCGCGGGCGCGCATCCGTCGAGGAAGGAGACGTGTATCTCGACGGGTGCCACCTCGACGCCAAGACGGTCGCGGGCCTGAACAAGATCCACGTCGTCGCCTGCGGCACGAGCTGGCACGCCTCGCTGACCGGCAAGCTCATGATCGAGACCCTGGCCCGCATCCCGGTCGAGGTCGATCTGGCGAGCGAGTTCCGCTATCGCGAGCCGCTCGTCGACGCGCGGACCCTCTGCATCGCCGTCTCGCAAAGCGGCGAGACCGCCGACACGCTGGGCAGCTTCCGCGAAGCCAAGTCGCGGGGAGCCCGCGGACTCGCCATCTGCAACGTGGTCGGCTCCGCCATTGCCCGCGAGGCGGACGACGTCCTCTACACGCATGCCGGTCCGGAGATCGGCGTCGCTTCCACCAAGGCCTTCACCACCCAGCTGGCGGCGTTCTTCCTCCTCGCCGTTCGCCTCGGCCGCCTGCGCGGGACGCTCGACGTCCCGACGGCGCGCAAGCACCTCGAGCACCTGCGCGAGCTTCCCTCGCTCGTCGAGAAGACGTTGAAGCACGAAGAGGAGATCAAGCAGGCCGCCTACAAGTTCTCGGCGGCGCGAGATCTGCTGTTCCTCGGCCGCGGCCCGCAGTACCCGGTCGCCCTCGAAGGCGCCCTCAAGCTGAAGGAGATCTCGTACATCCACGCCGAGGGCTACGCGGCGGGCGAAATGAAGCACGGGCCCATCGCGCTCATCGACGAGAACATGCCGGTGATGGTGCTCGCGCCTCGCGACTCGGCCAGCGAGGCGGGCGTGAACTACGAGAAGATCCTCGGGAACATCCAGGAAGTGAAGGCCCGCGGCGGGCGCGTCATCGCCATCCACAGCGACGACGACAAGATGGTGCCCAAGATCGTGGAGTGCGCCATCGCGATCCCGCAGACGAATGCGCTCTTGCTCCCCATCATCTCGGTCATCCCGACACAGCTGTTCAGCTACCACGTCGCCGATCACCGGGGCACCGACGTGGACCAGCCGCGCAACCTGGCGAAGAGCGTGACGGTCGAGTAGCTGGTAAAATAAAGCAGACCAGCTGCAACCGGAGATCGTCGAATGCACATCGCCGTCGTCGGAACCGGATACGTCGGACTCGTCGCCGGCACCTGCTTCGCGGAGACCGGGCACGCGGTCACCTGCGTGGACGTGGACGAGGCGAAGCTCGCGGCGCTGCGCGCCGGCAAGACCCCCATCTACGAGCCGGGGCTGGAAGAGCTCCTCGCCCGCAACATCAAGGGGGGGCGGCTCTTCTTCACGAGCGATCTCCGCTCGGCGGTCCGGGCCGCCGAAGTCGTCTTCATCGCCGTCGGAACGCCCCAGGGCGACGACGGCAATGCCGACCTGCGCACGGTGATGCGCGTCGCCCACGAAATCGCCGCCTGCGCCGAGCGCTACACGGTGATCGTCAACAAGAGCACGGTCCCGGTCGGCACCGCACAGCGCATGCAGGCCGAGCTTTCGGGCAAGGGCAAGGCGCCCATCGACGTCGTCTCCAACCCCGAGTTCCTCAAGGAAGGCGCCGCCATCGACGACTTCATGCGGCCCGACCGCATCGTCATCGGTGCCTCCAGCGAGAAGGGGCGCGCTCTGGTCGCCGAGCTGTACGCGCCATTCGTCCGCACCGAGAGCCCCATCTACTTCATGGATCCCGCCTCGGCCGAGCTGACCAAGTACGCCGCCAACGCGATGCTCGCGACGCGCATCAGCTTCATGAACGACGTGGCCATGCTCTGCGAGCGCGTCGGCGCCGACGTCGATGCCGTTCGCAAAGCGATGGGATCGGACCGCCGCATCGGTCACCCGTTCCTCTTCCCGGGCGTGGGCTACGGCGGATCCTGCTTCCCGAAGGACGTGAAGGCGCTGGTCGCCACCGCGCGAAACAATGGCCTCGACTTCACCCTCCTCGCCGCCGTCGACGCGGTGAACGACCGCCAGAAGCGGCTCCTCGCGCAGAAGGCCAAGGTGCACTTCGCGGCGCAGGGCGGAGCACGGGGGAAGAAGATCGCCGTCTGGGGCCTCGCCTTCAAGCCGAAGACCGACGACATCCGCAGCGCGCCCGCCCTCGCGATCATCGAGGAGCTGCTCGCCGACGGCGCGGACATCGCGGTGCACGATCCGGTGGCGATGGATGCCTCGAAGAAGCAGCTCGAGGGGCGGGTCCGCTTCGCCGCCAATCCCTACGATGCGGTCGAAGGCGCCGAGGCGCTGTTCCTCGTCACGGAGTGGAACGAGTTCCGGCAGCCCGACTTCCAGCGGGTGAAGGAGCTGATGGCGAAGCCGGTCGTTTTCGACGGCCGCAACATCTGGAACCCGCAGCGCCTGCGCGACATGGGCTTCGCCTACTACGGGGTCGGCCGGGCAGCGAAGAAGTAACTCTCAGGGTCCGAGGAACGGCGCCAGATGGGCTTCCATCTCGCGCCACAGCCGCGGAAGGTCGGCGGCCAGCTCGTGCCCATCGGGAAGCTCGACCAGCCGGGCCCGGCCGTCCATCCGCGAGGCGAACTCACGCGCGAGGCCCGGATCGACCACGTCGTCGCGGGTCCCTTGCAAGACGAGGGTCGGGGCAGCCGGCAGCGGGAACGGATCGTACTTCGCCGCGTCCCCGAGGAACTCGATCGACAGCTCTTCCTTGCGGCCGTGTGCGTAGTGGTCGAAGGCAAAGACGCCCTCCCTGCGCCAGCGCCGCAGGTCTGCCCGCGGCATCCGCTCCTCCCACCTACGGGCGAGGTCGAAGGCCGGAGCGAGCAGCACGGCCGCCGCGATCTGGTCCGGATGCCTCGCCGCATAGGTCGCCGCCGCGTAGCCGCCGAGGCTCGATCCGAAGAGTACCAGGCGGTCCTGGCCGGAAATCTTTGCTAGCTGGTCGAGCATCCGCGTCACCGTCAAGTCGCGGAAAGCAGGCTCGTTCAGGTCGGGAACCTCCAGGGTCTGCCCTCTTCTCGCGAGGCGCTCCTGGACGTAGCGGGCCTTGGTCGAGGTGGGGGCGCTCGCGAACCCGTGCAGCCAGACGAATCGCATCTTCCTACCCTCGTTCCCGAGCGGCGCCCGCGCCCGTTCGTGATAGATCGCCGAGCCGTGTCGATGCGCAAAAAGGTCAAGGTCTTGCCGCTGCTCGGCTGCATGCTCACCGTCATCCTTGCAACAGGCTGCGGGGATGCCTGCTTGGACCTCGCCGGCAGGATCTGCAACTGTCTACCCGACGACGGGACGAGGGCGGAGTGCAACCGGAGGGCGAAGGATTCGGAGTCGACTTTTCCCGTGACGGCGCAGGACCGGGCCTACTGTCAGCACCAGCTGGATACCAACGCCTGCGACTGCACCCAGCTCGCCACGCCGGAAGGCAAGGCGTCGTGCGGGATCGCGTTCTCGCTCTACGTTTCAGGATCGGTTCGGCCGCAATGACCGTTGGAAGGGCGGGGAGGGGTTAGGGCGATGTCCAAGGTTTGCGTCACCGGGGCGGCGGGGTTCATCGGCGGACATCTGGCGGAGGAATTGCTCGAGCGGGGCCACGAGGTGGCCGGGCTGGACGACTTCTCGAGCGGCAAACGACAGACCATTGCCCTCCTGTCGCAGAACCCGCGTTTCCGGATGGTGGAAGGCTCGATTGCGGACCCCGCGGCGGTCGCCAAGGCGGTGGAAGGCGCGAAGTACGTGTTCCATCTCGCCGCCATCCCGTCGGTTCCGGTCTCGATGCAGGAGCCGGAGCGCACCACCGCCGTGAACGTCGGCGGCACGGTCAAGGTCCTCGAAGCCGCCCGGCGCACCGGTACCGAGAGGGTCGTCCTCGCCTGCTCCTGCGCGGCTTATGGCGATGGACCCGAGCAGCCCAAGCACGAGGGGCTCCAGGTGCGGCCGGTGTCACCCTACGCAGCGCAGAAGATTGCCTGCGAGCTCTATGCGCAGACCTACACGGCGGCCTACGGGCTTCCCTGCGTCGCGCTGCGGTTCTTCAACGTCTACGGGCCGCGGCAGGATCCGAAGAGCGAGTACTCGGCGGCGATCCCGCGCTTCGTCACCAAGCTCCTTTCGGGCGAGCCGCCCATTGTCTTCGGCGACGGCCTCCAGACCCGCGATTTCGTGCACGTGAAGGACGTCGTACGTGCGTGCCTCATCGCCTCGACTTCCCGGCGCGCCTCAGGGTCGGTCGTGAACATCGCGAGCGGGCACTGCGCCTCGCTCCTCGAGCTCATCGCTCTCATCCGCGAGGCGGTCGGGCCGGAAGCGGCACACCTCGGCATCGAGCACCGTCCGGCGCGTGCCGGCGACGTGCGCTCCTCCTCGGCGGACCTCACGCGCGCCCGCGAGCTGCTCGGATTCGAGCCCAGCATCTCGCTCGGGCAGGGGCTCCTGGACGTCGTACGCTCCTTCCGCGCCGCCGCGGCGAAGGCAGCTTGATTCCCGAGCTGCCCGAAGCCGATCCATCGCTCCTCCAGTTCGAGGTCGAGGCGAACTACGCCGGCTGGTCGCTCGCGCGGTACGTCGCGGAGAAGCTGCGGCGGCCGATCGATCCCGCGGTCCTCGAGAAGATCCTGCGCGGCTCGTCGCTCGTGCATCGCGAACCCGAGCTCTTGCCCGATACGCCGGTGTGGCCCGGGCTGCGCTTCGCCTTGCGCAAGCGGTCGTCCGGCGATCAGGGCGAGCCGCCGGAGATTCCCGTCGTCTACCAGGACGAGGCGCTGCTCGTCGTCGACAAGCCAGCGCCCCTCGCGCTCCACCCGAGCGCGCGCTACTTCGTCTCGACGCTGACCCACGCTCTCGCGACCCGGCACCGCAACGCGGAAGGAAACAAGCCCGATCCGGCGCACCGTCTCGACCGCGAGACGAGCGGTCTCGTCGCCTGCGGTTGCGATCCGAAGAACACGCGGGTGCTCAAGGCCGCCTTCGCGCGGCGCGAGGTGGAGAAGAGCTATCTCGCCCTCGTGGAGGGGGCGCCCGAAGGCGATTTCGACGTCGATCTGCCGCTCGCTGTCGGAACGCCCACGGTCAAGGTGAAGGTCCGCGTCGACCCGAACGGGATGCCTTCGCTCACCGCTTTCCGCACCCAGCGCCGCTACGCCGATGCGGATGGCAGACCGCTCGCGCTCGTTCGCTGCATCCCGCGGACCGGACGCCAGCACCAGATCCGCGCCCATCTGCACGCCGCCGGGTTCCCGCTGGTCGGCGACAAGCTCTACGGTCCCGACGAGGGGATCTTCCTCAAGCTCGCCGAGAGCCGGACGTCGCCTCCGCCGCGCGGAGAGTTCGACCCGCTCTTGACCCCCGACGAGCGCCGCGCTCTCCGCCACGTCCGGCAGGCGCTGCACGCCGACGAATTGTCGCTGTCCCATCCGTCGTCCGGCGAACGGATGCGCTTCTCGGCGCCGCTCCCGGAGGACTTGCGCGCGCTCATCGCCGGCTTGCGCCCCCTCTAGCAGGGTCCGGAACCGGACGGGATTTGCCTCGGCCCTCCGGCGTGCGCACATCCTCTCGATGAGGCGTAGATCCAGACGAAGATTCGTTCGCTGCCGCCGGCTGCGCAGCCGGCTCTTCTAGGGCGCGAGCGCCCGCGGTAGAAGCCGCTCGATGCGGCTTGCAGCGCTCGTGCTCGGCCTGGCCTCCCTCGGGCTGTGGCTCGGGTGGCTCGCCAGGGGCCGTGCCTCCGGAAGGACGAAACGGATCGCCTTCCGCGCGATGCTGCTCGCGGCCATCGCGCTGCTCGCCTGGATGGGACCGGATCTGCTCGCCCACCGCCAGATCGCGTACGAAGTCGCGGTCCTGCTCTGCGGCTCGATCTTCCTCGCCTATCTCTACGTGGTGCGCTTCTGTCCCGTCTGCGGGCGCATGGAGCGGAACCTCACGCCCGCGACCTGCAAGCGCTGCGGCGCCGTGCTCCCACGCCACGGGATGACGGCCGAGCCGAGGCGCACCGGAGAGGAGCGGCGCCGCCCCGGACGCTTCCTCGGTCGCACCAACGGGAACGGCAAGGTCTGATCAGGCCCTGGGAGAGCGGAGCGACACGAGCCCGCCCGACGACTCGGAGAGCGCGTCGCGATAGTCGCGGATCTCCTCTTCGAGCCTCGCGCAATCCTCGGGCGACGCGTCCGGCAGGCGCGCTTCCGCGGCGGCGATCGCCTGCTGCAGGATGGCCACGGCGATGGCATGGGCCTGCGCCGAATCGTCGCGCCGGCCCTGCTGCCAGAGGAGCCGGGCGCGCAGGGAATGGAAGCGGAACCAGTCCTCGGCGGGATCGCCTTCCTCGCCGGAGAGCGCATCGAAGAGCCGTTCGCGGACGGCCCAGTCGAGGAGCGACTCATCGATCCGCTCCTGCGCCTCGAGCGCCGCTTCCAGAAGCGTGAGCACCACCTCCTCGGCGCCGGGCGGAATGGGCTGGCCCGCCGCCGCGGCGTCGCGGAAGGAGGCCACCTCGTTCTCCAGCGAGGCGATGGCTGCGCGGTAATGCCCCTGCGCCTCGCTGCTCGCGCCCGTCTCGCGCAGCACCCGGGCAAGACCCAATTCCGCGGCGGCGAGCCCAGGTGCGAGGGCGAGCACCTGGCGATACTCGTGTTCCGCGCCGTCGAGATCTCCAAGCTCTTCGAGGTAGATCTCCCCAAGCGCACCGCGGGCGAGCACTTCCGCTCCGCCGCCAGCCGCGGCCGCACGGCGCAGGACCCGCACGGCCGCCTGGGGATCGGTCGTGCGCAACTCCAGCGCGGCCCGCCGGATCTCGGCAAGGATCTCCGGGTCAACATCCGACATCGGCGCCCGTCGTACCATGTTGCGGGTGCCCGATCGGCGAAGTAGAACGGATCGTGCGCCTCGCGATTCTCATCCCTGCTCGTTACGGCGCGCAGCGCCTCCCCGGGAAGCCCCTCGCGGACCTGTGCGGCGCCCCCTTGATCGTCCGGGTGTGCGAGCGGGCGGCGCTGGTCGACGGCATCGGCGATCTCTGCGTCGCGACGGACGACGAGCGCATCGCCTCGGCCGTTTCGCGGGCCGGTTTCCGGGCGCTGATGACGCCGCGCGAGTGCCGCAACGGAACGGAGCGGATCGCCGCTGCTTCCGAGCAGGTACGCGCCGACGGATACCTCAACGTGCAAGGCGACGAGCCTCTCGTCGATCCGGGCGCCATCGCCGCGGTAGCCGATCTGCTCCGCCGCGGGGCGGAGATGGCCACCGCCGCGCGGCCGCTCGGCAGCGGCGAAGCCGCGGATCCCAGCGTCGTCAAGGTGGTGCTCGGCGAGGCCGGCCGTGCGCTCTACTTCTCGCGCTCGCTGATTCCGTACCCGCGAACCGCGGGCGAGGTAGCGCCGCTCGCCCACCTCGGCATCTACGGCTACTCGGCGGCTTCGCTGCGACGCTTCGCCTCGCTGCCGGAGACTGCGCTGGAGCGCGCCGAAAGCCTCGAGCAGCTTCGCGCCCTCTACTTCGGCGAGCGCATCGACGTCGCGGTCGGCCCCTGGCACTCGCTGGCCGTGGATACACCTGACGATCTCGAACGAGCCCGCACGGAATTCTTGCGGGAGAAAAGGAGGACCGCATGAGCGCCCTGCGTTCCGGCAGGAACGAACCCTCGCAGCGCGGCAAGCGGACGAAGTTCATCTTCGTCACGGGCGGCGTGGTGTCCTCCCTGGGGAAGGGCCTCAGTAGCGCCTCGCTCGGGGCCCTCCTCGAGAACCGCGGCCTGAAGATCACCCACCTCAAGCTCGACCCGTACATAAATGTCGATCCGGGGACGATGAGCCCCTTCCAGCACGGCGAGGTCTACGTCACCGACGACGGCGGCGAGACCGATCTCGACCTCGGGCACTACGAGCGCTTCAGCTCGGCGAAGATGTCGCGCAACAACAACGCGACCACCGGCCGCATCTACCAGAACGTCATCAACAAGGAGCGGCACGGCGAGTACCTGGGCAAGACGGTGCAGGTGATTCCCCACATCACCGACGAGATCAAGCGCTTCATCCTCAATTCCGCCGACGGGAACGACCTCGTCATCGTGGAGGTGGGCGGGACGGTCGGAGACATCGAGAGCCTGCCGTTCCTCGAGGCCATCCGGCAGATGAAGTACGAGGTCGGGAGCGAGAACGCGATCTACATCCACCTCACGCTGGTCCCGTACATCGCCACCGCGCACGAGGTGAAGACCAAGCCCACGCAGCACAGCGTGATGAAGCTGCGCGAGATCGGCATCCAGCCGGACATCCTGCTCTGCCGCACCGACCGGCCGCTGGGGAAGGACATCAAGGACAAGATCGCGCTCTTCTGCTCGGTGGAGCCGGGCTCGGTCTTCACCGCCGCCGACGTGTCCACCATCTACGAGCTGCCCCTCGCCCTGCACGAGGAGGGCCTCGACGACCGCGTGGCGGAGTTGCTCAACATCTGGAGCCGCGCACCGCGCCTCGACAAGTGGGAGCGCATCGTCCGCTCCATCAAGGAGCCGCAGCGCGAGGTGCGCATCGCCATCGTCGGCAAGTACGTCGACCAGACGGAGAGCTACAAGTCGCTCAACGAGGCGCTCGTCCACGGCGGCATCGCCAACGAGTGCAAGGTGTCGCTCGAGTACGTCGACTCCTCCGAGGTGGAGAAGCTCGGAGCCGAGAACCTGCTCGCCCACGCCGACGCCGTGCTGGTCCCGGGTGGGTTCGGCATGCGCGGGACGGAAGGAAAGATCCAGGCGGTCCGCTACGCGCGCGAACGCGGGGTCCCATTCTTTGGCATCTGCCTCGGATTGCAGATGGCAGCCATCGAGTTCGCCCGCAACGTCCTTGGCCTCCAGGGCGCCAACTCCCATGAGTTCGAAGAAGGCACGCCGCACCCGGTGGTCTCGCTGATGGCGGACCAGAAGCAGGTCGTGGCCAAAGGCGGCACCATGCGGCTCGGCGCCTACGAGTGCTCGCTCAAGCCGGGGACGCTCGCAGCCCGCTTGTACGGCCGATCGCAGGTGAGCGAGCGCCACCGCCACCGGTACGAGATGAACAACGCCTACCGCGCCCGCTTCGAGGAGCGCGGCCTGGTCGCGAGCGGCGTCAACGAGCAGCTCGGGCTGGTCGAGATCCTCGAGCTGGAAGGCCACCCTTGGTTCCTCGGCTGCCAGTACCACCCCGAGTTCCAGAGCAAGCCGTTCTCGCCCCACCCCCTCTTCGCGGGCTTCGTCCGCGCCGCCATCGAGCACCGGGCTCAGAAGGGGCGGGAGCAGGAGGAGACCCGCGCTCCGTCGCAGGATCTGCTGCTCTCGGGTGGCGCGCCCAAGGCGCAGGCGTGAGGATCGGGGAGATCTCGGTAGGCCACGGCGAGCCGCTCTTGCTCATCGCCGGGCCCTGCGTCATCGAGGGTGAGCCGCAGACGCTCGCCGCCGCGCGTCGCGTCGCCGCGTTTTCGCAGCGAGCGGGCGTTCCGGTGGTGTTCAAGTGTTCCTTCGACAAGGCGAACCGCACCAGCAACAAGTCGTTCCGGGGACCCGGCCTTACCGAGGGCCTCCGCATCCTCGCCCGGGTACGCGAGGAGACCGGCCTTCCCGTCCTCACCGACGTCCACGAGGAATCGCAGTGCGCAAAAGCGGCGGAGGTGGTGGACATCCTGCAGATCCCCGCCTTCCTCTGCCGGCAGACCGACCTGCTCCATGCCGCCGGACGCACCGGGCTTCCCGTCAACGTGAAGAAGGGCCAGTTCGTCGCGCCTTCCGACATGAAGAACGCGGTGGCGAAGCTTTCCGACGCCGGCTGCAAGGACGTGCTGCTCACCGAGCGCGGGACGACGTTCGGGCACCACGATCTGGTGGTCGATTTTCGCGGCATCCTCGAGATGCGCCGTTTCGCGCCGGTCTGCTTCGACGCCACCCACTCGGTGCAGCGCCCGGGAGGGCAAGGCGACCGGACCGGCGGAGATCGGACCCTCGCACCACCGCTCGCCCGGGCCGCCGCCGCGGTGGGCATCGATGCCCTCTTCTGCGAGGTGCACGAGGATCCCGACAAGGCGCTCTCCGACGGACCGAATTCCCTCTCCTTCGAGCTCTGGGAGGCGACGGTCCGCGAGGTGATCGCCATCCGGGCTGCTCTCCATCAATGAAGAAGCCGCCCAAGGCCTTGCTGCAGAGGCTGCGGCTCGTCGTCCTCGACGTCGACGGTACGATGACCGACGGCCGCCTCTACTACGGCAAGGAAGGCGAGATGATGAAGGCTTTCGACGTGCGCGACGGGCACGCGCTACGTCTCCTCGTCACCTCCGGGTCCGTCCGGGTAGCGGTCCTCACCGGCCGGCGCGCGGACCTCGTGGAGCGGCGCTGCCGCGAGCTTTCCATCGCGCCGGTGGTGGGATCGTCCCGGGAGAAGGGTCCGGCTCTGGAAAAGATCTGCGCGCAGCTCGCGATTCCGCTCGCCGACACCGCCTACATGGGCGACGACGTGAACGATCTCCCCGCGCTGCGCATCGCCGGCCTCTCCTGCGCGCCGGTGGACGCCGCTCCCGAAGTCCTCCGGGAAGTGAGCTGGATCTCGAAACAGCCCGCCGGGCGCGGCGCGGTGCGCGATCTCTGCCAGCTGATCCTGGCCGCCCGGGTGGGGTGGCCCCCGCCCGACGAGCCTCCGACATCTCCGGCATGAAGAAGGTCGGGCTGGTAAAGCGCATCCGGCGCGAGCTCCGGGTGCGCGCGCTGCTCGTCGCCCTGCCGATCCTTTCGCGCCTGCCCCACCGCGCCGCCGTCCGCCTCGGCGCCGTGCTGGGCGTTCTTGCCTGGTACGCGATCCCGCGCCACCGGCGTCTCGCGTTGCGGCACCTGGCCATGGCGTTCCCCGAGAAGAGCGAGGACTGGCGCCGCCGCGTGGGACGGGCCTCCTTCGCGAACCTCGGCCGGAGCGCCCTGGAGCTATCCGTCGCGCGAAGGATCGATCTCCTCGGCTCGGTGACGATGGCGGAGGGGTCGCTTGCCACCCTGCGCGCCTTGCACGCCGAGGGCCACGGCGTCCTGGCGTTCTCGTGCCATCTCGGGAACTGGGAGCTTCTCGCACGGCGGGTGGCGTCGGCGGATCTGCCGGTTGCGACCATCGCCCGTGAGGCCAACGATCCGCGGCTCACCGCACTTCTCGACGAGGGAAGACGGTCGACCGGGATCGAGAGCCTCTGGCGAGGCAAGGCCGGTGCCATCCGCCGCATCGTCGAGCACTTGCAGGCGGGCGGGGTGCTCGCCGCGCTCATCGACCAGGACACGGAGGTGGCGGCGCACTTCGTGCCGTTTTTCGGGAGACCCGCGCGCACCCCGAGGGCGCCTGCCGACCTCGTCATCCGATATGGCACGCGGGCGATCTTCGCCCGGATCCACAGAGTGGCTCCGTCCGTGCATCAAGTGGTGATCGATCGGCTCGAGGTTCCGGAAGGCGCGGATGCGGACGAGCGGTCGCGCAAGCTCACGGCCGCGGCCACGGAAGCGATCGAAGCTGCGATCCGGGAGCATCCGGAGGAGTGGGTCTGGATGCACGAGCGGTGGCGAAAGCAACCGTGAAATTCGTTGAAACCCGGACGGATTTTCCGATTTCCCTCCCACTTTCGGGGCGGGTGTACACCTCGACAGGTTGGGGGGCGGGTGCTACTGTTTCTTGCAAATGTGGCGCCAGGGGGCCAGTTCGATCGTTCTAGCTCTCCTGTGTGGCTGCGGATCCCGCTCCCCGGACGTGTCGGAAGCTTCCCTACCCCCTGAAGGGCCGGCCGATCTCGTCCTCCAGGAGGTCGCCTTCGCGCGGCTCGCCGACGGCCAGATTTCCTCGCGCGGCACCGCGGAGCAGTTGACGTATCGCCGTTCGGCTGGCCGGCTGCTCGCGTCCCAGGCTGCCCTGCGTCTCCCGCCTCGCCCGGGTTCTGGCCTGGCTCCGCTCGGGCTCCTCTACCTGTCGGCCCCCCGGGTCGAGGCGGAAACGACCGCGCGCCGGGGCGAAGGCTCTCAGGGGGTCCGGCTCGACTCCGAGCGAGGGGACCGCGCCCGTACCGAACGGGTTACCTACGACGGCTCGCGCGAGCTGGTGACCAGCGACACCGCCTTGGCGGCGCAGGGTCCGGGGTACCGGGTGCGGTCGCGCGGTTTCGTGGCCCGCGCGGACGGCAGCGAAGTGCAGCTCGTCGGCGGCGTGGCCGGCCGGATTTCCGGAGGCGGGCGATGATTCTCGCCGCCCTCGCGCTCGCCGCCGCGGTCGTCCCGCCGGGACCGCTCGATTTCACCGCCCAGACCCTTCGGACCGAGCCCAAGGAGCGGCGCGCCTATCTCCACGGGTCCGTTCAGATCTCGCGCGGCGATTTCGTCGTCCTCTGCGACGACGCCGTCGCCGATTTCGCCCAGGAGAAGCCGGCCAGGGCAAAGCTCGGCAAGGGCAAGAAGGTCCAGAAGAGCTCGATGGTGGCGCCCGGCCTGCTCGGCAGCGAGGTCCGCCATTTCACCCTCGACGGCCACGTCCGCATGCAGCGCGGCAAGCGCATCGCGGAGGCGGACCACGGCGAGCTCGACAACGAGGCGCAGACCCTCGTCCTCACCGGCAACGGCAAGGAAGACCCGGTCCTGCGCGACGGCCCGGAGACGCTGACTGGCGAGCGCATCCTCTTCCACCTCGATAGCGAGGACGTGAACGTGGTCCGCCCCCGGCTGGTGCTGCGGCGGTCGGTACCCGACGCGGGGGACGAGAAGACCCCGTCCCCCACCCGGGTGGAGGCATCGAAACTTTTCCTCGACCGCTCCGAGCAGCTGGCCCGCTTCACCGATGAAGTCGTGGTCCGCCGCGGCGACATGACGGTGCGCGGTCCTTTGATGGACGCGCGGTACGACAAGTCGGGAGAAGTGACGCGGCTGCTCCTCTCCGGCGGCGTCGAGATGCGCCAGGGCGACCGGCGCGCGGTGGCCCAGAAGGCCGACTACGACCCGCGTGCGAAGGAGCTGATCCTCACCGGGCAGCCGCGGCTCTTCGACGGGGGCGACGCTCTCGCCGGCGAGCGGATCACGGTGAATCTCGATTCGCACGAGGTGCGGGTGGATCGCGCCCACGGCCTGCTCCGCCCGCGCGGCCCCACCGCGGGAGGCGTCCGATGAACGCGCTGGTCGCCAAAGGGCTCGCGAAGAGCTTTCGCGGCCGCCGCGTCGTCGACGGTGTGTCCTTCGAGGTCCGCCCCGGCGAGGTGGTGGGGCTTCTCGGCCCGAACGGCGCCGGCAAGACGACGAGCTTCCACTGCGTGGTGGGGCTCCTCAAGCCCGACGAGGGAGAGGTGCTCCTCGGCGGCAAGGACCTCTCCGGGCTGCCCCTGCACCGGCGCGCCCGGATGGGCCTCGGCTACCTCCCGCAGGAGGATTCCATCTTCCGCAAGCTGTCGGTGCGGGACAACCTGCTCGTCGTACTCGAGGGCCACGGCGTGAAGGGCCGGGACGCGCGGGACAAGGCGGACGAGGTGCTCACGGAGTTCGAGCTCCTCCGCGTCGCCGATTCCCTGGGCGAGACGCTTTCCGGTGGCGAGCGCCGCCGGGCGGAGATCGCCCGCTCGCTCGTCTCCGAGCCGCGCTTCCTGCTCTTCGACGAGCCATTCGCCGGGATCGACCCCATCGCCGTACACGAGCTCCAGCGGCTCATCGGAGGGCTCAAACAACGCGGGTTAGGTGTCCTCATCACGGATCACGCGGTCCGCGAGACGCTGGGCATCTGCGACCGCGCCGTTTTGTTGGTGGAAGGACGGCTTCTCGAGACCGGCACCCCGGCCGAGATCGCCGCGTCGGAAAGAGCGCGCGCCGTGTACCTCGGCGAACGCTTCAAGCTGGAGTAGGTGGAGAGACGACATGGCGCTCGAGCTAAAGCAGAGTCTTCGCCTCAGCCAGCAGCTGGTGATGACGCCCCAGCTGCAGCAGGCGATCAAGCTGCTGCAGCTCTCGCGGCTGGAGCTGGTGGACCTCATCCGCACCGAGATGGAGCAGAATCCGCTCCTCGAGGAGCCGGCCGAAGGCGCCACCGCCGAGATCGAGGAGGCGCCCGCGGAGCTCACCTCCACGCTCAACGAGTCGATCGAGGCGAGCGAGCTTCTCCCCGACAAGCCTCCCGAGCGCGAGAATGACGCCAAGCAGCAGGCCGACGGCGAGATCCAGCGCACCGACATCGACTGGGAGCAGTACCTCGACAACTACCAGACCCAGCACACGGCGCCTTCGGGCGGATCCGGAGCATCGAGCGAAGATCTCCCGAGCTACCAGGACACGCTCACCCGGCCGGTAGGGCTCACCGAGCACCTCCTCGAGCAGCTGCGCATGTCGCGGCTCGCGCCCGAGGAGGAGAGGATCGGCGTCCTCATCATCGGCAACTTGAACCGGGACGGTTACCTGGTGATGGACCCGGACGCGGAGCCGACGGTCCCCGCGTTGAAGGAAGACGTGGTTGCCCCCGAGGTGATGAACCCCGCCGAGGTCGATGCCGACGCCGCGGAAGCGGCCGCCGAGGCGCTCAAGGCCGCGCAGAAGGCCGCCGCGGCTGCCCGGGCGGCGCGAGGCGAGCCCGACCCTCTCATCGCGCTGGCCGTGGAAGCCGGCATTGCCGCGACGACCGCGGAGAAGGTCCTCCATCTCATCCAGCGGTTCGACCCGGTCGGCTGCGGGTCGCGCGACCTGCGCGAGTGCCTGCTCGTCCAGGCGCGCTGGTTCCTCACCGAAGGCGAGGGCAAGGACGATCCCGACGCCGACCTGCTCCCCGCCATCATCGCCAAGCACCTCAAGGCGGTCGAGACGAAGAAGTACCAGAACATCGTCAAGGACCTGCACTTCCCGCTCGACGAGGTGGTGGCTGCCATCAAGCTGCTCGCGCGGCTCGATCCCAAGCCGGGCCGGCGCTACGCCGACGACGAGCCGCAGTACATCACCCCCGACGTCTACATCCACAAGATCGGGACCGAGTACGTCACCGTCCTGAACGACGACGGCCTCTCCAAGCTGCGCATCTCGCAGCACTACCGTCAGGCGCTGAAGAACGCCGCCGCGAACGGGAAGGCCAAGGAGTACATCCAGGACAAGCTGCGCTCGGCGGTGTGGCTCATCCGCTCGATCCACCAGCGGCAGCGGACCATCGTGAAGGTGGCCGATTCGATCATCAAGTTCCAGCGCGACTTCCTCGACAAAGGCATCGCGCACCTCAGGCCGCTCATCCTCCGCGACGTGGCCGAGGACATCGGCATGCACGAGAGCACCGTCTCGCGCGTGACGACCAACAAGTACGTGCACACGCCCCAGGGCATCTACGAGCTGAAGTACTTCTTCAATTCGTCGATCTCGCGCACCAGCGGCGACGACATCGCCTCCGAGGCGGTGAAGAACCAGATCAAGCAGATCGTCGCCGGCGAACCGGGCGACAAACCCTTCAGCGACCAGAAGATCGTCGAGATCCTGCGCTCGCAGAACGTGGACATCGCGCGCCGGACGGTCGCCAAGTATCGCGAAGTGCTGGGAATCCTTCCCTCGAGCAAGCGCAAACGGTTCTTCTAGAAGACGGCTGCCCGCAGCGCGACTAGGCGGGACGGGTGGCCGGCGTTACGCTTTGTCACCACCAGAGCCGGGGCGGGGAGGTCCCCGGCAAGGATGTAGAGCCCGTCAGCCTGGCAATTTCGAGGAGCAGCACCGGGGCCACCCGAAAGGGCCCCACCGGGAGGAATTCCCATGCAGGTCAACATCACCTTCAGGAACATGTTCGCCACCGACGCTCTGCGCAATCACGTGCAGGAGCGGCTCGCCAAGGTCGCGGACAAGTACCTGGACAAGGTGACCGAGGCGCACGTCACGCTCTCGCTCGAGCGTTATCTCCACCACGCGGACATCAATCTCCAATCCGGCCAGTTCCATGTGCGCGGCAAGGAGAAGAGCGAGGACATGTACGCCTCCATCGACCTCGCTTGCGACAAGATCGAAAGGCAGCTCAAGAAGTACAAGGATCGGCTCAAGAACCATCGGCCCGCCCACGTCCACGCACGCGAGCCCGTGCGGGTACGCTACGAGATCTTCGCCGCCTCGCCCCTCGACGGCCTGCCCGCCGAGCTGATGCGCTCCGACGAGTTCCTCGCCAAGCCGATGAGCGTCGAAGAGGCGATCATGCAGATGGACCTCATGAACAACGAGTTCCTCGTCTTCACCCGTCCGGAGTCGCGAGACGTGTCGGTGGTCTACCGGCGCAAGGACGGCAACTACGGGGTCATCGACTCGGGGTCTTCGCTCGCTGCGGTGTCCGGCGCCCGGGGAGCGCGGGTGCCCACGCCGCCTCCGGTTCCCCCCGAGCCGCGCACGGCGGCGAAGTAGTTTTTCCCGGCGCCGCGGGAGGGTGTAGGCTCGCCCGCGATGAAGATCGCGGAGTTCCTGCGCGAGGACCTGATCCTTCCCGAGCTGCGCTCGACGGACAAGGCGTCCGTCCTGCGCGAGATCTGCGAGGCGATCGCCCAGAGCAACCCGCAGCTCAGCGCCAACCGGCTCAGCGAGGTGCTGCTCGACCGCGAGAAGCTCGGGTCGACGGGAGTCGGAGACGGGATCGCCATCCCGCACGGCAAGCTCGCAGGCCTCCAGGGGCTGCTCGCCGCCTTCGGCCGCTCCCGCGCCGGCATCGACTTCCAGGCCATCGACGGGAAGCCGACCTACCTCTTCTTCGTGCTCTTCGCCCCGGAGAACTCGGCGGGCATCCACTTGAAGGCGCTCGCCCGGATTTCCCGCCTTTTCAAGACCCCGTCGTTCCGCACCGCCGTCGTCGAGGCCAAGGACGCGGCGGCGATCCACCGGCAGATCGCTGACGAGGACGCGAAGTACTGACCTACGGCGGTGCCTTTCCGCGTCGTATCCCCATCCGCCACGAGAACCAGGTCCACTTCACCTCGCGCAACCAGTTCCGCATTCGTCGTCCCGGTCTCAGGGGCTTGCCTTCCTCGGCGAGGATGTCGTTGCACAACTTGATGCATCCGTCGCAGATGTAGACGGTGGGGCCGGCAATCAGCTTTTTGACCTCGCGCTGCCCCTTCCCGCAGAAGGAGCAGGACAGGTTGCCGTGATGATGGGTGTCCTTCGAGGTCATCGACACCTCGCTTCATGACGCGCAGTCCCCGCTACGAGCTGCGTCACAGCTTCGGTCCGATTCTCTCCACCGCCTCCCGTGAGCTGATCACCTCTTGCACCTCGAATTCCACGAGATCGCGCCAGTTCGCCATCCACTCCTCGAGCATTGCCCGGTCCGGCGCCTCCATGATCTGGTAACACCGGGTCATGTCATCGGTTACCCAGCTGGAGAGGTAGGTCAGTCCCTCGGGCGCCATCCTGCCGCGCTCGCGAAATCGTCGATAGACCGGCACGGCGTCGCCATCCCGGAAGCGCTCGATGATCATGTAGGTGGTTTGTGGCATCTACTCGCCCCGGTCAGGTCTTCGCGCGGCTTTGGTGCTTCGCGAAGGCTTCTTCTTGCCGGTTTGTTTCTTGTCCTTCTCGGGCAGCGAGCGAGCGTAGTCGAGACCGAGCCGCATCCACGACTTCACCGCTTCCTCGTCCTCGAGCATCGACGGGGGCAGGACCACGTACTCGCGCATCGGGCGGCCCTTCATCGGCTCGAACGGCGCGGCCCCCTTCGTCGCCAGAAGCCGCGCGCGGTCTGCTTCGCCGAGCCGCACGAACAGGCCGTCTGCGAACAGGCCCGTGAAGAGATTTCCGCCTTCGAACACGCACGGGTAACCGAACATCTGCTTGCGCTCGCCGCCTACCTCGGGCTGCAGCGCATCGAACAGCTCGACGAGCCAGGCCGGCGATTTGGCAAGCTTCATGCGCGGGTCCGCGCGATGAACGCCGCGACGACCTCCGCGATCGCCTCGCCGCTATCTTCCTGCAGGTAGTGGCTCGCGCCCGCGATGGTCGTATGCGGCTGCCCTGCACATCCCGGAATCAGGGCCCGGAGGAGCTCGTCACCCCCGCGCGTGATCGGATCCGAATCGGAGAACGCGGTGAGGAACGGCTTTCGCCATCGTCGCAGCGCCATCCAGGCCGCCCGGTTCGGCGCCGAGGCAGGATCGTCGGGTCGTGTCGGGACGAGCAGGGGAAACTGCCGCGCGCCCGCCTGGAACGACTCGTCCGGGAACGGCGCGTCGTACGCTCGCTGCACCTCGGGCGGGACCTCTGTCTTGCAGGCGCGCGCGACGATCCTGCCGGCCTCGAACGATGGCGCCGCCTGCGACCAGGCTTGCCATTTGCGAAACGCGGGCCCTGGATCCTGATCGCCCGTCGGCAAGAAGGTGTTCGCGGCGACGACGCGGTCGAACCGCGCGCCATGCTCCGCCACGAGCCGCAGGCCGATGAGCCCGCCCCAGTCCTGGCAGAAGAGCGTGATGCGCTCGAGCCCGAGAGCGGCCAGGAACGCGGCCGTCCAGTCCACGTGCCGCTGGTACGTGTAGTCGCTCCGATCGCTCGGCTTGTCCGACCGTCCGAACCCGACCAGGTCGGGCGCGACGACGCGATGCCCGGCGTCCACCAGCGCCGGGATCATCTTTCGATACAGATACGACCAGGTGGGCTCGCCGTGCAGGAGCAGGACGGGCGCCGCGTCCTCGGGCCCTTCGTCCAGGTAGTGCATGCGCAGCCCGTCGACCTCGACGTAGTGGGGCGCGAACGGGTAGCCGGGTAGATCCGCGAAACGGGAGTCGGGCGTACGCAGGACGCGCATCACGTGGCAGCGTACGCCAAAGGGAGGTTTCCATGGTTTCCGAGCTATTCGATTCCACGGCCTGGCGCGCCGTGTCCGGCTTCGACTTCACCGACATCACGTACCACCGCGCCGTCGAGGCGGGCGCCGTGCGGGTGGCGTTCAACCGGCCCCAGGTGCGCAATGCGTTCCGGCCACGCACCGTCGACGAGTTGTATCGGGCGCTCGATCACGCGCGCATGAGCCCCGATGTCGGTTGCGTGATCCTCACCGGCAACGGGCCGTCGCCGAAGGACGGCGGGTGGGCGTTCTGCTCCGGAGGCGATCAGCGCATCCGCGGCAAGGACGGGTACAAGTATGCCGAGGGCGAGACGGCCCAGGGGATCGATCCAGCGCGCGCCGGCCGGCTGCACATCCTCGAGGTGCAGCGGCTGATCCGTTTCATGCCCAAGGTGGTGCTGTGCGCGGTCCCGGGTTGGGCGGCCGGCGGCGGTCACAGCCTGCATGTCGTCTGCGATCTCACGATCGCGAGCCGGGAGCACGCCCGCTTCAAACAGACCGACGCGGACGTGGCGAGCTTCGACGGCGGCTTCGGCTCCGCGTACCTGGCGCGGCAGGTGGGGCAGAAGTTCGCGCGGGAGATCTTCTTCCTCGGCGACGAGTATGACGCCGAGGACGCCTTCCGCATGGGAATGGTGAACAGGGTGGTGCCGCACGCCGAGCTGGAGCGGACCGCGCTTTCCTGGGCGAAACGGATCTGCAGCAAGAGTCCCACGGCGCAGCGAATGCTGAAGTTCGCCTTCAATCTGATCGACGACGGGCTGGTGGGGCAGCAGATCTTCGCGGGCGAGGCGACGCGGCTCGCGTACGGGACGGACGAGGCGCGGGAGGGGCGGGACGCTTTCCTGGAGAAGCGCGATCCGGACTGGAGCAAGGTTCCGTGGGCGTATTGAACGGACGCGGGACCCAGAAGAATTTCAAAGCGCATCGGCGGTCAGGTCGCACTGCGCTCGCGATCTCGACCCCACATCGCATTCTCCGTGGCGATCGTGGTGCGGCTCTCGAGGCCCCTCACTGGGCTGTGATTATGAATCCCGAGATTTTCGGATTCGTTTCCACGGTACCCGTTCTCTCAACAATTAACTCAAGGTAATGAGGACCGCTTAGGTTGTTGAGAGGGATGATGATCGGTGGCGACCAGTTCAGGCTGCGGCCTTTCGCGCCGCGGCGAAGGCAGCGGCGAGCAGCTCCGGTGGGAAATCGTCACCGCTCCACCCGGCAGACCGCGGTTCCTCGGACTACGATCTTAGCGTGCACGAGTCGACAGGCGCGATGTCGATCAGCGGAACGGCCAGGTTCCGTGCGCGGACTGAAAAGACTCATCTATTCGCGCGTGGGCTCATGCGGCGAGAGATCGAGGCCCGAAGCCATCAGCACCATCAGCGGCCCGAACACGCCCGCGGGCAGGAAGGCCGTCCAGGCGAGGCCCGTCACGTCCCAGAGAAATCCGCCCAGCACCGGTGTCGCGATCGCGCAGAGATAGCCGATCGCGAACATCGCCGCCGCCACGCGCGGGACGTCGTGCGGGTCCACGAGGATTGGCGGCAGCGCGAGCGTGGAGATGAGGACGAAAGCGCTGCAAAATCCGATGACGCCGGCGTAGGTCACGACGCCCGCGCCGCTCGATGTCGCGAGCCCGATCGTGGCGAGCGTGAACGCGATGCCCATCGCCACGAGCGGCCAGCGTCGAGCCATCAGGGTCGCCGGGAAGAACAGCAACACGATCGAAGCGGGGATCTGCAGCCAGTTGGTGGCGGAGAGCGCTGCGTTGAGGAGCTCTGGGCGCCCCGTCTTTCGCAGCAGGTCGGGAAGGAACGCGTTGGTGGTGAAGTAGATGCTCGAGCAGCCGCCGGAGATGATTCCCAGACGCCAGGTGATCGGCGAGCGCCAATCGGGCCACCACACCTTCCCCTTCTCGTGCATCGGCTCGCGCGGCCGATCGCGCTGGTACCAGACTCCCGCGGCGGCAATCGCAAGCGGTGGTACCGACCACGCGACGAGGGCCAGGCGCCAATCGTTGCCCACCACGGGAAGCACGAAAGGAATGGTCAGCGAGGCGGCGAGCGCTTCTCCCATCAGCAAGCCGTTGCTGTAGACGGCCGTGCCGAGCGCGATGCGATGCGGGACCCACTCGCGCACGACCGAGGGGAGCGACGGCTGCATGATCGCGATGCCCACGCCCATCGCGAAGGTCGCCGCGAACAGCAGGCCTGCATCGGGCGCGGCGCCGCGCAGCGCGGAGCCGACCGCGGTGAGCACGGTTCCCGCGAGAACGACACGGAACGCGCCGAACCGCGCGATGAGGAGCGAGCCCGGCACCGCCGCGAAGGAGAACAGCAGCACGGGGAGGCTCGTCAGCGCGCCCACCTGCGCTTGCGAGAGCGCGAGGCTGTCGTGAATCATCGGCATCACCGGCGGCACGGCGAGCACCGTGGTGCGCAGGCACAGCCCGAAGAGCCACAGCAGTACGAACGGTTTCATGGGAGCGCGGCAAGATAGCCCGGACCAGGCCAGCAATGTCGGACCCGACCGGTAGCAAAGGAAGATGCCTCGCCCACCCACGACGCCTCGAGACGTGAGGGCCTCGCGGCCCGCCAAGCCCTATCTCCCCGACGGGTCGCTCGACCCCCGCGAGTGGGAGACTGCCTGCAGCGCCGCCGGCGTCCTCATGCTGGTGGTCCTGCGCGACAAGCCATGGTTCGTATCGGCGAAGCCAATCGAAGTATTGGGGAGCGGCGTGCAGATCCAGGTACTCGTTCGCTGGCTGTCATCCGAGGTGTGGGAGGAGACGCCTTGGGCCGTCGACGGCTATCCGGTCGACGTCGTGCTCGACGGAGAGACCTGGCGGATCGACAGCGTCCATTGATCAACGAGCAGTGACGGCGGCTCGATTCGTGACCAGGTCACCCGCGCGCAGCTCACTTCGCCGAGGGCAGGTGCAGCCACCGAGGCTGCAGCCGCAGTTCGTCTGGCAGGGGCAGTTCTCACAGCGGGTCGAGGTCGTCCGGATCGCGTTCTTCATGGGTTTTCTCCTGTTCGCGGCGCGCCGTCTTGCGCGCTGTCACAGGGGGAAACGCAGACCCGGCCGGTGTATTACACATGCCTTGGTGCAGGCGCTCCACCGCGTGGCAGGGTGCCAATCCGCGGCGCTCAGCGAAGCAGATGGGGCCACCAGCTTGCTTTGCAGAGGTCGTGGGGATCCGTCGCGATGACCGTCCCGTCTGCTCCGATGTAGAGCCCTGTCCGCTCCGGGAAATCGAGCGTTGCGCAGTGCGTTCCGTCGGAAGCGTAGAGCTCGATGGCGTGATCACGCGCCCAACCGAAGCGAGGCACGACTGCGTACGCGGTCCCCCCACGGACGATGGAGACGTCATGGTACTTGGGGATGAAGTCCGGAGGCGGCGATGGCGTCGACGAGCCGCTCGCGAAGAAGGCGCTAGAGTCGCCGGCTCGAAGCACCACTCCGCCGCCGATGATCGGCGCAACCTGCGGCAGCTGGGCCCACGGCGCCACGTCCATCCACGGGGTGAGCGGCGCGCCCTCGCGGGAGATCCAGCGCGCGAGGACGCGATGTTCCGGAAACCCGAAACCACCGCCGCCGTCGACCAAGATCGCCACGAAGGTGTTGTCGAGCTCGTCGCTCAGCGCGACGACGCCGTCGCTCTCGCCAACGGGGCATCCCACGCCACCGATGTCGACGACACTCACCAGATTGCCGGTCTCGTCGAATCGCCAAACGTTCATCGTCGCGTGGCCACGCGGCCCGTTGGGGCAGTTCCAGGAGTCCGTCGATACGACGACGCTTCCTCCGGTGCGCGCCGGAAAGAACCACGATGGCGACGGCCCGACCGGATGCGCGGCGAGCAGCGTTCCCTTGCCGTTCCATACGTTCATGGTCGGGTCAGGCGACTGGGACCCATATCCTCCGTGAAAACCTGTTTCCTCCGGAACGAGGTACGACGCTGGAATTCGCGCCGTCGCAGTTCCGTCGGGTGCGTACAACTGCCAAACTGGCACGCCCATGCCGTCGACGAGATGACCGACGTTCCCTTGTCCGTCGCTCGTAGCGCCTTCGCAGTACCGGCGCTCACCGGGGTCCGGCAACGCCGCGGTAACCGGAGCGCCCATCTCGGAAGGCGCGATCCCCGCGCACGGATCTTCCGGCCTGAACTCCGCGATCACCACCACATCGCGAGTGACGGCGAGATCGCACGCCGAGGCCCCGCTACATGCACCGTGCCATGCCTGGAACGTAGCTGTCGGATCGGGAACGGCCGCAAGGCCGAGCAACGATCCCGGTTGCACGGTTGCATCGCAGCTCTGGCGACAGTCGAGAGACAGCTCGGCCGCCCGTACGCTCCCGGGGCCCCGCACGAATACCCTTACGATGGCGCTTGCCGGAGCCGCGCCTGGTGGAGAGTCGCTTGGTCCGACCGCAACGTCGGAATTCGACGGCACCCCGCGCCCACATGCCACGGCGAGGACTACCCCGGCCACTGCTGCCCGCATCCCGTCCCCCCCCCAAACGCCCGGCTCTACGAAAGCGGACCCGGATAATCTAAGGCCGCTCACCTTTCGCGGGTCGCGCGAGCGCGGACTCACCGTGCGGCTTGGGTGAGCGGCCCGAGAAGCTGTTGCGCCGGCGCCAATCTGAAAGAGACCGTGCGCACGGAGGCGTTCGAGATGGTCTACTTCCTGCGAAAGCTGATGGATTGATCAACTTCCTTGCGGCACCGTCTGCGAGACGGGCTGGTTCGCGAGCGCGGCGCCCGACAGGACGAGCGCACCGCCGACCAGGAGCGGCCATCCCACACGCTCGCGCAGCACGATCACTCCGAGCGTGACGGCGATCGAAGTATCGAGGAGGGGTATGGCTCCGATCGCGGACATCGGCACTCGAGGAAGCAGCCAGAACAACAGCAGATACGTGACGACGGTTCCGAACACCGCCAGGTACGCGACCGCGATCGCCGCTCGCGGCGTGAACGAAGCGGGCCGGCCGGTCTCGAGAGCACTGGCCAGCGCGACGAGGAAGAGAGCCCCGGAGAGCACCTGCCCGAACGTGACGACGACGGGGGGCAGGTCTCGCAGCTCCTTGCGTACGAGGACGTTGGCGAAAGCGATCAAAAGGGATGCGGTCACCACCAGCGCTCCGCCCGCCGCGACCCGAGGTGAAAGCGTCTGTCCGCGCAGCGCGGGGATCTCGATCACCGCGATTCCGGCTATTCCAAGGAGCGCGGCGAGGAGGGTTCTCAGGGTGAGCCGCTGATCGGGAAGGAAGGCATGAGCGAGAAGCGCGAGCCACACTGGAAAGGTGGCGAAGAGCACCGCCGCGAGCGCCGACGGGACCCATTGCTGGCCCGAGAACAGCAGAGCGTACGGGATGCCGATCTGGAGCAGCCCGAGGCCGATCAAGAAGCCCCAGCTCCGCCGGCCGTAACCGCGCAGGCCAGCGCGGACGGCAAAGGGAAGGAGCACCGCGCTCGCCAGGACCATGCGGCTTCCCGCGAACAAGAAAGGCGGAAGATCGCGCAGGCCGATCTTGATCATCATCCAGCTCGAGCCCCACAGCACGCAGCAGGCGAGGTACGCGGCACGGATGCGGAGCACGGGCGTCGTATCACCCGGTGACGCGCAGTCCCGCCGTGAGCCTGTCCGAAGGCGAGCCGCCGGTCAGCTGCCAGACGAGGAAGGCGTAGTCGTATGCCGTCTCGTGGAGGCGGTCGTAGCGGCCCGAGCGGCCGCCGTGACCGGCCGGGTCCATGTTGATCTTGAAGAGGAGCGGGTTGGTGTCGGTCCTGGTGGCGCGCAGCTTCGCCACCCACTTGGCCGGCTCCCAGTACATGACCTGCGAGTCGTTGTAGGACGACTTCACCAGCATCGCCGGATACGCCTTCGCCGAGACGTTGTCGTAGGGCGAATAGGTTTTCAGGTAGCGGTACTCGTCGGGCTTCTTCGGGTTGCCCCACTCTTCGAACTCCGGAACGGTGAGGGGCAGCGTCTCGTCGAGCATGGTGTTGATGACGTCGACGAACGGCACCGCGGCGATGACCGCGTGGAAGAGGTCGGGGCGCAAGTTGACCACCGCGCCCATGAGGAGGCCGCCCGCGCTGCCGCCTCCGATGGCGAGGTGCTCCTTCGCCGTGTAGCCCTGTCCGACGAGGTGCTCCGCCGCCGCGATGAAGTCGGTGAAGGTGTTCCGCTTGTTCATCATGCGCCCGTCGTCGTGCCACTTCTTCCCCATCTCGCCGCCGCCGCGGATGTGGGCGACCGCGAAGGTGATCCCGCGATCGATCAAGCTGAAGCGATTCGAGTCGAAGAAGTCGGGCAGCGCGAATCCGTACGAGCCGTACCCGTATAGGAAGACCGGGGCCGGGGCCTTCCCGTCGCGCGGGACGCCCTTCTTGTGCACGAGCGCGATGGGGACCCGCACGCCGTCTTTCGCGGTCGCGAAGATGCGCTCCACCTGGTACTTCGAGGCGTCGTAGTTGGGCACCGGCTGGCGCTTGACCAGGTTCCATTCGCCGTTCGCGAGGCCCACGTCGTAGGTCGAGGGCGGCGTCACGAACGACTGGTACTGGATGCGGTAGGCCGGCGGGTCCCATTCGTGGTTCACGCCCGGTGAAACCTGGTAGTCGGCCTCCGGATACTCGAGCTTGCGGCTCTGGCCGCTTCGCAGATCGTCGATGACGAGAGTGGGAAGCCCGCCTTCGCGCTCGTAACGGACGAGATGATTGGCGAATAGATCGATCTTCGCCAGCATCGCGTTCTCGCGGTGGGGCAGGACGATCTTCCAGTTCTCCTTGCGCGGAGCCCCCACCGGCGTGGTCGCGAGACCGAAGTTCCGGCCCACCGAGTTGGTCCGGATGTAGAGGAGCCCGCCGCGGTGATCGACGTAGTACTCGTGGCCGGGCGTTCGTGGCGTAACGACGGTGAGGTTCGCGAACGGATCGCTCGCCGCGAAGAAGCGCACTTCGCTCGTGGTGTGGGAACGGGAGGTGACGAAGAGGAAGTCCCGCGAACGCGAGCGCTCGACGTCGAGGTTGAAGGAGTGGTCCTTCTCCTCGTAGACGAGGTCGTCCTTCGCGCTGGCCACTTTGTGGCGGTAGAGCTGATAAGGGCGTTTCTCCTGCGGATCCTCGACCACGTAGAAGAGGACGGAATCGTCGCCCGACCAGTCGAAGGAATCGACGCGGCCGATCTTCTCGGGACCGTCTTGCATGGTGCGCAGATCGCGGACGTGAAGGTCGAACTGGCGGAAGCCGGTCTCGTCGGTCGAGTAGGCGAGGAGGTTGCCGTCGTCGCTCACCTCCCAACCCCCGAGGGAGAGGAACTGCTTGCCCTGCGCGAGGACGTTCTGATCGAGCAACACCTGCTCGGGCGCCTCGAGGGAGCCCTTGCGGCGGCAGAGGATCGGGTACTGCTTTCCCTTCTCGGTGCGCGAGTAGTACCAGTAGCCGTCCTTGCGGAACGGCGCTGCCGTGTCCGTCTCCTGGACCCGCGAAAGCATCTCGTCGTAAAGCGTCTTCTGCAGCGCCTCGGTCGGCTTCATCATCGCGTCGGCATAGGCCGCTTCCGCGCGGAGATACTGCTCCACCTCCGGCGTGCCTTTCTGCCGCAGCCAGAAGTAGTCGTCCGAGAGGGTGTCCCCGTGGAGCTGCACGGTATGAGGCACCTTGCGTGCGACGGGGGGCTGCAGCGGCGCGTCGGCGGCCGAGCCCTGCGGCTTCGGCGCCGAGGCGCAGGCGTAAAGGGCGATGGGAACGAGGACGAACAGCCTGCGAAAATGCATGGCGCCTCCCGGGGCCTGCTAGTATCGCGGAGGAATGGACTCCATCAAGGTCGGCCTGCTGCTCAGCGACAAGCAGTTCGATTTGCGCCTCGAGCTGCTCGCCGGAGAGGCCGGCCTGGACCGGAAGCTGGTCAGCTCTCGCATCCAGAAGCCCGGGCTCGCGCTCGCGGGGTTCACCGAGCACATCCACAAGGATCGGCTACAGGTGTTCGGCAACACCGAGATGAGCTACCTCGCCACGCTCCGGCCCGAAGAGGCGCGGGAGCGGATGCGCAAGCTCTTCCACCTTCCCATCGCCTGCCTGATCGTGACGAAGAACCTGCACGTCGACGAGATGATGAAGCGCGAGGCCAACGACGCCCGCGTGCCGCTCTTGCGCACCAGCCACCTCTCCAGCGTCTTCATCGACAACGTCGAGGGGTTCCTGCAGGAGGCGCTCACCGCCACCAGCTCCGTGCACGGCGTCCTCATCGACGTCATCGGGGTCGGCGTCCTCATCCTCGGGAAGAGCGGCATCGGCAAGAGCGAACTGGCGCTCGACCTCGTCACCCGCGGCCATCGCCTGGTGGCCGACGACATCGTCGATCTCAAGAAGCGGCAAGGCGGCAGCGTCTACGGGAGCGGCTCCGAGATCATCAAACACCACATGGAGATCCGGGGCATCGGCATCATCAACATCAAGGACCTGTTCGGTGTCTCAGCGGTCCGCGACCGCAAGAAGGTCGAGATGGTGGTGGAGCTGGTCGAGTGGGACGACAAGGTCGAGTACGACCGCCTCGGGCTCGACGACCAGAAGTACGCCATCCTCGACACCGAGGTGCCGCTCCTCGTCATCCCCGTGCGGCCCGGCCGCAACCTCACCACCATCGTCGAGGTGGCCGCCCGCAACCACCTGCTCAAGCTCCAGGGCCACTACTCGGCGCGGGACTTCCAGGACAAGCTCTCGCGGCAGATCGCAACCGCCACCATGACGCGCGGGATCGGCGACGAGGTGGAGTGATGGCAGCGCCGGATCGGCTCCGCATCGTGCTGCTCACCGGCATGAGCGGTTCCGGCAAGTCGACGGCCATCCGCGCCCTCGAAGACGCAGGCTGGTTCTGCATCGACAACCTGCCGGTGGTGCTGGTCCCGAAGCTCCTGGAGCTGGTCGCCCACGGCGGCGGCGACGAGGTGCACAGGCTGGCGCTCGTCATCGACGCGCGCGAAGGGCACTTCCTCGAGCGGACGCCGCAGGCGGTGGAAGAGGTGCGCAAGGAAGGTCACAAGCTCGACGTCGTCTTCCTCGACTGCACCGACGAGGCTCTCCACCGCCGCTTCAGCGAGACGCGCAGGCGCCATCCCATCGCCCCGGACAGCACCGTGCAGGAAGGCATCGCCCGCGAGCGGAAGATGCTGGAGAACATCCGGGCCATCGCCGACGTGGTGGTCGATACCACCCGCATGAACGTGCACGAATTGCGGGACGCCATCACCGCCCGTTTCGGTGCCGCCGAGGGATCGGACTCGCTCAACGTCACCCTGGTGAGCTTCGGGTTCCGCCACGGGATCCCCGGATCGAGCGATCTGGTCTTCGACGTGCGCTTCTTGCCCAACCCCTATTTCGTGGAGGGCCTCAAGCCGCATCCGGGGACCGATCCGAGGGTCTCGGAGTGGGTGCTGGAACGGCCCGCGACCCGGGAGTTCATCGAGCGCCTGGAGGAGCTGCTCGGATTCTTGATTCCGCAGTATCGCTCGGAGGGGAAGAGCTACCTCACCATCTCCATCGGGTGCACCGGAGGACGCCACCGCAGCGTCGCGCTGGCGGAGGAGCTGGCGAAGCGGCTTTCCGCCAAGCACCCGACCAAGGTGAAGGTCACCCACCGGGACGTGGCGAAGGTCTAGCTCGAGCGCTTGTTGCGCATCTCTTCGCGGGTGAAGAGACCCTTCTCGACGCACAGCTCGGCGAGGGCACGCAGGACGAGGGCGCCCTTTTCCATGCTCTGGCTAAGGGCATCGAGGATGGCGAGATCCTCGGGCTGGAGGTCGTTCTTGGCGATGCGGCCGCCGGGCGTGGTGGCGAAGATCTCGCCGCCTAGCTTCACCGGCGTGCCGGGGACCGGCGGGCCCACCGGCGGCTTGGGCAGGTGCTTCGAGGGCAGGTTCTCCGGTACACCCACGCCGAGCTGCGCCGCGATGCGGGAGAGCGGCGAGGCGGACTCGTCCATGACGTTGACCACCTCGAACACCTGGCTCGGCTCGTTGCCGAGCGCGATGGAGGAGACCTCGTCGAGGGGATCGTTCGACACCGATGCGTAACTCTGCCCGATGACGCGCTGGATCTCGGTCGGTCCCGCAACGGCGGGCCGCACCTTCTTCCCGGTCCGCTGCTGGACGAGGGCCATTGTCTCCTGATCGGTCGGGTCGGCCATGACGAGGAGCAGCGCCTCGCCGTTCTCGCGCAGCGAGACCGGCAGGATGTACCGATCGACGCAGATGCGGGCATCGAGGAGATGGAGCACGTCCGGTTCGGGCGGCGTCGCGCCGAGGTCGATGCGGGGCACCGACAGCTCCGCAGCGATCGAGCGAGCCATCGTCGATTCGGTGGCGATGCCCATCTCCACGATTTGCTGGATGACGTGCGGCCCGGATCGCGATCGCGCCCGGCTCAGCACGGCGTCGTGCTGGCGGTCGTCGATGAGCTGGATCTTGACGAGGAGCTCGGCGAGGGTGACTGGCATCGCCGAGGCAGTCTAACCCGGAACGGCCTCGGGACCGGAGCGCACCGCGCCCGCTTCCGGCGGAGCCAGCTGGACGAGGTACTCGCCCGTGAAGCAGGCGTCGCAGAAGGAGCGGGGTTCGGCGCGGACCGCTTCGTGCATCCCCTTCTCCGAGAGGTAGCCGAGCGAGTCGGCGGTCACGTACCGCGCGATCTCCGCCTCGCTGTGGGTCGCCGCGATGAGCTCGCTGCGGACCGGCGTGTCGATGCCGTAGTAGCAGGGCCAGCGGGTGGGAGGCGCGCTGATGCGCAGGTGGACCTCGCGAGCGCCGGCATCGCGCACCATCTTGACGATCTTGCGGCTGGTCGTGCCGCGGACGATGGAGTCGTCCACCACCACCACGCGCTTGCCCTTCACCACGTGCTTGACCGGGTTCAGCTTCAGCTTCACGCCGAAGTGACGGATCGACTGCGAGGGCTCGATGAAGGTGCGCCCGACGTAGTGGCTGCGGATGAGGCCCATGTCGTAGGGAATGCCGCTCTGCTCGGAGAACCCCAGCGCGGCCGGCACTCCGGAGTCGGGTACCGGAATGACGATGTCCGCCTCCGCCGGCTGCTCGATGGCGAGCCGCTTCCCCAGCTCCTTGCGGGTCTTGTAGACGTTGCGGCCAAAGACCTGCGAGTCGGGCCTCGCGAAGTAGATGAGCTCGAAGATGCACTGGCCGCGCCGCTGCGGGGGGATGCGCTGCACGGTGCGGACGCCCTTCGCGTCGGCGACCACCATCTCGCCCGGCTCGACTTCCCGGACCAGCTCCGCCTCGATGAGATCGAGAGCGCACGACTCGCTCGCGAACACGGTCTTGCCGCGCAGGTTGCCGATGAGGAGCGGGCGGAAGCCGAGTGGATCGCGGACGGCGACGATCGAATCCTGGGTGAGGAAGAGCAGCGTATACGCGCCGCGCACGCGCTCGAGCGCCGACTGGATGCGCTCGAGCGCGGTTACGCCCTTCTCGCGGGCGATGAGGTGGAGCAGCAGCTCGGTGTCGCTCGAGCCCTGGAAGATCGCGCCCTGGCTCTCGAGCTCGGCGCGGACCTCCTCCGCGTTGACGAGGTTCCCGTTGTGGGCGACCGCGATGGGGCCGACCGAGCTCTTGAAGTAGAAGGGCTGCGCGTTCTCGATCCGCGACTGGCCGGCAGTCGAGTAGCGGGTGTGGCCGATGGCCGCGTCACCCGGCAGCTTCTGCAAGGTCTCTGCGTCGAACACGTCCGGAACGAGGCCCATCCCTTTGTGGAGGAGGATCTCGCCCTTGTCGAGGGAGGCGATGCCGGCCGACTCCTGCCCGCGGTGCTGAAGGGCATGGATGCCGAGGTACGTGAGATTGGCGGACTCGGAATGGCCAAAGATGCCGAAGACGCCGCACTCGTCGTGGAACTTGTCGGCGTCTCCGTATGCTCCGGCCTGCGGCCTCCGCCCGTCGCAGGCAAAGCCCGCTCCTCCGGGGTCCTGAATCCGCTGGACCACATTCAGCTTCAAGGGCCGCTCCTCGGGAGGGGACGCAGGGTACAGGGTGGATCGCTCTCGGGCAACCGGAGGAAAACACGCTGCGTCATTGAGATGTTCCAGCGTCCCTTGGGGTTCGCTCGCCGGGCGGGCGGGGAGGCACATGTCCGTCCGTACCACGAGAGCGGGCGGTCTTCCGGGGCCTGCGTTAGCATCCGCGCGCCATGGCTGCCGAAAACGAGAGGGAAGAGCGCATCGTCGAGGCGCGGATGAAGCTGCGCGAGCGGTACCTCGGCAAGGTCCGGGCGACTCCTGGGGTCGGCGACGCCAAGCCCCTCGGATCCGGCCCCAAAAACCGCCACGGCATGCCGAGGCTGCCACCCGGGCAGACCATCACCAAGGGCTGGCCGGTGCTCGATCTCGGCCGTACCCCGAACGTGCCGATCTCGAAATGGCAGCTTTCCGTGGAAGGCGCGGTCGAGGAGCCGGTGGCCCTCTCCTGGAAGGAGTTCCTCGCGCTTCCCCAGACGAAGGACGTCAGCGACTTCCACTGCGTCACCACCTGGTCGAAGCTCGACGTTCCCTGGGAGGGCGTGCAGCTCTCGACCGTCCTCGCTCTCGCCAGGCCGGTGCAGGACGCCTCGCACGTCGTCTTCCACAGCTACGACGGGTACACCACCAACATCCCGCTCGAAGAGGCCCTCAAGGATGACGTCCTGCTCGTCCACACTGCCGAGGGGAAACCACTGCCTGTCGAGCACGGCGGACCGGTTCGCGTCATCACCCCGCAGCTCTATGCCTGGAAAGGCGCGAAGTGGATCCAGCGCATCGAGGTCCTGACGCGGGATCGCCCCGGCTACTGGGAGCTGCGCGGCTACAGCAACACCGCCCATCCCTGGCGCGACGACCGCTATTCGTGAAAGCCGCGGGGAAGCGCGTTCTCGCCGGTTTCCTGATCGCGGCCGGCGCCGCTCTCCTCTTCTTCCTCGCCGTGCCCCTCGCGCATCCCGCCGGATCGGTGCCCCCGCAGGTCAACGGACGTACCGCGGTCCACCTGCAAGGGGACGCGCCGATCTTCGCCGGAGCCGCCCGTGTCCCCATCGAGATCCCGGTAGGAGCGCCGCTGGCGGGATATGCGGGATTCCGCAGCGCCTCTTCGCCGGCGACCCTCCACGCCCGTGCGCTCGCCCTCCGTGCTGGGACCGCCCAGGTCGTCCTCGTCTCGCTCGAGACCCTGCTCGTCCCGGGCGAGCTGGAGGCGGAGGTGATTCGCCGCGCAGGCCTTCCCTCGGGATCGTGCTTGCTGCTCGCGGCGACCCATACCCACTCCGGGCCGGGCGGAACCTGGAACAGCCTCGCCGCGGAGCTCGGCGGAAATGGCCGCTACGACCCGGCGCTACGGGATTCCATCGCGCAGTCCGCCGCCGACGCGATCCGGCTCGCGGTGGGAGCACTACGCCTGGCCCGCTTCCACGCCGTGAGCGAGCGATGGCCGGGCGGCCCCGCCGTCACGCGGAGCGGCGGTCCCATCGAGGGACGACTGACCGCGTTGCAAGCCCGTGACGACCTGGGCGTGATCGGCACGCTGGTCGTCTACGGGATGCACCCCACCGTGGTGCCGCGCAGCTCCCGCAATCCTTCCGGGGACTGGCCTTCCGCCGCCGCCCGCGAGATCGAGCACCGGACGGAGGCGACCGCGCTGATCCTGCAAGGGGCGGGTGGAGATGCCACCTGGGATCGCAGCGGGCTTGCGGGCGATGGCCCCGTGCTCGCCGATGCGCTCGGGTCTCGCGTCGCGGAGGAAGCGATGAACGCGCTTGCGCCCACGCCTGCCCTGAGCGGCGCGCCGCTGCGTTGCGAAGTCCGCCTCGTGGCGCTGCCCGCGGCCAGCGCCAGCGAGCGCATTCCGTGGCCGCTGCGGCGAGGGGCATCGAACCTGCTTGCCCTCTTCGCCGATCCGTACGCAGCGGTCGCCCACATCGGGGTCGCAGGGCTCGATCTCGCCGGGGTGCCCGGAGAGCCGGTGGGAGCGCTCTCGCGGGACGGGATGCAACTGGTGGGGCTCGCCGACGGCTATCTCGGGTACGTGGAGGATCCGAGGCGGGCCGCGATGGGAGAAGGGGAATCGGCGCGCACGTACTACGGACCAGGGCTCGCCTCCGCCCTCGGCATCGAAAGGGAGGATCGGTGATCCGGATCGCCGAGGAGGTGAGGCGCGCCGGGGTGCGTGCGGTGGCGCTCGAGACGAGCGTCGTAGCGCAAGGGTTGCCGGCGCCGCACAACCTGGACGCTGCCCGGAACTGCGCGCGGGCGGTGCGGGAGCGGGGCGCGGTCCCCGCGTTCGTCGCCGTCATCGGCGGGGAAATCGTCGTTGGAGCGAGCGACGAAGAGCTCAGGCGCCTCGCAGATCCGGCGCGCAAACCGGCGAAGGCGGGATCGCGCGATCTCGCCGCGCTCTGCGCTTCCGGCGCCGATGCGGGAACGACGGTGAGCGCGACGTGCGCGATCGCAGCGCAGGCGGGGTTGCGGGTGTTCGCCACTGGCGGAATCGGCGGCGTGCATCGGCGCGTAGCTCCTGGCGACCCGGTCGACGTCTCGAGCGACCTGCTGGAGATGTCGAGGCGTCCGGTCTGCGTCGTCTGCGCGGGGCCGAAAGCGATCCTCGACGTGCCCGCCACTGCCGAAGCGCTCGAGACCCTGGGCGTGCCGGTGATCGGCTTCCGCACCTCCGAGCTTCCCGCCTTCTACACGGAGGGAAGCGGGGTCGTGCTCGAGCACCGCGTCGAGGACGCGGCGGAGATGGCGAAGCTGCTCCGCGCCCACTTCTACGACCTCGGCCTCGGCACGGGCGTGATCCTCGCGGTTCCGCCACCTTCTCTACTTCCGCGCGAGGAGATCGAGGCAGCCATCGCGGCCGCGCTCGCCGAGGCGCGCACGCGGCGTCTCCCCGGCAAGGAAGTGACGCCGTTCCTCCTCGGTCGTGTCGCCGAACAGACCGCGGGCCGTTCCGTGCGCGCGAATCTCCTCCTGCTCGAGAACAACGCGGGCGTCGCCGCCGAGGTCGCGGTCGCGCTGGCGAGCTGAGTCGGTCTCAGGCGGCCGCGCGCGCCAGGCGGTCGCGGATCGCGTCCCAGGCGGGATCGTCGGGCACCGCCTCGACGGCGATGGCGGAACAGCCCCGATCCTCGAGATCGCGCAGCGCCGCGTAGAGGTCGCGGGCGTAGCCTTTGGCATCGCCGGAAAGGCGGTGCACCGCGCTCGCTCCGGAAACGTCGACGGCGCTGAGCGCGAGCACGCCGACCGGCCCGTTCGCTCCGAGCTCGCGCACCAGGCCTTCGAGCGCCGCGGCAGGCGCGACGCGGACGCGCGCGGCCGGCGCGTAATGCCGCTTCTGCAGTCCCGGCGACGGCGACACGGAGTGCTCGGCCGGGCCGATCTCGACGGGACCGAGCAGGTCTTCGAGGTCGGAGCGCGGGATGGCGCCCGTGCGCAAGAGGCGCGGAGGTCCATCACCGACGGAGAGGACGGTGGACTCGATGCCGAACGGACACCGTCCGCCGTCGAGGACCGCGTCGATACGTCCGTTGAGATCGCGCAGCACGTGCGCAGCGGTCGTCGGGGAGACGTGCTCGGCGCGGTTGGCCGAAGGAGCCGCGAGCGGAGCTCCGATGCGTTCGAGCAGGGCGCGGGCGGCGGGATGGGAAGGAGCGCGCACCGCGACGGTCGGCCCGCCCGCGGTCACCTCGTCGGGAACGATTTCGGTGCGCGGCAGGACCAGCGTGAGCGGTCCCGGCCAGAAGCGGGCGACGAGCTGTCTCGCCTCGAGCGGCCAGCGCGCGCAGAGAGGGCGAGCTTCCTTCTCGCCGAGGACGTGGACGATGAGCGGATTCGTCGCGGGACGGCCTTTGGCGGCATAGATGGCGCGGACCGCGAGAGGTTCCAGGGCGAGGCCACCCAGCCCGTAGACCGTCTCGGTGGGAAAGGCGACGAGGCCGCCCGCGCGGAGGAGCGAAGCCGCCTCGTCCAGGTCCCCGGGGCTCTGCGCGCTGAGGAGGCGGGTTTCCACCCGACGGGAATAGCGCGGCGGCTACCGTTCCTGCTAGTGACCTTCCAGGGCGGCGTGGTGGATTCCTTCGCCGACGATGCGCGGCAGCGCCCCGGTCCACGACTCCTTGAGCTCGGCGACGCGGGTCTCGAGGAGAGGTTTGCGCGCCCAGCTCACCACCAGAGAGTTACCGGTCACCTCGCCGATCTCCGTGAACGGAACGCCCTTGTCGCGAGCCGCCTGCGCGACGCGCGCGGCATTGGCCGCCGGATACGCCACCAGGATGCGCGAGGCATCCTCGCCGAAGAGGATCGCATCGGCGCGGCCGGTCGCCGCGGGCAGATCGACCGTGCATCCCAATTCGCGCGGGAAGGACATCTCCGAGAGCGCCACCCCGATTCCGCCTTCGCTGCAGTCGTGGGCGCTGCGCACGAGCGCTGCGCGCACCAGGGCGCGGACCGTGTCCTGCACGGCCTTCTCCGCCAAAAGGTCGAGCGGTGGAGGCTTTCCGGCGGTCTTGCCGTGCACGGCCTTGAGGTACTCCGTTCCGCCGAGATGCCCGCCGTTCGGACCACAGAGGGCGCCGAGCAGCGCGATGCGGTCGCCCGCCGCGACGAACCCCATCCCCGCCGTCCGCGCGCAATCGTCCATGGCGCCGACCATCCCGATCATCGGGGTCGGTTGCACGGCCTTGCCGTCGGTTTCGTTGTAGAGCGAGACGTTGCCCGAGACGACCGGCGTACCGAGCGCGTTGCAGGCATCGGCGATGCCGAGGCACGCCTCTTCGAACTGCCACATGATCTCCGGCTTCTCCGGGTTGCCGAAGTTGAGGCAGTCGGTGACCGCCAGCGGCTCGCCGCCGACGCAGCTGACGTTGCGCGCCGTCTCGGCGACGGCGTGGGCAGCGCCGAGGCGCGGATCGAGGTAGGCGAAGCGCGAATTGCAGCCCACCGAGAGCGCCACGCCGCCTTCGCGCTGTCCCGTGAACCGCACCACCGCCGCATCGCCGGCTCCCGGCCGCAGCGAGGTGCCGATGCGGACCATGTGATCGTATTGCCGGTAGACCCACTCCTTCGAGGCGACGGTGGGCGAGGCGAGCACCTTGCGGAGCGCGCCGGCGAGATCGCGCGGCTCCGGCAGGGAAGCGGGGTCGAAGCGCTGCACCTCGTTCTGCCAGGAGGGACGCTTGCGCGGCCTGTCGTAGACGGGAGCTTCGCCGGTGAGCGGCGGGATGGGCAGGTCGGCGACGACGTTCCCCAGGCTCGAGATGCGGAGCCGTCCCGTGTCGGTGACCTTGCCGATCACCGCGTGGGCGAGGTCCCACTTGTCGCAGATGGCGAGCACCTCTTCCTCGCGGCCCTTCTTCGCCACGAGGAGCATGCGCTCCTGCGATTCGGAGAGCATCACTTCGTACGGCGTCATGCCGGTTTCCCGGCGCGGGACGCGATCGATGTCGATGTCGAGCCCGCTGCCGGCGCGCGAGGCCATCTCCACGGAGGAGGAAGTGAGCCCGGCGGCCCCCATGTCCTGGATGCCGACCAGGCAGTCCGTCTTGAACAGCTCCAGGCAGGCCTCGAGGAGCAGCTTCTCCATGAACGGATCGCCGACCTGCACGGTGGGACGCTTGCTCTCGCTCTGATCGTCGAACTCCGCCGACGCCATGGTCGCGCCGTGGATTCCGTCGCGGCCGGTGCGCGCGCCGATGTAGATGACGGGATTCCCCACGCCGCTCGCCGTGCCGCGGAAGATCCGATTCGATTTGAGCAGGCCCAGGGTGAAGGCGTTCACCAGGCAGTTGCCGTCGAAGCTCTCGTCGAAGGCGACCTCGCCACCGACGGTGGGAACGCCGATGCAGTTCCCGTAGCTCGCGATGCCCGCAACCACTCCTTCGAGGAGCGAGGCGGTCTTCGGGTTCTCCGGCCTTCCGAAACGCAAGGCGTTCAGCGAGGCGATGGGGCGCGCGCCCATGGTGAAAACGTCGCGAAGGATGCCACCCACGCCCGTCGCCGCGCCCTGGAACGGCTCGATGTAGCTCGGGTGGTTGTGGCTCTCCATCTTGAAGGCGACGGCGAGCCCGGCCCCCATGTCGACGACGCCGGCGTTCTCGCCCGGGCCTTGCAGCACCCGCGGCCCCTTGGTCGGCAGGTGGCGAAGCAGGCGACGCGACGACTTGTAGGAGCAGTGCTCGCTCCACATCGCCGAGAAGATCCCCAGCTCGACGATGTTCGGCTCGCGCCCAAGCGCTTCGACGATGCGGCGGTATTCATCCTCGGTGAGCCCGTGCTGGGCGACGATCTGCGGCGTGACGGCGACATTCATCGTGCGGGCACGTATAGCAAAAAGGAACGGACGCAGTTGCGGATCGCACGAGACGCTGCGCAATCTTTCCGGCCGGAGGAACGGTGCCGGACCGCGCTCCCGACGCGCCCAGCGACAACGAGGGCCCGCGCCTCCGCGAAGCGGAGCGGCGCCAGCGCGTCCTCGCCGACGCCACCGCCATCCTCCTCGACTACGTTGGGCCCGACGAGATCGAGCCGCTCCGCCGCATCGTCGACAAGGTCACCGCAGTGTTCGGCGACTGGTGCGCTTTCTCGCTCGTCGACAAGGACGGGATCCTCCGCCAGGTCGCCGCGTACCATCCCGATGCGCGCCAGCGGGAACTGGCGGTGCTGGTGAATCAGCTCGTTCCCCCGAAGCGGTGGGATGCGGAGCCCGCGGCGACCAACGTTCTCTTGCAGAAGCGGCCCCTGGTCTTCGAGGAGATCAGCGACGAGATGCTGCGGGCCGGCCTGCCCTCCGACGAGGCGTACGACGCCATGAAGGAGATCGGTCTCGCCTCGGCGATCGTGGCCCCGCTCCTCGACGGTGAGACGCCGCTCGGCAGCGTCATTCTCGCCTCCGCCGGAACGGGCGGCCGGCGCTACACGAGCGACGACGTCGACTTCGTCGCGGCCATTGCCGCCCGCGCCGCTCTCGCCGTCCGCAACGTCCGCCTCGTCCGGCAGCTCGCCGAAGAGCGCGATCGGCTCGACCTCGCGCGCGCCCAGGCCGAGCAGCGAGCGGCCGAGATGGTGGCGGTCTTCCAGGCCGACCCGAACGGCATCGCCATCTTCGACGCCGCGGGCGTTCTCCGTTTCGTCAGCCCGCGCGTCGACGAGCTCTTCGGCACCAAGCTCGACGAGTTCATCGGCAAGCACTACCACGAGGCGTTCAACGTCGACCTCCGCGGCGACGGGCAGAACAGGGGGCGGGCGCAAGAGATGCGTTCGGTCTTCGCCGACCGCGACAGCCCCAGCACCGACGAATTCTACCTCGGCAAGACCAGCCGCTGGATTCGCCGCTCGAGCGCGCCGGTGCGGTCGCCCTCCGGGACCTACCTCGGCCGGATGTTCGTCTACGTGGACGTGACCGCGGAGAAGGAGCTGGACCGCGAGCGGAGCGAGTTCCTCACCGTCGCCGCCCATGAATTGCGCACCCCGTTGACGCCGCTCTCCATGTACCTGCAGGGCATCGAGCGGCGGCTTTCGCGCGGCGCTGCCGTCGAGCCGGAGCTGGTGGAGAAGGCGCGCAAGCAAGTGCGGCGCCTGTCGCGACTGGTGGAAGACCTCCTCGACATCTCCCGGCTCGAGTCGGGCAGGCTGTCCCTCTCGCGCGAACGGATCGCGATCGACGAGCTCGTCGCCGACGTGGTGGCCGATTTCAAGGCCGCTTCGCCGCAGCACGAGATCGTCTTGCGCCGTCCCCCGCAGAACCTTCGGGCCTTCGTGGATCGGGAGCGGCTCGAACAGGTGGTCGTCAACCTGGTGCAGAACGCGATCAAGTACAGCCCGCACGGCGGCCGGGTGGAGGTGTCGGTGGACCGCGCCGGTGCGCAGGCGCGGGTGGAGGTGACCGACCAGGGCATCGGCATCCCCAAGGAAGAGCAGAAGCACGTCTTCGAGCGCTTCTTCCGCGCCCACAACGCAGCGACGCGCAATTACGGCGGCCTGGGCATCGGGCTCTACGTGTCGAAGGAGATCGTCGAGCGGCACGGCGGCGCCGTCGAAGTGGCGAGCGAGCCGGGAAAAGGCGCGAAATTCGCGTTCACGGTGCCTCTGGACGAGCTCGGGCTCGTTGTTCCCGGCGGAAGCGCGCGCATCCTCATCGTCGACGACGACCGCGCCATGCTCGACGCGACTTCGACCGTGCTGCGGGAATGGGGATACGCGGTCGACGAGGCGGCCGACGGCGAGACGGCGCTTCGTCTCTTGCGCGCGACGAAGCCGGATCTGATGCTCGTCGATCTCATGATGCCGGTCATGGACGGGTGGACGCTCGTCCTGCGCATGCGCCAGCAAGGGCTCGGGGAGGCCATTCCGCTCGTCATCTTCACCGCCGACCGCGACGCCCAGGCGCGAGCCAGGGAGCTGAACGCCGCGGCCGCGTTGCGCAAGCCGTTCTCGCTCGAGGAGCTCCAAGACGTCCTCGGGCGCGTGCTCCCGGCCGCTCCGCCCGCCTGACATGGAGCGCAAGCCCAAGAAGGGCGCCCGCGGGCACCGGCCGATCTTCGCGCTGCTCTCGCGCAAGAAGACCCTCTACTCGACGAGGCGGCTGCTCGAGGCGGCGCGGGCGCGCGGGTTCCGCACCAAGGTGGTGGACGTCCTGCGCTGCAACCTCGTCATCGAACGGGGGCGTCCGCGCATCCTCATCGCCGCCGAGGAGCTTTCCGGACTGGCGGTCGCGGTCCCGCGCATCGGCGCCTCGGTGACCGCGGCCGGCATCGCGGTGGTGCGCCAGCTCGAGGCGGAAGGCGTGCCGGTCGTCAACGGCTCGGAAGCGATTGCGCGCAGCCGCGACAAGCTCCGCTCGCTGCAGCATCTCGCCAGCGCAGGAGTGGAGGTGCCGCGCACCGTGCTCGCCCGCGGCGGCGGCGACGTGGCCGCCCTGGTGGAGCAGGTCGGCGGCCTCCCGGCCATCCTCAAGCTCATCCAGGGGACGCAGGGCGTCGGCGTGATGATCGCGCACAGCGCGGCGGAGGTGGAGAGCATCCTCTCCACCATGTGGGACCTCGGGCAGGAGATCCTGCTGCAGGAGTTCATCGCCGAATCGCGCGGCCGCGACGTCCGCGCGCTGGTAGTGGGCGATCAGGTGGTCGGGGCGATGCGGCGGGAGGCCAAGCAGGGCGAGTTCCGCAGCAACATCCACCGGGGAGCGGAAGGGACGCCGATCGATCTGCCTCCCGCGTACGCCCAGGCGGCGGTGCGGGCCGCGCGCGTTCTCGGCCTCGACGTCGCGGGCGTGGATCTGCTGGAGGCGAAGAGCGGTCCCAAGGTGCTGGAGGTCAATTCCAGCCCGGGCTTCGAGGGATTGGAGCTGGCCACGCGGCTCGACATCGCCGGCGCCATCGCCGATCACGCCGCGCGGCTGGCGATGCGGCCGCGACGCGTACGCGGCATTTGAGCGGCGCGGGCCTTTACCCACAGAGCGCCCGCGTGGCAGCGTCAGATCGGACGCGTCGCTCGCGCGTTCTCGAGAAGAGCGGGCGCATCCGCGAGGGGAACCATGTTCGAGCGAGCCGAGGTACGGCGGGGCGGTCGTGCGGTTTCGTTCGCACTGGCGGCGCTGGCGCATGGGGCGTTGTTGGTCGCGGCGCTCGTCTTGCTGCGGAAGCAGCCGGAGCTCGAGCCACCCGTGGTCATCATCGATCCCCCGCGGTGGCGCGAGCCGGCGAAACCGGGGCCGAAAGGCGATTCCACTCGAGATCAGACTCGGAAGAACAGACACCGGCCACGGACGCGGCCGGTGGAGGTCACGGACGTCCAGCCTCCTCCCCAGCCGGAACCGGATATCCAATCGGAGCCCGAGGCCGAGCCGCCGGAGCTCACTTCCGGGGACGAAGGGCAAGGCGATGGTCAGATAGGTGCCCCTGGCGCGAGCTCCGAGATAGGTGGCGACTGCATCGGGTCGGACTGCAGCACTTCCCCTGACCACCGGGAGATCGAGATCGTCGATGTCGGGCAGCCTGGCGTAAGCCGCCCGCGGCCGCTCTGCGATCCTCCGGCGCCGACGATGCCGGAGCAGGCCCGCATCATGGGGATAACCGGTGCGGTCGTGATGCATTACGTCGTAGAGCGCGATGGCTCAGTCAGTCAGGTCCAACTCCGCAACAGCGATGCGCCGCCGGTCCTCGTCGAGGCAGTTCGCGATTGGCTTGCCCACTGTCGCTTTACGCCTGCCGTGGCCAACGGACGTCAGGTGCGGATCCGGGTCGACCGGCCCTTCGTCTTCAAATTGCGCTGACCCGGTCCTGCCCGGGGGCGACGCTCGCTCGCCCGCTCTGTAGGGGCTCGAGATTCCTCGACGAAAAGCGCTTGCAGCGACGTGCACCGACCGGCGACACTTCACTCATGGCGATTCGCCTTGCCAGGGACGCCGCGCTCCGCATTCGCCCTCCGGAGGAGCCGGCGCCCGTCGAGCTCACGCTGTATCACGACGTCCTCTGCTCCTGGTGCTACGTCGCCGACGCGCGGCTCGAGTCGCTGCGCGAGGAGTACGGAAACGAGCTGAAGTGGAGCCTTCGCCCCTACCCGCTCCGTCCCGAAGCGCAAATTCCCGGCAAGAAGGAGCGCCAGATCCTCGCGCGCCACTACCGGCGGATCGCGAAGGAGAGCGAGGGCCAGGGCGTGAAGCCCGACCTGTGGATCGGCGAGGATCCTCCCTCGTCGAGCCTGCCGCCGCTGGTGGCCCTCGAGGCCGCGCTGCTCGTGCACGGCCCCGTGATGGAGCGCGAGCTCCTGCGCGCCATGCGCCGCGCCGCCTTCATCGAGGGAATCAACATCTCCCGCCGCGACGTGCAGCTGGAGCTCGCTTCACGGGTCGGCCTCGATCTGCACAGCTTCGTCGAGGCGCTCGACGAGACTTCGCTCGAGCAGTCGGTGAACGATTCCGCCGAGGAGGCCGAGTCGCTCGGGATCCGCGGCGTTCCCGCGCTGGTCATCGGCGACGAATGGCTGATGCAGGGTTGCCGGGATGCTTCCGAATACCGGCACGTCATCGACAAGTACTTGCGCGAGCGCCGCAACGGTCCGCCGGTTCGCACCATCCACTAGGGCCGTCGCTGGTGCCCCAGGGCGGGCGTCGCTATGCTGCGCCCTCTCATGGCTCCGCTCCTCGCGACCGTACTCATCCTCGCCGGCCTCACGGTCTTCCTCTGGACCATCTCCTACCGGATCCGGCCGCTGCTCTTCGCGCGGCCCGACGTCCGCTGGGACGAGCCGGCGACGCGCACCGAAAAGCTGCTCGAGTACGGCTTCGCGCAGAAGCGCATGCCGGCGAAGCCCGAGCGGCCCGCGGGCATGGCGCACATCTGGATCTTCGTCGCCTTCATCGTCGCGCAGCTCGGGACGCTGACCTCGTTCGGCCTCGCGTACGACGCGAACTTCCACCTTCCCTTCCTCACCCACGAAGCGCGGCTCGGACAGGTGTACCTGCTCACGAAGGACGTCATCGACGTTCTCGGATCCCTCGGTTGCGCCGCCTTCCTCTACTTCCGGGTGATCCAGAAGAAGGAGCGGATGACCCTCAGCTGGGAGGGCGTCTTCATCCTCTTCATGATCCTCGGCGTGCTCTGGACCGACGTCCTCATCGACGCGGCGGCGCTGGCGAAGAGCGCGGGCGAAGTTCCCTGGTACTTGCCCGTCTCGGGGCGCGTCGCGGAGTGGTTCCTCTACGGGATGTCGCCGGGCGCGGCGACCACGCTCATGACGGCAGGCGTGCTCCTCCACATCGCCATCGTGATGGCCTTCCTCAACTTCCTGCCGATGGGGAAGCACTTCCACATCATCACCGGGCTTCCCACCGTCTTCTTCCAGCGGCTGACGCCGATGGGGCAGCTTTCCAAGCTGGACCTCGAGCACACCGAGAAGTTTGGCGTCGCGAAGCTCACCGATCTCTCCTGGAAGGAGATCCTCGACACCTACTCCTGCACCGAGTGCGGGCGCTGCCAGACGTACTGCCCGACCTACGATACGGGAAAGCCGCTCACGCACAAGGAAGTGAACCGCGCCATCCGCCATCACGCGCAGCAGGCGGCGGCGGCATTCCCGCTCCCGCTCGCGGTGCTTGCGCAGCACTTGAACCGGATCAAACCGATGCCTGCCCCGGCGAACGGGCACGGCGCGCACGCTGCGGATGGGCACGCGGACGATGGGCATGGTGCGGAGGAACCCGCTGCAGCCCACAGCGATCCGGCGACCGGGAGCGAGGGCGCCTTCGCCCAGGGACTGCAAATTCCGGCGGAGCTCTACGAGAAGCTTCCGCCGCTCGTCGGCGAGGGAGGAATCCTGCCCGACGAGACGATCTGGGCCTGCACCACCTGCGGTTGGTGCGAGCAGGCGTGCCCGGTCTTCATCGAGCAGATTCCCCGTATCGTGGACATGCGGCGGCATCTCGTCCTGATGGAGTCGCGGTTTCCCGAGGAAGCGGCGCGGGTCTTCAAGGGCATGGAGGGGCAGGGGAACCCCTGGGGGATGGGATCGAATCGCCGCGCGGAATGGTGCGCGGACCTCGACGTCCCGCTGGCGGCGAACGTGGCGCACGCGGCCCGCGAGTTCGAGTGGCTGTTCTTCGTCGGCTGCGCCGGAAGCTTCGACGAGCGGCAGAAGAAGGTCTCGCGGGCGATCGTGCAGATTCTCAAGGAAGCGCGCGTCTCCTTCTGCATCCTCGGCGAGGAGGAGACCTGCAACGGCGACTCCGCGCGCCGCCTCGGAAACGAGTACCTCTTCCAGGCGCTCGCGCAGCAGAACGTCGACACGCTCAAGCGCTACGGGTTCAAGAAGATCATCACGCAGTGCCCGCATTGTTTCAATACGCTTGCCAACGAGTACCCGCAGTTCGACGGGCACTTCAAAGTGCTGCACCACAGCGAGGTCATTGCCCAGCTCGTCTCGGAGGGAAAGCTCCGGCCGGGCCAGGTCGAGCTGAGCGAGCCGGTCACCTTCCACGACAGCTGCTACCTCGCGCGGCACAACGGGATCAGCGAGGCGCCCCGGCAGGCGCTCATCTCGCTCGGCATTCGCGTCAAGGAGATGGAGCGCAACCGCACGGAGACGTTCTGCTGCGGCGCGGGCGGCGGGCGCATGTGGCTCGAGGAGACCATCGGGCAGCGCATCAACCAGAACCGCATCGAGGAGGCGGCGCGGACCATCGGCGAGCAGGGCACGGTGGCGACGAGCTGCCCCTTCTGCCTGACGATGATCAAGGACGGGATCAGCGAGACGGGGCGGGGAGAGCGGATGCAGGCCATGGACATCGCCGAGCTGGTCGCTCTCGGCCTGCCGCAGCGAACGTGACAGGCGGGGTCAGGCCCTTCGCGCAAAGCGACCTTGCCGCGGCGGTGCGCTTCTGCGAGCGCGCGCGCTCCATCGACCCGGCCATCGAGCCGTTTTCGCACAGCCTCGCGGCGCTCGCTTCGGGCCAGCGCGCCCGGCTCGATCTATGGCGGGTCGCGCCGGAAGGAGCGGATGAGGTCTGCGGAATCGCCTTCGCGGTGTTGCGCGAGGGTGGCTCTACGTCGGCGCCACCCTGGCTCGACATCTACGCGGCGGTGTCGCCGCCGAGACGGCGCGGCGGCATCGGCAGCGCGCTTTGTGGGGCGATCCTCGCCGAGCGTGCCGTCCTGCGTGCACGGGTCCATGAAGACTCACGCGAAGGCCGTGCCTTCTTGCGCTCGCTCGGGTTCGAGGACAGATCGGTCCTCCTCTCCATGCTCTGGTCGGCCCGGCCCATCGAGGAGCGCACTGCCCGATCGATCCGCGTGCGCAAGGCCTCGAAGGCCGATGCGTCGATGCTCGAAGCGCTTTCTCGCGAGGCCTGGGCGGGCAAGCCGGAGGCGTTCACCAGCCGGCCCGAGGAAGTCTCCCGGTTCTTCGCGGAGGGTCAGCTCGCGCTCGTCGCAGAGAGCGGTCGCCGTCCCGTGGGGTACCTGACCGGTGCGTTTCTCGGACGCGCGCTGGCCATCGAGGAGGTGGCGGTCTTGCCGCGCCTCCGCCGCTCCGGCATCGGGCGCGCTCTCCTCGTCGAGGCGATCCGCGACACCTCGCACGCCATGCTCTCGGTGGCGGAATCGAACCACGCGGCCCGCGCGCTCTACCATTCGCTCGGCTTCGCCACTTCCGCGCGGCGAGTCATCTGCGAGCGCCAGGCCGTGCGGGGATGAGCATGGTCGTCCGCGAAGCGCAGGCCGAGGATGACGCTGCCGTCGGGGAGATCCTCGTTTCGGGATATCTCACCCGGTACGCACAGAAGATGCCGGAGGTGGTTCTCACCGATCGGCGCAAGGCGGAGCTCCGGGATGTCGCTTCCAAGCGCAAGGAATCGACAGTTCTCGTCCTCGAGCTGGACGGAAAGGTGGTCGGGACGGTCGCGCTCTGGGCTCCCGGCTCGCCGCGCAGCGAGGCGTGGCTGCCCGAGGCGTGGGACTTGCGCCATCTCGCCTTCGATCCCGCCGTGCACGGCCGCGGGCTCTCGGCGCCCTTGCTCGACGGGGCAGAGCAGCTGGCGCGCGACTCGGGGGCCCGGTTCATCTGCCTGCACGTCCGGCGCGGCAACAAGGGCGTGGCGAGGCTCTACATGGGGCGCGGATACGAGCGCGATCCGAAGGGCGATCTGGATCTGCCCGAAGTCCTGCTCGACGCGTACGTCTTGCGCCTGCGCTGACGCCGCTACGCTACCTGCGGCGGCTGGGTCGGAGCCGCCCGCGCGATCCGCACCATCCGCACCCTGCGATCGTCGCGCTGGAGCACCGTCAGCTCGAGCCCGCCGACGTAGAACCGGTCGCCCGTCTGCGGGATCGCGCCGGCGGCGGAATTGAGCAGACCCGCCAGCGTCTCGAAGCCGCTGTCGCGCGGAAGGTTGACGCCGAGAGCGTCGTTGAGGTCCTCGATGCGCGTCTCGGCGCGCACCTGTGTGGTGCCATCCGGGCCCAGCGGAGGGATGGGCGATTCCGCGGGCCGGCGCTCCTCGCCCAGCTCTCCGACGATCTGCTCGAGGATGTCCTCCAGCGTGACGATGCCGGCGAAGCCGCCGTACTCGTCGGCGACCATGACGATGTGGCTCCGCTTCTGCTGCATCTCGCGGAGGATCTCGTCGACGCGCTTGCTCCACGGTACCCAGACGGCGGGGCGGATGAGGTCCTGCAGCACGATGAGGCTGGGATTGGCGAGGAGCGGGATCACGTCCTTGGTGTGCAGGACTCCCTTGATGTGGTCGAGATCGTCCTCGTACACCGGCATGCGGGTATGGCCCTCCTCGGCGAGGAGCGCGAGCACGTCGTCGACCGTGGCGTCGACGGGCACGCCGACCACGTTGGTGCGCGGGACCATCACTTCCTTGCCGGTGCGCTCGGCGAATGCGAAGAGACCGTGGACCAGCTCCGGCGGAGGAGCGGCCTTCTCGCCCGTCCGGCCCTCGCCGGTGAGGATGCGCTCGATCTGCTCGAGCGGAGGAGGCGGCGGCGTGTAGCGCGCGGTGGCTCCCGATCCCAGAAGCATCGCGTCGAACGCGCGGAGCAAGAGCTGCAGCGGCCACTTGAGGATGCGACAGAGGAACCAGCCCGGGGCGGAGAGCGCGAGGCTCCAGCGCAAGGGTCTCGTGGCCGCGAGCGAGCGCGGCGCCAGATCGAGCACCAGAGCCACCACCCCGGCGAACACCCCCGCGACGAGTTGCAGGGTGGCGCTCGACATCGAGGCCCGGGCGATGCCGGCGCGGGCGAGGACGCCGTTCACCCAGATGGCGCAGGCCACCGCGGCGAAGGCGAGCAGGCCGCTTCCCGCTGCGCGCAGGGCGGCGGCGGTGGCCTCCGGCTCCCGCTTGAGCTCGAGCACCCGGCGGGCGCTTTTCGCAAGGTGCGGCTCGGCTTCCGCGGCCCGGAGATCGTCCTCGGAAACGGCGAGAATCGCCGCATCCTCTCCCTGCAGGAGCGCCCGGCCGATCAGCGCCGCGCCAGCGGCCACGAGCTCGAGCATCGCCGGGATCGTACCACGTGCTTGAAAGGCCGGCGGTTGCCTCTTATTGTCCGGCCCCCATGAAAGCGCGCGTCGTCATCATGCTGAAAAAATCGGTCCTCGACCCCCAGGGGCAGGCGGTTTCGCGCGCTCTCGTCTCGCTCGGGTTCGACGAGGTGAAGGAGGTACGTCTCGGCAAGCTCATCGAGATGGAGCTTGGGGAGGGCGATCCGAAGAAGGCCCGCGAGCGCCTCGCGCAGATGTGCGAGAAGCTTCTCGCCAACCTGGTCATCGAGGAATACCGCATCGAGGAGCCGGCCTGATGCTGTTCGCGGTGGTGATCTTCCCCGGTTCGAACTGCGATCACGACGTCTACCATGTCGCGAAGCACGTCCTCGGCCGCGCCGCGCGTTACATCTGGCACAAGGACCGCGACCTGCGCGGCGCCGACGTCGTCGTCCTCCCCGGCGGCTTCGCCTACGGCGACTATCTCCGCGTCGGCGCCATCGCCCGCTTCTCGCCGGTGATGGAGGAGGTGCGCCGCTTCGCTCAGCGCGGCGGGCATGTCCTCGGGCTCTGCAACGGCTTCCAGATCCTGCTCGAGTCGGGGCTCTTGCCCGGAGCGATGCGGCGCAACGAATCCCTCAAGTACGTCTGCCGCGACGTGCACCTCAAGGTGGAGAACGCGATGACGCCCTGGACGCGCAAGTACGCGCGCGGCGAGGTGATCCGCATTCCCATCGGACACGGCGACGGGAACTACTTCATCGACGACGAGGGGCTGCGCCGTCTCGAAGGCGAAGGCCAGGTGGTCTTCCGCTACTCCGACGCGCGAGGCGTCCGCGGGACCCGCGGCGCGAATCCGAACGGCTCGCTCGCCGACATCGCGGGAATCACCAACGCGCGCGGCAACGTCCTCGGCATGATGCCGCATCCGGAGCGGCTGGCCGAAGCGGTGCTCGGCGGCGAGGACGGCCGCAGATTGTTCGAAGGGATCGTCGAAGCCATCGAGTGAAGACGGCGTCTCACTTCAGCGCCGCTGGCCAGTAGCGCAACGTGCAGGTGAAGACGTTGCCATTCACGAGCTGGCCCTGCTCGCGATCGCCGGGCATCTTCTGCAGAACGGTGCCGTCGGATCCGAGGCGCAACTCCCGCGTCCGGCAGGACTTGCCGTCGATGGGGAAGTCGAGCTTCCCGCACGATGCTCCGGAGATGGAGACGATCTCGATCTTCTGATCGCAAAGCACCTCGTCGCCCTCCCAGGGAAGAAAGGCGTAGGCGGAGCGGCTCCGCGCGAGTTCCAGGTTGGTGTTGGGACGCTGCGCGAGCCAGTCGGGAAGCGGATCGGTCCGGGCCTGACCCGACGGGAGGATTGCCAGCCACTCGCTCGACCTTCCCGCGTCGAACGGGCTGCGGGTCGCGGCGTCCATCCGCCGGAGCGCGAGCCCGCCGCCGAGCAGGGGCGAAGTCTCGAACCAGGTGTCAGGTCCGGGCTGGAAGCCCTGGAGGACGTTGAAAACGGAGGATGCCTTTCCGTTCTCGTCCAGCCAGACGGCATCGATCCGGCCCGAGCCGCCGCCGAGGATGACGACCGCGCGTCCGTTCACGTCCACGCCCTGGCCGAAGATCGCCGCCTCGCTCGGGAACGGGACCGGTCCGTAGCGGAGGCTGCCGTTCGCGCTCATCTTGAAGGCGACACGGGTCTTCGGCGGCGGAGTCGAGAAGTCGTGGCTGAAATGCCCGACCACGAACAGGCCTCCGTTCGGGTCGGGGGCGAAAACGCCCTCGCCGACGATCTGTGTCGAGCCCGCCACCTTGCCGGCATCGTTCAGCGTTTCCACCACCACCGTCTGCCGGGCGGGATCTCCGCTGTAGCCGGTGAACCCGGCAAGGGTCGCGAAGAGGTCGCCCCGGAAGAAGTTGATCTGGCCGAGCGTGCTTCCCGACGAGGAGAGGATCCTCCAGGCCGGATGATCTCCGCCGACGAGAATCGGTACGGCGACTGCGCCGTTGCCGTTCGCGCTAGGCATGCTGTTGCAGAACCCGGCCTGCGCAGCGACCGAGTATTGCTCGATGTGGAGGATCGGGATGGGTAGCGCACTCGGAACCAGGCCCTGGCAGCTGGGGTCCACGCCGCTGCCACCGCCCGTGGAGCCGCCGCCGCCGGTCGTGCCGCCACCGCCCGTGGTGCCACCGCCGCCGGTGGTGCCGCCTCCACCCGTGGTCCCGCCGCCGCCGGTGGTGCCGCCTCCGCCCGTGGTCCCACCGTGGCCGGAGCCGGCATCGACGGTGCCCCCGCCCGAGCCGCTACCGCTCAGATCCGTCGGGCCGCACGCCGCGACCACGAGAGCGCAAAGCAAAGCCGCAGTAGCCACGACGGAAGACGCGCGCACGAGCCCCTCTGTGTACGATTTAGTGACTCTTACCGATTTGGTAAGGCCACCGCAGCATTCCCCTTCGCCTGGCCGCTTGCTTGGGGAGCGAGTGGTCGCCTGGCTGAGATCCAGGCGGCCGCCACCGGCTTCCTTCCCTGCGCGGCCGGAGCTGCCGCAAGCAGGCCGTCCGCGGCGAGCGCGTCCGCGATGCCGCCGACGAGCTTGTCGACGCGTTGCGAGTCGGTGGTAAACCCTCCGCCCGAGCCGTAGCGAATTGCCGCGCGCCAGACGCGCTTCTGCAAGGCGAGATCGAACAGCTGCGCGTCGAACTCCGCGTTGACGATTTGCCCGCTCAGCGAATCGATGGTGCCCTCCGTCCGGTACACGATCAGCGCCGTCGACGCCCTGAACTCCTTCGCCTGCGCGTCGAAGGAGGGCGTCTCGTCGAGCGACAGGCGATCGAACGTGGCGAAGGCCACGGCGACGCCCCGTTTCGCGAATTCGGCGATGGTGCGCTCGTGCAGCATCTGCTGGTAGCTGTCGCCGAACCTCTCCATCCCGATGAATGCGACGATCGTTCGATCCAGCTTCTTTTCGTAGCCCCGGCGTTTGCTCGTCTCGACGTTTACGCGAGCGCACGCGCAACCGAGGAGGAGGACGGCGATCGGAGCAGCCGGCAACGATCCAACGCGGATTGTCATGGTGTTCCCCCACCAGCCCCTGCTCGGGAAGGGTACCGCGCCGCCGTTCAAGAGTGAATGCGCGCGACGGCGTACCCACCTGCCTGCGCCACGAACCCTTAGGGAAACCTCCAGCGAGGCCGCTACCAGACGGTCGCGACCTCGCGACACGCCCGGATTGCCCGATCCTTGCTGAGGACGGGCACCTTCTTGATGAGCGCCGTCGCGACGACGACTCGATCGGCGGGATCCCGATGCTTCCAGTCGAGGCTCAGACTTCGCAACCAGACGTCGGTATCGACGGGGACGACTTCGACGACCCCTCCGCGTTCGATTCGTCGGGCAAACTCCTCGACCGTCATCGGCAAGGTCAACTTCCGTCGCTTGACCTTGATCCCTAGCTCCCACATCGAGATCGAGCTCGCGTAACCGCCGGCTTGCTCCATCTCGCGCAATGTCGCGCCTGCTCGCACGGAGAGCTGCTCCGGATCGAGCGCCCACCAGAGCAACGCGTGCGTGTCGAGGACGATCAACTCTCGGACCACTCGTCGGTCGTGGGGGCGAGGACGTCGTCGTGGTAGACGACCTTCCCGCGCGCATCGGAGAACATCTCCGCGGCGGGGATGCGCTGACGGATGGGCACGATCCGCAGGACCGGCCGATTGTTGTCGGTCACGACGAGCTCTTCGCCCGTCTCTTCGACCTTCCGGAAGTACTCGAGCATCCTGGCCTTCAAGGAGCTCTTGGAAACCGTCTCCATGCCGCCATTATGACCAGGGTCATGACCATGGTCAACGCGGGATCAACAGGAGCGGACGCAAACTGGAGCAAATCGTGGGCTAGATCTGGACCGCGAGCCCCGGCTGCGGCGCGGCCTGCTGCTCGCGGGCCGGAAGGAGCTCGCGCTTCACCGAGCCGCCGTTCTTCCAGTAGCGCAGCTCTGCGACGCCGTCGGCGACCATCACGTGCGGGAAGCCTTCGCGCGCGTTGAGCCAGGAGCCGAGGTTCAAGTACTGGCCGCGACCGACCTGCACGTCGACCGGCCGGTGGCTGTGGCCCATCACGACGTAGCGGACGTCGAGAAGCTGCACGATGCGCAAGGCCGCTTGCTGCAGCATGGGGTGCGCGTCGGTGCGGCGCTGCCGCCCGAGGACTGCGTTGAGGCCGGCGAAGATGATGCCACCGACCACCGCCGTGGCGATCTTCGCCACCGCTCCGTGCGCCGCCGCGATCGCCGCCCAGGAGCCGAACAGGCAGACGAGGGCGAGCAGCATGCGGTCCAGATAGAAAAGCTGCATCGAGTCGAAGAGGCTCTGCTCGGCGGGCCGCGAGACGATGGCGAGGAGCTTCTTCACCTCCGCCTCGTTGCGCGAGGCGCGGCCGAGAAGCTTGCGCACGTGGGCGGCCTCCCCGTCGTCGACTTTCTCGATGGCCTCATCGGCTGCCCGCGCGAAACGGCGCCAGACCTTCAGCCACTGGACCAGGATCGGATAGGTGACGCGGAAGACCATCACGAAATAGTCGGCCGCAACGCGCAGCGGATTGCCGGCCTTGAGCACCCAGTCGATGTATTCGACCACGCCCCAGGTGTCGCACTCGTCGAGGTCGGTCTGCTCCGTGTACTTGTTCGCGAAGTAGCGGAGCACCTTCGAGCTGAGCGGCAGATCGATCTCCCGCTTCGCCTGCACCCCGGCCGCGTCGAAGAAATCGCTCTGCAGCGAGTAATGGTCATGGGCGTTGCCATGCTCGGCGTAGAAGAAGCCGGGCTCGAGATAGAACCAGGGATGGAACTCGATGCGCCGCTCGAAGCGCCGGCGGGGCGGTCCCTCGAGGCCGGCGCGGTCCGCGAGATGGGCCTTGAGCGCCGCCTGGACCGCGGGCCAATGAAACTCCGCGTCATGGTTGCCGCGGATGATGTGAAGACAATTTCCCTTCTGGAGAAAACGGGCGAGCGCGTCGAAGACCGCTCCATGACGCTCGATGGTCTTGCGCAGCTTCCAGACGCACTTCGCTTCCTCGGCGGCCAGCCCGAACTGCCGTTCTTCTTCGGACACTTCGAAGGTCGCTTCGGACCCGGGCGTCACGGTGATGGCGACGAAATCGACGATGTCGCCGTTCAAGAGCAGACGCCACGGCTTTCCGTCCCGCTGGTTCAGGGCGTGGAAGTCGAGGAATTCCGCCAGCTGGGAATCGAAGGAGGAGCCCCGCTGTGCCTTGACGCCGGCCTTCAGATCGCAGCCCAGGTGGAGATCGGAGATCGCGAGGAGGTTGTGCGGTCTCCCCTCGTTGCGGACGTGCCGCCACATTCGTCCGATCCCCATGCCCCTCCAATGAGCAAGCGTCGTGCCGCCCGCGACGTTCGTTCGTGCTGCAACGATCTGCGTGAGAAGACGTACGAGACCGACGCGATGGTCCATCGGCCACCACGGTAGAACGCCGTCCGTGACGCACGTGGATCGAGTTGGAAACTGTTTGGTACCTTGCGCCCATGCTCCCGGCGCAGGCCCCCGCCGTCGAAGCCGGCTTCTTCGCCGGGATGGTCGGACGATCTCCGCGCATGCGCGAGGTCTTCGGCCTGCTCAAGAAGGTCGCGCCGATGGACGTCTCGGTCATCGTCACCGGCGAGACGGGCACCGGCAAGGAGCTGGTCGCGCGAGCGCTCCACGACGAATCGCCGCGCCGCAAAGGGCCCTTCGTGGTCCTCGACTGCGGATCGATCCCTGAGAACCTCATCGAGAGCGAGCTGTTCGGGCACGAGAAGGGTGCTTTCACCGGCGCCATCTCCTCGCGCGAGGGCGCTTTCGAGCGAGCCGACTCCGGGACCATCTTCCTCGACGAGATCGGGGAATTGCGCATCGACATGCAGCCGCGCCTCTTGCGCGTCCTCGAGAACCGCGAGGTCCGGCGCGTGGGCGGCACGCACGTCACGGGCGTCGACGTTCGCGTCGTCGCCGCCACCAACCGGGATCTGGCCAAGGAGGTGGAGGACGGCGCCTTCCGCGAGGACCTCTACTTCCGCCTCGGCGTCATCCACGTGCAGCTTCCGCCCTTGCGCGCCCGGCCCGACGACGTGCCCTGGCTCATCGAGCACGCCCTCTCGCGGCAGGAGGTGGTGAAGCGCCACGGACAGAAGCGGGTCACGCCGGCGGCGATGGCGATCCTGCAGTCGTACGGATGGCCCGGGAACGTTCGCGAGCTGGTGAACGTCGTCTCGCACCTGCTCACCTTCTCCGACGGCGCCGAGGTCGGGGTCGCCCACCTTCCGCCGCGCCTGGTCATGGAAGCCGGGGAAGGCGAGAAGCAGCGGGCCCATCCCGCCTTCCACGACGCCAAGGAGCGCGTCCTCGCCAAGTTCGAGCGCGAGTACCTCGCCGCCCTGCTCGAGCGTTGCCAGGGAAACCTCAGCCTCGCCGCGAGGGAGAGCGGGCTGCACCGCAAATCCATCGAGCGGTTGGCGCGGAAATATCGCCTCGACGCGCGTACCCTTCGCGCGCGCCGGAAGCGCTGAGCCTGGTTACTGAAACCGCTTCTCGTAGACGCGATACGTCTTGTACCGGCGCGCGCCCATCCGCTCGATGCCGCGGTTGATGAGCGCGTTGTCCTCGAGCGTCCACGACAGCTCGCCGCCCACGTAGCCGCGTTTCGCCCCTCGCTCCGCGACCTCGACGTAGAGGGCGGCGGCGAGCGTCCCGTAGCGATGCGAGGCGCGGTACTCGCCCTTGATGCCGAGGAGCAACAGCCTCGCGTGGTGCGGCCGCTTGAACTTGTTCCGGTAGAGGAGCTTGGCGAGGTTGATCGGGTTGCGCATCAATTCGCCGTCGAAGTCGCGCACCATCTCGTTGACGTCGGGGATCGCGAAGCAGATCGCCGCCGGCTTGCCGTCGACCTCGGCCACCAGCGCGATCTCGGTGTCTACAAACATCTTGTATTCGGTGGCGACGATCTCGAGCTCTTTGTTGGTGAAGGGGATGAACCCCCAGTTGTCCTTCCACGCCTCGTTGAAGACATCGCGGACGATGTCTACCTCGCGCCGGAAGTTTCCCAGATCCATGGTGCGGATGCGCACGTTGGGCAGCGCCTTGGTGCGCTCGGCGACGCGCTTGGTCCGCTCGTCGATGTTTCCCGAGGTGTACCAGTACGCGTAGAAGTCCTTCGCCTTCCGGTAGCCCGCCGCTTCGACCATCCCTCCGAGGTGGGGCTTGTTGTGCCCCATGCCGATGCGCGGCGGGGTATCGAACCCGTCGACGAGGACACCGACCTCGCCCTTCGTGTCGAGCGTGAAGGGCCCGCGCAACGAGGTGCGGCCCTTGGCCTTCGCCCACGATTCGGCCGCGTCGAACAGAGCGCGCGACACTTCTGGATCGTCGGCGCACTCGAAGAAGCCGAAGAACGCGACCCCCGGCTCCTCCGGATGGACCCGGTCGAACTCGCCATCGATCTGCACGCTGATCCGCCCTGCCGGCACGCCGTTCCGCAAGGCGAGAAATGCTTCCAGCTCGCCGTGGTCGAGGAAGGGGCTCTTCTTCGGATTGAGCTGGCGGCGGTAATCGTCGAGGAGCGGCGGGACCCAGTTGGGGTCGTCCTTCATGCCGAGCTTCCACGGCACGTGCAGGAAGGTCTCGATGTCCTTCTTCCCGCGCACCGCGCGCACTTCGATCATAGGGGCGCGCAGCGTAGCGATAACGCACCGCGTATGCTACCTGTCCGGCCCCTCCGATGGACCTGAAGAACACCGTCAATCTTCCCAAGACGACCTTTCCGATGCGCGCCGCGCTTTCCGAGCGGGAGCCAGTACAGGTGCGCGCCTGGCTCGAGGCGAAGGTCTACGAGAAGCTCATCGAGCAGAACGAAGGCGGCGAGCGCTTCATCCTCCACGACGGGCCGCCCTACGCCAACGGATCACTCCACCTCGGCCACTTCCTCAACAAGATCCTCAAGGACATGGTGGTGAAGGCGCAGCTCATGAGCGGGCGCCTCTCCGAGTACGTTCCCGGCTGGGACTGCCATGGGCTTCCCATCGAGCTGCAGGTCGACAAGCAGCTGGGACCCAAGAAGCGCCAGATGACCGCGAGCGACTTCCGCCGCGCTTGCCGGAAGTTCGCCGAGGAGCAGGTAGTGCTCCAGCGCGAAGGGTTCCAGCGACTCGGCGTGTTCGGGCGCTGGGACAAGCCGTACCTGACCATGTCGTACGACTACGAGGCCCAGACCGTCCGCGAGCTGGCCTCGATCGTGCGCAAAGGCGCGCTCTACCGGCGCAAGCGGCCCGTCCACTGGTGCATCCGGGATGTCACCGCGCTCGCCGAGGCGGAGGTCGAGTACCAGGAGAAGACGAGCCCCTCGATCTATGTCGGGTTCCGCGTCGTCAAGGGGGCGCCCGAAGGCGAGCCGTGGTTCCTTGCCATCTGGACGACGACGCCGTGGACCATCCCCGCGAACCTCGCAGTCGCGATCAATCCGGAGCTCGAATACGTCGCCTATCTAGTGCCCGGCCGCGGGCGCTTCGTCGTGGCGAAGGCCCTCCTCCATGCCTTCCTCGGCGCTACTTTCCCGGACGAGCTGCGCGCGCCGCAGAAAGGGGGCGACGATCTCCTCTCGGCGGCCCGCGCGACCGGCGCGACGCTCGCCCACCCTGACCGCGTCCGCGACGTCGATCCGGAAGAGCTGCGGACCTTCGAGTACCGCCATCCGCTCGCCGATCGCACCGGCATCGTCGTCTTCGGCGAGCACGCCACCGCCGAGACCGGCACCGGTCTCGTGCACACCGCTCCCGGGCACGGCGAAGAGGACTTCCGCATGGGCCTCGAGTACGGCCTGCCCATCTGGGCGCCGGTCGACGGCTACGGAAAGTTCACCAGCGACGTCGCGATCGCGGGGCTCGAAGGCAAGAAGGTCTTCGACGCCAATCCGGTGATCGTCGACATGCTGCAGAGCGCCGGCGCGCTGCTCAACCGCGGCGGGCAGGCGTTCGAGATCCGCCACAGCTACCCGCATTGCTGGCGCTGCAAGCAGCCGGTCATCTTCCGCGCAACCGATCAATGGTGGATCGCGCTCGACGGCGAAGTCGATCTCCCGCGGCGCGGGAAGACCACCATCCGCAAGGCGGCGCTGGAGGCCATCGACGAGATCGCCGCTGCCGGTGGATGGGTGCCGGCCTGGGGCAAGGACCGGATCCGCGGGATGGTGGAGAACCGTCCCGACTGGTGCATCTCGCGGCAGCGCAGCTGGGGCGTTCCCATCCCGGTCGCGTACTGCGCGGTCGATCGCGAGCCGCTCGTCGACGCGGACGTGATGGATCACGTGGCGGGCGTGTTCGAGCAGGAAGGAGCGGACGCCTGGTTCGAGCGCCCCATCGAGGCGCTCTTGCCGGCCGGCGCGAAGTGCAAGAAGTGCGGCGGCAGCAAGTTCGAGAAGGAGACCGACATCCTCGACGTCTGGTTCGACTCGGGATCGTCGTGGGCGGCGGTTTGCGAATCGGGGAAATGGCCGCACCTGGGCGTCCCGGTCGATCTGTACCTCGAAGGGAGCGACCAGCACCGCGGCTGGTTCAATTCGAGCCTCACCATCGGGATCGCGACGAAAGGCGCCTCGCCCTACAAGGGCTGTCTCACCCATGGCTTCTTCGTCGACGAGCAGGGCCGCAAGATGTCCAAGTCGCTCGGCAACTACGTCGACCCGCAGGAGACGCTGAAGAAGTACGGAGCCGAGGTCGTCCGGATGTGGGTGGCGGCGAGCGACTATCGGGACGACATCCGCGTCTCGAAGCAAATCCTGGAGACGCTGAGCGAAGGCTACCGGAAGATCCGCAACACCCTGCGCTACTGCCTTTCGCAGCTCTACGATTTCGATCCGGCGCGGGATTCCGTTCCCATCGAGGAGATGGCGGCGATAGATCGCTGGGCCTTGTCGCGCGTAGAGCGGTACGCGAGCCTCGTCTTGCGCGCCTACTCGAGCTACGAGTTCCACCGCAACTACCACGCGACGGTGGACCTCTGCGCGACCGACCTGTCCGCCTTCTACTTCGACGTCCTCAAGGACCGGACCTACTGCTCGGGCAAGACATGGAAGGCGCGAAGAGCGGCGCAGACGGCGCTCTACCGGATCTGCCGCGATCTGTGCCGCCTGCTCGCGCCGATGGCCTCGTTCACCGCGGAAGAAGCCTGGCAGCACCTTCCCGGCGAGAAAACCTCGTCGGTGTTCCTCGCCGGAATGCCCGAGCCGCAGCCCGCCCTCGTCGACGACGCGCTGGAAGAGGAGTTCCGCCACCTCGTCTCCTTCCGGCAAACCGTCAACGAGGCGCTCGAGGCGAAGCGGACCGCCAAGGCACTCGGCAAGGCCACCGAGGCGGACGTCGTGCTCCACGTCCCGGCCGAGCCGCCCATCCTGCGCGAGGTAGCCGAGAAGTACGAGGTGCAGCTGCCCGACTTCTTCCTCTGCGCGACGGTGCGCGTCGAGTCGGGCGAGACGCTGCGGGCCGAGGTGGCGAAGAGCCAGTATCTGGGCTGCGAGCGGTGCTGGCGTGCCCTCGAGGAAGTGAGCGGCACGCCCGCTCTCTGCCGCCGCTGCACGCGCGCCGTCCGCGGAGAGCCGGGGTGAACAAGCCCCTCGGCAAGTGGGCGGTGCTCGCGATGGTCTCGATCTCCGTCCTGATCGTCGATCAGATCACCAAGTTTCTCGCCGTCGAGCGACTCACCTTCCTCTTCCAGACGGTGCACGCGACGACGCTCGGCGAGAAGATCCGCGCCTTCCTCGGCGAGCGCGACCTGCTCGAGCGCGGCCTCGCCGATCCGCGTTACGCGGTGGTCGTGCCGAGCTTCTGGCAGAACCTCTACACGCAGAACCGCGGCGCAGCCTGGGGTTTCCTTTCCCGCGCCGGCGAGCAGTTCCGGGTGCCGTTCTTCTATCTGGTCTCGATTGCGGCGGTGATCTTCATCTTCACCTATTACCGCAAGCTCTCGGTCCACCAGCGCTACCTGCAAATCGCGCTCGCGCTCGTCCTCGGCGGCGCGATCGGCAACGCGCTCGACCGCATCTTGCGCGGCTACGTCATCGACTTCATCGACTGGCACCTCAACGATCCGGCCTGGCACTACCCTTCGCACCACTGGCCGACCTTCAACGTCGCGGACTCCGGCATCTCGGTGGGCCTCGCCCTCTTGCTCCTCGAGGCGCTCTTCGTGAAGAAGGGCGTGAAGCAGAAGGTCCCAGGGAAGCAATCCGCCTGAGGAAAGGTTACACGCACCGACATGCTTCCCGTCCTCTTCACCATCACGCTCCAGCCTTCCTGGGCCCCTTTCGTCTTCCTCGCCGCCGCTCTCGCCCTCGGCGCCTGGCAGGTGCGCTCGGTACGCGCCGTCGGGGAGCCATGGCCCAAAGCCTGGCAGGCAGGCGCTCTCTGGGCCGTCGGCGGCGGCGCCGTGCTCTACGTGCTCGTCCGCGCTCTCGGCGACGCCGGCAACAACGACATCTTCCATCTCTCGCGGCCGCTCGCGATCCCGCTTCACACCTACGGCCTGCTCATCGCCACGGCCTTCCTCGTCGCCATGTCGCTCGCGGGTCGCGCCGCGGAGCGCGAAGGGCAGAACCGCGACCGCGTGATGGATCTCACCTTCTGGATCCTCATCGCGGCCATGGTCGGCTCGCGGATCCTTTTCATCATCGTGAACTGGGACGAGTACGCGAAGACCCCGGCCAAGATCTTCGCCTTCTGGGAGGGCGGCCTCGTCTTCTACGGCGGCTTCATCGGCGCGGTGCTGGTCTCCGTCTGGTACATGCGCCGGCACAAGATGCCGTTCTTCCCGGTGGCCGACGCGCTCATCCCCTCGGTCGCCATCGGTCATGCCATCGGGCGGCTGGGCTGCTTCGCGGCGGGCTGCTGCTGGGGAGGGGCCTGCGATCCCCACCTCCCCTGGGCGGCGAAGTTTCCACCCGAATCGCTCGCCTATCAGAGCCAGGTCGCGAACGGCATCATCCGCCTGGGCGCGGCGCACACCATCCCGATCCATCCTACCCAGCTCTATGAGTCGCTCGGCGAGCTCTTCATCTTCTGCGCGCTCCTCTTCTGGCGAGGCCGGAAGCGCTTCCACGGCGAGCTGCTCGCGCTCTACCTCGTCCTCTACGCGCCGCTCCGCGCCATGGTCGAGACGCTTCGCGGCGACGAGGAGAGAGGAAGGGTGTTCAATTTCCTCGGGCCGTGGGCAAAGGGCGCCTGGTGGAACCTGTCCACCAGCGAGCTCATCAGCGTGGGCATCTTTGCCACCGGAGTCGCCCTCTTCGCGCTGCTCGGACGGCGTCGCGAGATGCCCGCAACGGCGTAGCTCGAAGGGCCGGGCGGCTGGTAGACTTCCCAGGTGGCTGTATCTACGGGCACTACGCCCCTTCCCCAGGAAAAGCTGCAGGAAGAGCTCGACGCGATGGACGAGTCCCTCGCGGAGCTCCAGGTCCTGTACGAGAAGTACTTCCTCGGGATCGACCGGCGCCCGCCGGAAAACCAGCGCAAGCGCATCTCCGAGCGCATGCGGGTCCTGAAGGGGACCCTGGTCAAGAACACGGCCCTCAAGTTCCGGTTGCACACCCTTTTTGCGAAGCTCATCTCCTTCGAGCGCATGTGGGACCGCACCCTGCGCGAGATGGAGGAGGGCACCTATCGCCGGGACGTCTTCAAGGCGAAGCTGCACAACAAGAAGAAGGAGACGAAGGAGGTCGCCGCCGCCCCGGCGCCCGCCGTTCATCTCTCCGACGAGAAGCTGCGTAAGCTGTACGACACCTACCTCGTCGCACGTCAGCGCACCGGCGAGCCGGTCGCGGGTCTGACCTTCGACTCCGTGGCGTCACGGATCCGCGCCCAGGTGCCGGAGCTGCTCAACCGGCACAAGGCCAAGAACATCGAGTTCAAGGTCGTGATCAAGGGCGGGAAGGCCGTTCTCAAGGCCGTTCCGCTGACTTAGCCGCCCGCGCGGCGGCCACTGCGGGCTCCGCGACCGTTCGATCCTCGACATCAACTTGCCTGTAGCGCAGGCGCTACCCACCCTTCGTCGGTCGAAGGGAGAGGGCGCATGGGTCGGGTCATCGGTTGCGGAATCCTTCTGGTGCTTGCGGCATGCGCGCGGGCCCAGGCGCCGCGTCAGAGCGACGCGATGGAGCGGAGCGCGAGTCTGCTCGCGCGCCTCGATCAGCTCGAGGCCGATCTCCACCAGCAGGACGCGGAGATCTTGCTCACCTCGGAGCTGGAGTACCGGCACGGGCAGGCCCAGCAGATCGCCTGCCAGGTGACGAACGATCACGTCAAGGAGATCCACCGGCTCGCCCTTCTCCAGGAAGAGAAGCGGCGGGAGAAGGCGCACAAGAAGGGGCGGACCATCGCCCAGGCGCGCAGTGCGAAGCCGGCGCGGGTCGCGACCAACTAGCGCGGTCTACTCGAACATCTTGTCGATGGGGAGAATCTCGACGTCCTGCGGGTCCTTCGCGCCGAACGAGGTGCGATCGACCGCGCGGTCCGTCTCGAGCAGCGCCGCAGGCTTCTGCGGCACGTTCCCCTGCGCGTCCTTCTGGTAGTGCATCGGCGTCCCGGCGTCGGCGAGGATCGTCTTCTTCGCCTCCTCCATCCCGGGGCCGACGAGGACGCACTGCAGCTCCTCCGGCTTCATCCACTTGCGCCAGGCGGCGTTGACCTGATCGGCGGTGACGGAGCGCAGCGACGCCCGCCACTGCTCGAGGAACTTCCCCATGCCGAGGAAGTCGTCGTCGAGCGCGTAGCCGAGCTTGCGCGCGTCGGTCTGGTCGTAGAGGAGGAGATAGCCGTCGAGGAAACCTTTGGTCTGCTCCACCTCCTCGGGCGAGAACGGCTCCTCGCGTAGCGAACGCTGGATCTCGTAGAGCGCGGCGCGCAGAGCGAAGAGGCGGTTCTCGTTCTGTACCGGCCGTAGCCAGATGGTGAAGTCCTGCTGGTGCCGGGCGCGGAAGTTCTGCGCGGTGGACGCGTCGCCGCCTTGCTGCTGGAAGTGCTCGATGTACGCGTAGTCGCCGTAGTTGAGCCCGCGCTGCTCGCGCAAGCGCTGCATGAGGCGGCCGTTGAACTGGCGGTGCTCGCCGATGGCGCTCCGCGCGACGGAGATTGCCGGCCAGTCCGGGTCCTTGTGCGAGAGCGCCCAGGGCATGCCGCAGGAGATGGCGGTCGCCTCGGCGGGCTTCTCGACCAGCCGGAAGCGCGGGTGCGGGTTCGGTCGCGCGGGCGGAATCTGCGCGACGGCGGCGCCGCGGTTGGGCAGCGCATCGAGCGCCGTCGCGAGCCGGTCGGGCAGGTCCTTCGGATAGCCGCCGGAGATCCCCACCGTGAGCCGGTCGAGCGTGAAGAGATCCTCGGCCTGCTGCTGGAGGTCCTCGAGCGTGATCGAGTGCAGGTCGGAAACGTGACCGACGGAGGTGCGGCCGTACGGATGATCCCGATACATCAGCTCGCCGAGGGCTTCCTTCCCGAGATTCTCGTCGTCTCCCTGACGCAGCCTGCGGGAGACGTCGAGCACCTGGGCATCGCGCAGGCGGACGAACTCGCGCGCCTCCCAGCGCGGATTGCCGACCACGTCGACGAGAATGGGGACGAGCTTGTCGAGGTTGTCCTTGTGCACGGTGGCGAAGAAGGTGGTCTCTTCCTTGTCGACGCGGGCGACGATGTCAGTGGCGATGGGAAAGAGCGCCTGCTGCAGCTGCTTGGCGTCGAGCGACTTCGTGCCCCCTTCGCTCATGATGCGCGCGGCGAGCAGGGTCGCGCCGGCGTTTCCGGCCGGGTCGTCGGCGGCGCCGCCCTTGAAACGCAGGGCAATGGTGACGAGGGGCTTGTCGCTGGGCGGAAGGGCGAGGAACTCGACGCCTTTGATCTTCTCCTTCCCGGGCCCGCGCTCCTGCGACGTGGAGGCGGGCGGGGAACCGCGGCCGATCTCGTCGCCGGCCACGCGCGGCTCCTGCGCGCCTCCGCTCGCCGTGCGCTCCTTCGCCGAGGCGCCGGTCGCTGTGGCCGAATCGCCGGGGGAGCCGCCATCGGGGTTCGCCTTCTCCGCGGGCCCGGCGCCGGTGGGGGCGGCCGCCGTGATCGGGCCCGGCCTTGCCTCGCCATGACTGCACGCCGCGAGGAGCGCTCCGAGCAGTGCGAGCGCTTTCACTTCGCGCCCCCCTTGCCCGACCGGGCGACCGGCCTCGGTTTGTTGCCCGCGGCGGTCGTGAGCGTGATGGTCGTGCGGTTCGCATCGAGCAGCGCCTTCTTGGTGAAGGAGACGAGGTCCTCAGGGCGGACGGCGTCGACTTCGCGGTAGAGCGCGTTGACGTAGTCGAGCTCGCCGGTCAGCGCCGTGTACCTCGCGAGCGTGTCGGCGATGGCGTCGGGCTTGTCGAGCTGCTTGATGTTCTCGTAGCGCACGTTGCTCTTGATGGCAGAGACCCGCGAGGCGTCGACGCGGCCGCGCGCCAGATTCGAGACGTCAGAGACGACGGCGTGCTCGGTGGCTTTCAGGTTCTTCTCGTCCTTGACGCGGAGGAGAACGCCGAAGAGCGACGGATCGCGCTGGACGCCGTCGTCGCCTTCCATGGTGTCGACCAGCTGCTTGGTGAGCACGAGCTGCTGATAGAGCGGGCTCGTCTTGCCGAAGAGATAGGGGGCGAGGACGATCTGGGTCGCGGCGTCCTTGAGGCTCTGCGCGCCGTAGCCGTGCCAGTAGATCGCCAGGCGCGGGATGGTGGGGCTCTTCCAGGCGACGGTCGCGCGCCGGCTCTTCGCCTGGCGCGGCTCCTTGGGGATGGGCGCCGGATCGGCGCGCCCCCGCCAACCGCCGTACGCCTTCTGGATGCGCTCGAGGGCGTCCTTGGCATCGAAGTCGCCGCAGACGACGACGGTTGCGTCGTCGGGCGTGTAGTAGCGACGGAAGAACTCGCGCGAGTAGTCGAAGCCGCTCGGCATGGCCTGGATGTCGCGGAGGAACCCGAGCGTCGTGTGCTTGTAGGTGTGCTTCTCGAAGGCCGTGTCCTGGAGCACTTCGGCGAGCTTCAGCTCCGGGTTGGAGGCGCTTTTCGCGTATTCGCCGAGGATGGCGCCGGCCTCGGTCTTGAACTGGGCCTCGTCGTAGGCGAGGTTCTGGAAGCGATCGGCCTCGTACTCGATGATGGTGGGGAGCGCCTTGGCCGGGCCGTAGAGGTGGTACACGGTCATGTCGAGCGAGGTGTACGCGTTGGTGTTGAGGCCGAGCCGCGTGACCGTCGCGTTGTAGTCGTCGGACGGGTGCTGCTTGGTCCCCCGGAACATCATGTGCTCGAAGAAGTGGGCGTAGCCGGAGCGGCCCTTCTCGGGCTCGTTGCGACTGCCGACCCGCATCAGGGTCCAGTAGGCGACGAGGCCGGGCGAGTCGTAGGGGATGAAGACGACGCGCAGGCCGTTCGGGAGGGCGTGCGTTTCGGTCTTGAAGGGGAAGGCCTTGGCGGCGGCGAGCGTCTGCGGCGGCGGTTTCGCGGGGGCGGCGACGAGCACGAGTGCAAGGGGGACGGCCAGCATGGCACCTCCACGCCCGCACGCTCCCGCCGCGGGGCGGCGCAGGATAGACCAGGCGCCAGCGGTTTGCAGGGCGGTGCGCGATTCGCGACACGGATTTCGCGAATCGGAGATCGCGACAGGGAGGACGGGATGATCGAGTACCGGGAGACGCAGGAGGTGGATCTCGATCAGCTCGTCGCGCTGATCCGGGCGGCCGGATGGAACAGGGGCGACGACCCCGCGCGGCTGGAGAAGCAATTGGCCGGGGCGCGGTACGTCGTCTCGGCGTGGGACGGTGCGCGGCTGGTCGGATTCGCGAGGGCGATCTCGGACGGGGTGACGAACGCGTACGTGAGCACGGTGGCGGTGCTGCCCGGGTACCCGGGGCGGGGGATCGGGCGGGAGATGATCGCGCGGCTCCTCGCTGGGAAGGGCGGGATCTCGTTCGTGCTGCACGCGCGGCCGGAGGTGCGGGCATTCTACGAGAAGTGCGGGTTCTCGGAGGCGCCCGACATGATGTGGCGGAGGCGGTCGGTCTAGGTTCGGAGGTCCCAGATGACGACGACCCACTCGTCGGCGGCGTCGCGGTATCGCTCCAGCTCCTCGAACCCGACCCTCGCGTGCGCTCGGAGCGAGCGCGGGTTGCGGACGGAGATCTCGGTGACGCAGGCGTCGAAGCGGTGCCGGAGGTGCTCGCGGTGGGCGGCGTAGAGGCGGTCGAAGACGCCCTGTCCGCGGTAGGCCTTCGCGACGCAAATCTGCCCCATGACGTAGTAGCGGCGGCCTTTCACCTCGGCGTTCGCATCGAGCCGCTCGAACATGGGCGCGAGGACGGGGATGAATGCGCGGCACTCGATGGGCATGACCAAGGCGTAGCCAGCGAGCTGGTCCCCGTCCTTCGCTACGATGCTAGGGACGAGCGCGTGCATCTTCTGGAGCACGTCCAGCGTGTGCTCGACGGTGACGAACCCATTCTCCGCCCGCTCACGGTCGTCGAGGCTGCGAGGCAGATTCCGCTTCTGGAGCTCGAGGATCTCCTGCAGCTCCTTCTCCGTCCTGACGGGCCTCGCCTCGACCATGGCGCCAGCTTAACCGGCCCGGCCGTCACTCGCCCCGGGGCGAGTCTTGACGGGACCCCGGGGGCGCGGCATACAGGCCCGCCCTTGGTTGTGCCCAGGTAGCTCAGTCGGTAGAGCAGGGGACTGAAAATCCCCGTGTCGGTGGTTCGATTCCGCCCCTGGGCACCATAACTTCCGGGAATTTGGGCAAGTCGCGTCGTCTCATCCGTCCATCCAGTCTCACCGGACCGCCCTTGTTTGCTACCCATTTGCTACCGGTTGGCGGCGAGGCTGGCAAGCTCGGGAGAGCGGCAACCGCATTCTGAT
>Ga0209474_10000107_pt1 | contig 95676 bp, 102 predicted proteins | sample GraSoiAngelo_145_FD_185902 | JGI IMG/M metagenome (GOLD analysis project Ga0209474, IMG submission 185902) | Grasslands soil microbial communities from the Angelo Coastal Reserve, California, USA - 14_1009_05_20cm (SPAdes) (version 2) | ecosystem: Environmental > Terrestrial > Soil >...
TTGGAAAACCCGAGTCTTTCGAACAAAGCGTAGATCGCGATCGTCGACCCGCCGACCAGTCGCCGAACGGCGACCCCCGTCCCGTGGGCGGACCTGAAGCGCAAGGGGCGCCGCCGTCAGCGGCGGGTGGGCCGCGTGCTCACGAGCAGGACCGCACGTGCCCGCATCGGCTTCAACTTGCGCGACCGCGGGTCCACCGTGAGCCCCAGCGCCTCCAGGGTCTCGACGCCGAGGACCGGTTCAGCGCCGCGCCGTGCGATCAGCGCGGTGTCTCCGGCCTCGCGGCCGAGTAACCGAACGAGCACCGCTCCCACCCGCATCGAGCGGTGGCCGCCGTCAGCCAGCTCGACTCTGATCGGGCGCGGCGAGGCGACGACGCCGAGGCGAGCCGCGAGGTCGGACGGCAGCACGCTGTGCGTCGCGCCCGTGTCAACGAGGACGCGAACACGCGCCGCGCGTTTCCAGGACAGCTCGGCCTCGACGACGATGTGCCCCACGTGCATTGCGATGGTAACAGACGGCCGTCGGTGCGCCAACGCGACGGCGAGCCGCGTCCTTCGTCGCCCTGACAAGGACTTGGCTCGGCTGGCACCGCGCGTGGGTGCCCATGCAAGAGGGAGCTAGCGACGACGACACATCTTGTCCCGATTGGGCAGATGTGACTATTCTGGTCACATGAAGACCGCCCCGGTCGCCCGGTTGAAGGCCGAACTGAGTCGGTATCTGCGTCTCGTGAAGAGCGGCGAGGAGATACTGGTGACTGAGCATCGTGTGCCGGTCGCTCGCCTAGTGCCGATCGAACCCGGCGAACTCGTCGACGAGGACCTACGCGAGCTCGAACGGCAGGGACTCCTGCGGATCGGCACCGGAGCGCTGCCGAAAGGATTCTGGAAGCAGCGTCGTGCCCGGGACCCGAGAGGGCTCCTGAGGAAGACGCTGATCAAGGAACGTGAGTCGGGCTGGTGAGGTACTGGGACACCTCGGCCGTCGTCCCGCTGGTCATTGATGAGCCCGAGACCGCGCGCGCCAAGCGACTCGCCGACGAGGATCCGGCGATCGCCGCTTGGTGGGCGACACGAACGGAGTGCATCTCGGCGCTTGCCCGCCTCCGCCGCGACGGGAAGATCAACTCCGAAGACGAGGCGCGAACGAAGCGGCTGCTCCTCCAGCTCGCCGGCCAGTGGACCGAGATCGCGCCTGGCAGGCGTCTGCGCGAACGTGCCGAGCGCCTGCTCGCGGTGCACCCGCTTCGAGCCGCCGACGCGTTTCAGGTCGCCGCTGCGCTTCTCTGGGCCCGGGGCAAGACGGCCGGACGCGGCTTCGTCTCTTTCGACGATCGCCTGCGGAAGGCGGCCGCCCGGGAAGGCTTCGACGTCCTCCCAGAGAATGGTCCCGCGTGAAAGCCGCGGCGCCGCGGCAGTGGGCCGACGCGAGGAACTGTGCTCAGTCCGGTGTCGGAACCGCGCGATCGTGGAACGTCGACGTGTAGAGCTGGGGCGGCTGCGTTGACACTGCCAACATGACCAGGTAACGGCCGTCACCCGCCTCGCGCCACCGCCTCCTCGTACACCTGACGCGTCCGCCGGGCGGTCGCTTCCCACGTGAAGCGGGCGGTCCGCTCCCGGCCGCGCACGGCGAGGGCGGCCCGGGTCTCCGGCTCGGCGATGAGGCGGGAGAGCGCGGCGGCGAGGAGGGATGCGTCCGAGCTCGGCACGAGCAGGCCCGCGTCACCCACGACCTCGGGAATGGAGCTCGTGTCCACCGCCACCACCGCGCAGCCGCTCGCCATCGCCTCGGCGACGGTGAGCCCGAAGCCCTCGTACTCGGACGCGCTCATCGCGACCTCGGCCGCGGCGTAGAGCGCAGCGAGCGCGTCGTCGGGAAGGGGGCCGAGCCAGCGTACGGCCGGCGGCAGCGCGCGGAGCCAGGGTGGGACATACCCGGGTCGCAGACGGCCGGCGATCACCAGCTCCCAGCCACGCGCCGCCGCTCCGGCCGTGACGAACGCCTCGATCACGCGCTCGACGTGCTTGCGCGGCTGCACCGTGCCGACGCACGCGACCAGGTGCGAGCCGAGGCGGTACGTCCGCCGCAGCGCCTCGACGGCTGCCGCCGGCGCCGATGTCGGCGCCACCCCGAGCGGGATCGCAACCACGCGCTCGGGAGCGAGCGCGAAGCGGGCGATCAGGTCGCCGCGGGCATGCTGCGAGTCGGCGATCACGCGCGCGGCTCGCGCCACGCTGGGCGGCACGCTGAGCCGCAGATGAATGCGCTGCGGCCAGGCGAAGGTCTCGGGGCAGGCGTAAACCGCCAGGTCGTGCACGGTGACGACGGCGGCGGCCGGCAGCCGCCAGGGGAGCACGTTCTTGGTCCCGTGATAGAGATCCACCCGGCGTTCCGCGAGGAGCCGCGGGAGCCGGACGTGGTCCCAGCCGAACTGGTGGTACGCCGTCCGGAGCGGCACGTGCACCACCTCCACGTCGAGCCCGTCGAACGCCTCCGGACGGTCGGTGAACACGACGTACTCGTGCCCGCCGGCGAGCGCCAGCGCCCGCACGAGCTGGCGTGCGTAGGTCGCGGGCCCACCCAGGATGCCCGCCACGGCGCCGATCCCGATGCGCACGCGTCAGGCCCTCGCGGGCGGCGGATCGGCGGCCCCGGCGACGACGGCGGCGGTCGGCACGGATCAGGCGTCCGCGGCGCGCCGGACGGGCCGCGCCGCCGGCACGACGCCGAGCCGATCGGCCAGCAGGGCCCGCAGGGCAGCCGCCTGCCGCGCGCCTCCGAAGCGCTGCATCATGTGCGCCCGAGCCGCGCGGCCGAGGCTCTGCGCGAGGAGCGGCTCGTCGAGCAGGCGAACGACCGTCGCGGCCAGCGCCTCGGGATCGCCGGGCGGGCAGACGAGGCAGTGCTCGCCCGGCGCGAGCACTTCGCGGAGCGCGGGCCCGTCGCGCGTGACGAGCGGGCGCCCGGCCGCGGCGGCCTGGTAGACCTTGTTCGGCACCACCATCGCCGCCTTCTCGCCGGCGCCGAAGACGCCGAGCACCACCGCCGCGGCGGCGAGCTCGTCGGGAAGCGCGGCGAGCGGCACCGGATCGCGCCACGTGATCGGCGCGCGGGCCCCGGCGGCGAGCGTCTCGGCGCGGCGTCGCTCGGGACCGGCGCCGAGCAGCACGAACTCGGCCCGTGAACCGAGCCGAGCGGCGGCCGCGACAATCGTTTCGACCCCGTGCAGCGGCAGGTAGCGCCCGTAGAACAGCACGCGCCGCTCGGTGGCGGTGGCGGCGCGCGGCTGGAAGAACTCCGGCTCCGCCCCGAGGTGCCAGATTGCCGTGCGCTCGGGACCAACGCCGAGCCGGGCCAGGTACGCCGCATGAGCCGCGGTGTCGACGAGGACGAGGTCGGCCGCCCCGAGGGCCGCGCGGTCGAGCACGGCGAGCGCCCGCGCCCGGAGCCCGGCGGCGGGGAACACCTGCCGGTCCTCGACCAGCGTCTCGCTGAGCGTCACGAGCGGCGCGAAGACGAGCGCGGTCCGTGGCCGGCACAGGCGGCGCGCGAGCAGCGCGTCAAGCTGCCCGCCGAAGCCGACCACGACCAGCGGCGGCGGACCCGAGAGCGCGCGCCAGCGCCGGGCGAGCCGGCGCGCCGCGGCGGTGTAGCGGGCGGCGAGGCGTGCGAGCGACAGCGGCTCGAAGTAGCGCCGGGGCTTGTTGCCCTCCTCCTCCCACACCGGCTCGTGACATTCGACGAGCGCGAAGCCCGCTCCGGTGAGGGCGTCCCGCAGCAGGCGGTTGGCGCTGTGCGTGCGGACGTACGTGCCGAACAGGCACGCGGTCATCGCTGGCTTCGGCGCACCTCGAGCCGCTGGGGCGGCTCGCCGGCGAGCCGCACGACGTCGGGGCCGTCGCCCAGGCGCAGCTCGAGCTCGCGGACCCGGAAGAGCGTGTCCTCGAGCAGCGAGCGGTTGTTGCCGATCAGGTCGGCCACCAGCCCGATCGAGATGGTCTGGAACCCGACGATGAGGAGCACCGCGCCGAGGATGAGGCTCTGCACATGACCGGCGCCGTTGCCGAGGAGATAGAAGACGAGGAAGCGGATGCCGATCGCGGCGCCGCATGCCACGAGCAGCCCGCCGAGGCTGAGGAAGACCTTGAGGGGCTCGTAGAGCGCATAGATGCGGATCAGCGTGGCGAGCGAGTGCTTCACGTACACGTAGAGGCTGGTGAAGAGCCGCGACGGGCGCCGGTCGGGATTGGGGGTGATGGGCACGTGAGCGATGGGGATGTGCTTCTTGCCCGCCTGGATCACGGTCTCGAGCGTGTAGGTGAACTTGGTGAAGACGTTCAGGCGGAGCGCGGCCCGGCGCGAGAAGGCGCGGAACCCGCTCGTCGCATCGGGGGTCGTCGTGCCCGAGAGCTGGCGCACGACCCAGCTACCCGCGGCCTGGAGGAGGCGCTTGGTCACCCCGAAGTGCGGCAGGCGATGTGGCGCACGGTCGCCGACCACCATCTCGGCCTGGCCGCTGAGGATCGGCTGCACGAGGACGGCGACATCTTCCCCGCGGTACTGGTTGTCGCCGTCGGTGTTGACGATCACGTCGGCGCCGAGCTTGAGCGCCGCGTCGAGGCCGGCCTCGAAGGCGCGTGCGAGCCCGAGGTGGACCGGGAAGCGTAGCAGGTAGGTGGCGCCTGCCCGCTTCGCAACCTCGGAGGTCCCGTCCTCCGACCCGTCGTCGATGACGAGCGTCTCGACCGAGTCGAAGCCGGGGACCGAGCGAGGCAGCGCGGCGAGCGTCTCGGCGAGATTCCCCTCCTCGTTGTAGCAGGGGATCTGGATGATCAGCTTCGCCACCGGCCGGAGGGTGGCACGCCCTCCCGAGGAGAGTCAATGTTCGTCGGAAGGCGCGATCCAGACGTCGAACGACATGACGCGCCCCGGCGGAGAGATGTTGCGGATGGCGGCGCGCACGGGGCTGCCGTCGTAGGGCGCCATCCCGGGCATCCCCGGTCCGCAGGAGGGCCCCCGCCGGAGCCAGGCGGCCCCTGCGAGCGCGAGCGCGGCGGCTCCGAGCGGGCCGAGCACCGCCGGGAACGCTCGCGCCCGCACGCCGCGCAGGACCGCGCCCGCGGCGAGCAGGGCCCCGAGGAGCACAACCGGCGCGCTCGCCCGGCGGCGCCATGGCGGTGGTCCCTGAAAGGGGTCGGTCCGGTCTCCACGGTTGCCGCCCGCCCCGTGGCCGCGGTCCAGGTCATTCCGCCCGTCGGCTTCGACGAGGTGGAGGAGCTTGTGTGCGGCCACGCTCTGCGACGTCCGGAATCCCGTGACCGTCTCGTCGACGTGCCAGACGAGCAGGCCCTCGCCGGGCAGGCCCGAGTCGGCGCCGATCCGCTCCCGGTTCTCGACGAGGTAATATTCCTCGGGCCGCCCGCGCGACGCCGGGATCTTGACGACACGTGGGACCTCCTCGATGGCCGGCAGGCGGACACCGCGGGTCGCGCGCTCGATCGTCTCGACGTCGACCCAGCCGAGCCGGAGCTTCGACCATGCGCACGGGTGGGGCGGGCGCTCGCCGAGGCGAAGCCATGTCCCCTGCCCCATGAGCCCCCAGACACCGATCCCTTCGTGCGGCAGGCCGCCCGGGGCGTACAGCTCGGGGAGGCCGAGGAGATGGCCGAACTCGTGACAGAGAACGCCGAAGTTGCCGAACGGCGGCACCTCCTCCTCCGCGATGACGCACGCCTCGCCGAGCCGCGCGGCGCCAGGCGGGGGCGAGATGACGGTGTAGTTGGACCACGGGTCATCCGGATCGCCGCCCTCGACGTGCGACTCGCGGCCCGGCCCGGCGAAGAAGACGACGAGCGCGTCGGCGCTCCGGAGCGCCTCCGCCTCGGCCGGGTCGCTCGCCGCCGCGGCGCCAAAGGCGGCCACCGCGTCGCGGGCGAGTGCGTCGGGTCGCTGCACGTAGGTGGCGCGTGCCGCCGGCAGGGTCACGGCGGGCGAGCCGATCGTCGGATGGATGCTGAGCCGCCCGGCGGAGACCTCGCGGTAGTAGGCGACGAAGCGGTCCATCAGGACCATGAAGCTCTGGCGATCGTGGTCCAGCGGGCGGTCGGGGAAGGCGGCGAGGACCGCCAGGAGGCGAAGATCCCCGCGTGTCGGGACGGCCCAGCTGGCGCCGGCGCCCAGGGCCAGCGGGAGCAGGGTCGCTAGGGGCCACAGTTTGACAGCTTGCAGGCCGTCTGTGAGAATCCGCCGCCGCACAAACTTCGGTCCTGGAGGGAGCTTCATGAAGGGAAGACTCGCCTGCTCAGCCCTGCTCGTAGCCCTCGTGGCGCTCGGCGCCCCGGGGTGCGGCGGTGGCCCGAGCGAGACGCCGAAGGCTCCCACGGCGTCCACCGCGCCGGCAGCGCCTCCGGCGGCGGCCGGTGGACCGACCACCACCGCTGCGGGGCAGGCCGAGGAGGCCGCGCCGCTCCTGGCCTGGGCGGACGCCGAGCCCGAGGACGGCAAGGCCCCCCTCGAGGTGCAGTTCAAGGCCGACACCGAGGGCGGCAAGCCGCCCCTCAAGTACAAGTGGACGTTCGGCGACGGCACGCCCGACTCCGAGGAGGCGAACCCCAAGCACACCTTCGAGAAGGCGGGGAAGTATCGCGCCGACTTGACGGTGAACGACGCGGCGGGCGACTCGGACACGGACTACGTCGAGATCGAGGTCGAGTAGACCCACCGGTCTCAGACCCGTCCCGCCCCGCGCAGCGACCCGATCACGTCGCTGACCGCGCGCACGCCGTGGGTGCGGCACCAGGCAGCGATCTCGCCGACGATCCGGACCGGCGCGCGCGGGTCGTAGAAGGTCGCGGTCCCCACCTGGACCGCCCGCGCGCCCGCGCAGAGGAACTCGAGCGCGTCCTCGCCGCTCCGGATGCCCCCGATGCCGACAACCGGGATGCGCACCGCCTCGGCGAGCGTGCGGACCATGTAGAGGGCGACCGGCTTGATGGCCGGCCCGGAGAGCCCGCCCGAGCCGCTGGCGAGGCGTGGCCGCCGCCCCTCCAGGTCGATCGCGAGACCGCGCAACGTGTTGATCGCGGAGAGCGCGTCGGCCCCCGCCGCCTCCGCCGCCCGCCCGACGGCGGCGACGTCGCCGACGTTGGGCGAGAGCTTCACCCAGAGCGGGAGGCGAACCCCCGGCCGCACGGCGCGCACGATGGCCGCCAGCTCGCCCGGATCGGTGGCCAGGATGCCGCCCCACTCGGGGCGGTTCGGGCTCGACGCGTTCAGCTCGAGCGCCACGATGCCCGGCGCGCCGTCGAGGCGGGCGGCGCAGGCCGCGAACTCCTCCGCACTGTCGCCCCAGAAGTTGGCGATGACGCGGGCGCCGGCGGCGTGGAGCGCGGGCAGACGGTCGCGCAGGAAGGCCTCCACGCCGATGTTCTGGAGGCCGATGGCGTTCAGCATGCCGCCGGGGGTCTCGACCAACCGGGGCGGCGGCTTGCCCAGCGCGGGGGCGAGGGAGAGCCCCTTCACCCCGATCGCGCCGATCGACGCGAGATCGACGAGACCCGCGAACTCCGTCCCGTAGCCGAAGGTGCCGGCTGCCGCGATCACCGGGTTCGGCAGCCGCACGGCGCCAATCGTCACCTCGAGGTCGACGGCGGACGCCGCCCTCACCAGTAGCCCAGACGGAGCTCCATCACGATGGCGTCCTGGCCGGGGCCGTAGTAGCCGCGGCGGACGCCGAGCTCGCGGAACCCGAGGCTGCGGTAGAGGCGACGGGCGACGACGTTGCCGGCGCGCACCTCGAGGTAGACGACCCGCGCCCGGGAGCTCCGCGCCTCGCCGACGATCCCTTCGAGCAGCAGGCGCCCGAAGCCCCGCCCGCGCCGCTCGGGATGCACCGCGACGTTCAGCACGTGCACCTCGTCGGTGACGCGCCAGCGGCAGGTGTAGCCGACCACGGCCGGGCCCGACCGCCCCTCTTCCACGGCGACGACGAGCCGCGCGAACGGCGTGGCGAGCTCCTTCTCGAAGAACGCCCGGGACCACGGCTGGGCGAACGAGCGGCGCTCGATGTCGAGCACGCCCAGCAGGTCCTCGCGACGCATCTCGCGCAGCGTGACCGGCCAGACCTGCTCGCGCACCGCCACGTCGCCACCTCACCAGCGGATGAGCGCCGACGCCCACGTGAAGCCGGCGCCGAAGGCCGCGAGGCATACGAGCGATCCCGGGCGCACCCGCCCGGCCACCTGAGCCTCGTGGAGCGCGATCGGGATGGAGGCGGCGGTGGTGTTGCCGTAGCGCTGGATGTTGTTGAAGACCTTCTCCTCCGGCAGCTCGAGCCCCATCGCCACGAGCTGGCTGATGCGCAGGTTCGCCTGGTGCGGGATGAGGAGGTCGAGATCCGCCACCGTGTACCCGTTGCTCGCGAGCGCCTCCTGGATCACCTCCGGAAAGCGCGTCACGGCGTGCTTGAACACGTACCGCCCCTCCATGCGGGGCCACAGGCGGCTCCCGGGTCCGCTCAGCATCTCGGCCGTGACGCGCGGCCGCGAGCGGCTGTTCGGGACCTCCACCATCAGCTTCTCGGCATACTTGCCCTCGCTGTGCAGGTGGGTCGAGAGGATGCCCCGGCGTGGATCGGGCTCCGGCCCGAGCACCGCGGCACCGGCACCGTCGCCGAAGATGACCGCCACCTCGCGCCCGTGCGTCGTCAGATCGATCCCCGTCGAGTGGACCTCGGCACCGACGGCGAGCACGTATCGCGCGCCCCCGGAGCGGATGAAGGCGTCGGCCGTGGCGAGCATGTAGAGGAATCCCGAGCACTGGTTGCGCACGTCCATGGCCGGCATGCCCGACACGCCGAGCCGGCGCTGGAGCAGCGTGGCGCTGGCGGGAAAGTCGATGTCGGGCGAGAGCGTGGCCAGCAGGATGAGGTCGAGCTCGGCGGCCTTCACGCCCGCCGCGCGGAGCGCCTCCTCCGCCGCCGGCAGCGCCAGGTCGGCCGGCCCGGTGTCCTCGGTGATGAAGTGCCGCTCCTCGATCCCCGTCCGCTGGCGAATCCACTCGTCGCTCGTGTCCATGAGGCGCGTCAGGTCCTGGTTGGTGACGACGTGATCGGGCACGAAGTGGCCCAGGCCGAGGATGCGCGAGTTGATCGTTTCGCTCATCACCCTTCTCAGAGCCGGATCACGGCGCCGGCCCACGAGAAGCCGGCCCCGAAGGCCGCACAGCACACGAGATCGCCTCGCCGGACCCGGCCCGCCGCCACGGCGTCGGCGAGCGCGATCGGGATGCCGGCCGCGGCGACGTGCCCGGCCGCCTCGGCCGTGGCGACGATCCGGTCCCCACGGATGCCGAGTTTCTCGAGCGCCCGGCGCGCCACGCGGTGATCGAAGTAGTGGGCAACGAAGAGCGCCACCGACTCGGCCGCGACGCCGGCTCGGCCGAGCGCCTCGCGCGTCACCTCCGCGAGCGCACGCTCGGCCTGGGGGTGCACGGCCTCGGCGTCGAGGACGTAGAAGTGCGCGCCCGCCTCGAACTGCGCGAGCTCCATGCGCGCCGGGTAGTGACGGCTCGCCGGGAACTCGCACCAGAAGCGCTCGAGGCCCGACGGGTCGCCGTGCAGCACCGTCGCGAGCACGCCGGGCTCGGCCGCGGCCCCGAGGATGACGGCTCCGCCCCCGTCGCCGAAGTAGGGGGTCGCCGCGGCGCCGCGCGGCGACTGGTCGAGCGCCGCCGAGTGGATCTCCGCACCGACGACGAGGACGCACGTGGCACGGCCGGCGCGCACGAAGCGGTCCGCCGCCGCCAGCGCGAAGAGGAAGCCGGCGCACTGCGCCCGGACATCGAGCGCCCCGATGGTGTCGCAGCCGAGCTTGTCCTGCAGGAAGCACGCCGAGCCCGGGAAGGCCATGTCCGGGGTCATGGTCGCGAAGATGATGAGGTCCAGGTCCCCGGGGCCGAGCCCCGCGTCTGCGAGCGCGGCCAGCGCCGCCTCACGCCCCAGGTCCGACGGGCCGATCCCGGGCCCGGCGTAGTTGCGGCGCACCACCCCCGACCGCTCGGCGACCACCTTCCCGCCGAGACCGAGCTCGCTTCCCAGCTCCTCGCTGGTCACGACCCGCGGCGGCAGGGAGCGCCCGCAGCCGAGGACGGCACTCACCGCCACGGCCGACCTAGGCCGCCGTCGCCTTCGGCAGGATGACCTCGAGCATCTTGTCGCGGTAGCGGTGGCGGAAGCCCTTCACCGGCTGGCGCAGCGCCACCCGGGTCGTGAACTCGGAGGGGAAGGCCGGCGCCACCGCGGTGAGCTTGCGGACCCGCGGATCGGTGACCCGCCCGTGGACCTCGAAGGTGCCGTCCCTGAGCGCGAGCTGGTAGTCGTAGTCGGGCATCTCGGGCGGCAGACCGAGCGCGTCGGCGAGCGACGACGGGGGCAGCACGCGCGGGAACTCGACGCGCAGGATGTAGGCGTCGTCGCGCTCCTCGAGACGGTAGACCGAGCCGTATCGGCGCTCGCGCTCGAGCTTCTCGTCGTAGTGATCACGGCCGGCATAGAAGCCGTCGAACGACACCGTGCTCGCCGCGCCCCGGGGGCCGAACACCCCGACGACGAGCCTGCCGACCGGCCAGAGGAGCGGACCGTAGAGCGCGCCACGCAGCGAGACCTCGGCAAGCGGCGCCGCGTGGAAGAAGCTCTCCCGCAGGCGCCACGCCGCTTCGCCGACGGCGATCGCGAGGCCGAGCACGATCCAGTGATGCGGCACCGGCGTGAAGAGGCTCACGTGTCGCACGGCGATCGCCAGGACGACACAGGCGACCGGATAGAGGACGATGTTCAGGAAGATGTTCGCCGCCGTCGCGAGCTGTGGGTCGAAGAAGCGCCGATCCGAGACCGACGCATCGATGCGCTGCTTCATGGCCGGGGAGAGCGCGCCGAGAAAGCCCTGCCCCGCGGCGAGGAGACCGAGGGGAACGATGGAGAACGACGAGCGCAGCCGGCGGCGCGGCGCGCCGAGCTCTGCCGCGAGCTGGTCGTACTCGATCGCCAGCTCGCCGGCGAAGGTCGGTGCGGGCCGGACGGCCTTCGGCGGCGGCGCGACGGGCTTCTCCACGCGCCCACGGGCCGGGGGGGCCGGCGCGGCGGCCTTCGGGGCCGGGGGCGCGGCGACTGCAGCGACGGGCTTCGGCGCGGCGGCTGCCGGCGTGGCCGGCACCGGCGCGGCCGCGGCGTGTCCATTCCCCTGCGCAGCGGGCGCCGCGGCACCTTCCTTCTTGAAGCGTGAAGGGGCGTCGTCGGCGATGGTCAGCTCGGGGTGCAGCACCCGGGCGCGCTCCAGCAGCACCTCGTGGGTTTCTGGGATGTTCGGGTCCGGCACGCAGCAGTCGACCGGGCAGACCGCCGCGCAGGCCTCGTGGTCGTGGAAGCCGACACACTCCGTGCACTTCTCGGGGACGATGTAGAAGATATCGTTCGACAGCGGCGGATGCATCGAGCCGTCGGGCGCCGTCCACTCGACGCCGCCCTGGTAGATGGCGGTGTTCGGGCACTCCGGCTCGCAGGCGCCGCAGTTGATGCATTCGCTGGTGATCATCGTCGCCATCGGGGATCCCTTTTCGAGCTGCCGGCGAGCCGTCCGCGACGCGGGGTGCCGCGGCCCGCGCGGACCGCCCGAGGCCGCGAACTCCGGAATTTCTAACGTGTTCCCCCGCAGGGGTCAAACCGCGTGTCGCTCCCGAAGCGGCACGACCGTGCTAGAGACAGAGCCGCCCGCGGCTTCGCCGCCGGCGAGCGCGACGGGGTCCGGGCGCGCGGCGGAGCCGCGCGGGCGTTGGGCCGCAGCGCGGCGCAGCCGCGCGAGCACCGCACGGGGCCCCCGCGTGTGTCGGAGCCGCCCGCGGCTTCGCCGCGGGCGAGCGACGGGGTCCGGGGGCATCGGAGGAGCGCAGCGCGCGAAGCGCGCGAGCACCGCACGGGCCCCCGGTTATTATGTTAAACGGACCGCACGGACACGGTGCCAGACCGCCCAGGCGAAGGCCACGGCGACGAGCGCGGCTACCGCAACGTCGACGCCGTGGAGCCTCTCACGAACGAGGTGCCAGTTCTCCGCCAGCCGGAGTCCGGCGTAGGCGAGCGCCCAGCACCAGGGCAGCGATCCCGCGAACGTGAGCCAGACGAAGGGCCAGAGCTCCATGCGCGCCACGCCCGCGGGCAATGCGATGAAGGTGCGGACGATCGGCAGGAGCCGCGCCCAGAAGACCGTCTGCCGTCCCCAGCGGGCGAACCAGCGGTCGGCGAGCGCCAGCTCGCGCGGCGAGAGCAGGACCCAGCGGCCCCACCGCTCGATCGCCGGCCGCCCGCCGTTCGCGCCGACGGCGTACGCGGCGAGGGATCCGAGGACGCAGCCGAGCGCGCCGGCGACGGCGACGCCGGCGAGCCCGAGGTCGCCGCGATAGACGAGGTAGCCCGCGAACGGCATGATGATCTCGGACGGCAGCGGGACGCAGGCGCTCTCGATCGCCATCAGCAGCACGATCCCGGCATAACCGCCCGCCGAGATGGCCGCCACGATGAAGCCGGTGGCCGCGCTCACGAGCTGCTCGAGCATCGCGGCGCCCTCTACCAGCTTCGCCGCGGGGAGGCCAGCCGCATGGAGAGCACGTGAGGAACCATCTCGAGGCGCGTCTCGGGCTCGTCGACGCGACCGCGCTCGTGGCGGGCTCGATGATCGGCTCCGGCATCTTCATCGTCTCGGCCGACATCGCGCGGCGGCTGCCGGCGCCCGGCTGGCTGCTGCTCGTCTGGGCGCTCGCCGGCGCGCTCACCGTGGCCGGTGCGACGAGCTACGGGCGCCTCGCGGCCGCCATGCCGCGCGCGGGCGGGCAGTACGTCTATCTCGCCGAGCTCTACGGGCCCCTGTGCGGGTTCCTCTACGGGTGGACACTCGTGCTCGTCATCCAGACGGGCACGATCGCGGCCGTCGCCGTCGCCTTCGCGACCTTCGCGGGGACCTTCTGGGCCGCCCTCTCGCCGGCCGCCCGCCTGGTCACGGTCGGGCCGTTCGGCGTGAGTCCCGTTCAGGCCTGCGCGGTGCTGGTCGTGCTCACGCTCACCGCCCTCAACACCCGCGGTCTGGATGAGGGCAGGCTCGTGCAGACCGTGTTCACCATCGTCAAGGTGGGCGCCCTGGCGGCGGTCGTCGTTCTCGGGCTCGCCTTCGGCAGCCCCGCGGCGCGCACCGCCAACCTCGGCACCTTGCCGTTCGCGAGCGAGCACGGCCTGGGGCGCACGCTGCCCCAGCTCGGCGCGGCGATGGTCGGCGCGCTCTTCGCGGCCGACGCCTGGGCGAACGTCACCTTCGCCGCCGCCGAGGTACGCGACGCGCCGAGGACCGTGCCGCGCGCCCTCCTGCTCGGCACGGTGCTCGTCTGCGCGCTCTACCTGGCGACCAACGTCGCCTACCTGAACGTCCTTCCACTGCGCGGCAGCCCCGAGGGCGCCGACGTCTTCGCGCGGGGCCTCCAGCACGCGACCGCCGACCGCGTCGGCACGGCGGTCATGGAGCGCCTGGCGGGCGGACCCGTCGGCGCCACGCTCATGGCCGTCGCCGTGATGATCTCGACGTTCGGCTGCGTCAACGGGCTCGTACTCGCCGGCGCACGCGTCGCCTGGGCGATGGCACGCGACGGCCTCTTCTTCACGCCCGCCGCGCGTCTCAACGCGCGCCACGTGCCGGGGCCTGCTCTCTGGCTCCAGGGCGCGTGGGCGTCCGTGCTCGCCCTCTCGGGCCGTTACGGAGACCTGCTCGACTACGTGATCATCGCCGAGCTCGTCTTCTACCTCTTCACGGTGGGCGGTCTCTTCCTCCTCGCCCGCCGCACCGGCGAACGGCCGGGCGGCGTCGGCTACCCGTGGCTCCAGGGGACCTATCTCTTCCTGGTCGGCGTGCTGGTCGTCGACTTGCTCGTCACCAAGCCGGCCTACACGTGGGGCAGCCTCGCCGTCATCGCCAGCGGGCTGCCGTTCTACGTCTGGTGGCGCCGGCGCGCAGTGCGCGTCGCGAGCGCGACGTAGTCACGCTGGGCACAGAGAGCCCAACACGAACCGGGGCACCCGCGCGCGGCTTCGCCGCGTGCATCCCGGCCCGTCCCCCGGGCGGCGCGGCCCATGACACATGCACCTGGATGACTCCGTGCGTCGAAAAATCGACGCGCGGCGCCCGGGCGTGCAGCCGCGTCTGGAGCTGGCAGGTGGCCCGGAGGCTGGCGCAATGGCGACCCCTCGTGGTAGCCGTCAGGTAACGAATGGAGGATGCCATCATGATGGCGCTGCGACCTGTCTTCGCGATCACGTTCTTCGCTGGCATTGCTGCCGCCCAGCATTCGCCGCCGAAGGTATGCTGCCAGACGCTTCTCCAAGGGCGGGGTGCTCTCGCCCTCGGTGCCACCGACAATCCGAGGCAGCAACTCGTAGTCACGTGCCATCAGACGGGACAGGGCAAGCCGCCTACGGAGCTCGCAGCGTATTGCCCCAATCCAGCCGGTAACCCAACGGCGGTCTACTTGGTCGACGACTGCGCGACCAAGTGCCCGGTCGGTGTCTACCCCGAGCGCCGCCGGTAGATCGACGCAGACTAGTAGCTCGGTGTGAGCGCCACCGAGCGACGGGTCGAGCCGGGCGAGCTCGCTCCTCAAATGAACAGCGGCGCCATGACGAGCGTGATCGTGCTGAGCAGCTTGATCAGCACGTGCAGGCTCGGCCCCGCCGTGTCCTTGAACGGGTCGCCCACCGTGTCGCCGACGACGGCCGCCTTGTGGGCGTCCGAGCCCTTGCCGCCGTACTTGCCCGTCTCGATGAATTTCTTGGCGTTGTCCCAGGCTCCGCCGCCATTGTTGAGGGCCGTCGCCATCAGGATGCCGCTCATCGTGCCGACCATGAGGAGCGCGGCGACGGACTCCGCCCCCACGTGGAAGGCGGCGCGGAAGACGACGCCGACGACGATCGGCATGAAGACGGCCAGGACGCCGGGCAGTACCATCTCGCGCAGCGCCCCGCGGGTCACGATGTCCACGCAGCGGCCGTAGTCGGGGCGTTCCTTGCCGGCGAGGATGCCGGGCTTCTCCTTGAACTGCTCCCGCACGTCCTTGATGACGTACTGGGCCGCCCGGCTGACGGCGCGGATGGCGAGCGCCGAGAAGAGGAAGACGAGCATCGCGCCGAGGAGCCCGCCGACGAAGACCTCGGGCCGCGCGATGTCGACGGTGGCGATCGGGAACCCGTAGTTGCGGACCTCGTCGAGGTAGGCCGAGAAGAGGAGGAACGCGGCGAGGGCGGCCGAGCCGATGGCGTAGCCCTTGGTGAGCGCCTTCGTCGTGTTGCCGACGGCGTCGAGCCGGTCGGTCTTCTTGCGGATCGCCTCCGGCTGGTGGCTCATCTCGACGATACCGCCTGCGTTGTCCGTGATCGGGCCGAAGGTGTCCATGGCGAGGATGTAGGCCGCGGTGGCGAGCATGCCCATGGTGGCGACCGCCGTCCCGAAGAGACCCGCGTTGGCGATGCCCGTCGAGCGGCCGAGGAAGTACGAGACCAGGATGGCGAGCGAGATGACGATGGTCGGGACCGCGGTGCACTCGAACGCGACGGCCATCCCCGTGATGATGGTCGTGGCCGGTCCCGTCTGCGCCGCTTCGGCGATCTCGCGCACCGGACGGTAGCGGTACTCGGTGTAGTACTGCGTGATGTAGACGAACGCCTGCGAGGTCGCGATGCCGACCAGGCCGCACAGGAAGAACCGCAGCCACGCGCCGGGCTGCTCCGGCGCGTGCAGCAGCCAGCGGGTGGCAGCCGCGAAGCCGCCGACCGCCAGGAGGGCCGCGACGTAGTAGCCGCGGTTGAGCGCCTGCATCGGATCCTCGTCCTCGTCCGTGCGCACGGCCATGATCCCGATTATCGAGGCGACGAGACCGAAGGCGCGCGCGACGAGCGGGAAGAGCATCACGCCGAGCATGCCCTCAGTGAAGTGGATGCCGGCCTTCGCGGCGCTCACCGCCAGCCCGCTGCCGAGGATCATCGCGCCGATGTTCTCCGCCGCCGTCGACTCGAACAGGTCGGCGCCGCGGCCCGCGCAGTCGCCGACGTTGTCGCCAACGAGATCCGCGATGACGGCCGGGTTGCGGGGGTCGTCCTCCGGGATGCCCGCCTCGACCTTACCGACCAGGTCCGCGCCCACGTCGGCCGCCTTGGTGTAGATGCCGCCGCCAAGCTGCGCGAAGAGCGCGACGAGGCTCGCGCCGAAGCCGTAGCCGACGATCAGCAGCGGGATCTTCTCATCGGCGACGCCGAAGGCGCGCATGAGTGCGAAGAGGCCGCCCACGCCGAGCAGGCTCATGGCGACGACGAAGAGCCCCGAGACCGCGCCGCCGCGGAGCGCGATCTGCAGCGCGCGGTTGAGGCTCGAGCGCACCGCGGAGGCGGTGCGGAGGTTGGCCCGGATGGAGACGAACATGCCGATGTAGCCGGCGATGCCCGAGCAGAGTGCCCCGAAGACGAAGGACAGCGTGGTCGCGATCGCCATGTTGAAGGTCGTCGTCGGGTCGTTCGGATTGTGCGGGCGGACCGCCGCATAGAGGATGAAGATGAGCGCCGCGACGCCGAGGCCGATCACCGCGATCGTCCGGTTCTGCCGCCGCAGAAAGGCCTCGGCGCCTTCCTTGATCGCCGCGGCGATGTCCTGCATCTGCGGCGTGCCGGTGTCGGCCGCGAGCACCTGGCGAGCGAGGAAGACGGCAAAGCCGAGCGACAGCACGCTAATCAGCATGACGAGGACGATCATCGGCCCCACCTCACGGTCGTAGCTCGGTTGAAAAAATCCGTCGTACCTACCGTGACGGCCTCGACACTGCAAGCAGCCGGCGCGCCCGCCCGCGCGCCCGGCCGCCGCCTCACGGAGCGCCCTCGGGTGGCACGACGTCCGGCCGGCGGGCGGGCGGTGTGCTCTCCGCCGGCTGGGAGTCCGGCGCCTCCGCCGACGGGTGCGGACGGTGCTTCGGCTGCATCGCCTCCCGCAGCCGCTTGAACCCCTCGATGCGGGAGCTGAAGTCCTCCGTCACATTCCTGGCCTCGTCCCGGTTGCGGATCACGTAGGGCGTGATGAGCAGGATCAGCTCGGTCCGCTTCGTCATGTCACTGTCGCTGCGGAACGCGACCCCGAGGAACGGGATGTCCATCATGAACGGGACTCCACGACGTTCGTGCGTGATCTGATCGTCGATGATTCCACCGATCACCACGCCCTCACCGTCCTGCACGACGACGGTGGTCTCTGCCTCACGGGTCGAGAAAGAAGGCGAGTTGGTGTTTCCGAACGCAGTGGCTCCGACGGCGCTCACCTCCTGTCGGATCTGCATGTTGACCAACCCCTTCGAATTGACCTGGGGCAGGATGGTCAGGATCTTCCCGGTGTCGCGGTACTGGATGGCGTTCACGGTGGAAAACTGTGTCGTGACGGTGGAGGCGGCAGTCGAGGTGAGGATGGGAATCGAGTCGCCGACCAGGATGTGAGCCTCGCGGTTATCCGCCGCGATGATATGGGGCGCGGAGAGCATCTTGACGTTCGTACGGCTTTGGAGCGCGTTCAGGAATATCTGGAAATGGTCTCGATCCGAGATCACGGCAAAGGCCTGACCCTCCGGTACCCTGGTGGCGCTGCCGAGAAGCCCGCCGACGGGAAGGCCCGGAGGCCGGTTATGGAAGATATCATCCTTTACGGGTAGCGTGCCTAGTAGGTTCCCTTCGGCCAGCGCGTAGCGGATGCCGAAGGAGAGATCCTTGGTGAGCGTGATCTCGGCGATCGTGACCTCGAGCATCACCTGCCGCGGCACGACGTCGAGACGCTTCACCACGTCGAGGATCAGCTGGTAGTCGCGCTTGGTCGCCAGGACGACGAGCGAGTTGGTGACGTCGTCCGCGACGATGCGCACCTCCTGCTTGAAGATGGGTGGCGGGCCCTGCGGCTGCCCGGGTACGCCGGCCGCTCCGGCTGGCCCGCCGGGAAGCGAGATGCCACGCGCCCCGCCCGCGGCTCCGGGCACCGCCCCGGGGACCCCGGCCCCGCCGGCGGCCCCGCCGATCCCGCCGCGCCCACCGAGGCGCCCACCGGTGCCGGCGCCGCGTCCCGCAAACCCTCCCCCGGCGGCACCTGGCACGCCCCCCGCGGCCTGCTGCGGCGCGATCCCGCCGCCTCCGCCGCCGAACCCGCCGCCGCCAGCGGCCGTGAGCCCGCGCCGCCCGCCGCCGCCTCCGCCGCCGCCGAAACCGCCGCGGCCGCCACCACCCCCGACGCCCCCCGCGCCGAAGAGGCCGATGCCGGCCGGCGCCCCACCCGGTACGCGCCCGAGTCCCCCGCCTCCACCCCCGCCGGGACCGCCGCCGAAGAGCTCGTTCAGAACCGCGGCGAGATCGGCGGCCTTGGCGTTCTCCACCGGGTAGACGAACGTCTGGCGCCCCGCGCTCTCCTCGGGCGGGATGTCGAGGAGCTTCAGCCAGCGTTCGATCTCGGTGAACATGATCGGGTCGAAGGCAATCGCGACGATCGAGTTGAGGCGCGAGAGCGGGATCAAGAATACGCCGCCCTCGCCCTCGCCGGTGGGTGTCACGCCGTAGGGGGCGAGCAGCCCGAGGATCTCGTTCGCCAGCTCGTCCGGGTCGCCGTACTGCATCTTGAAGACGCGGGCGTGCAGGTTGTGGAAGACGTCCGTGTCGAACGAGATGACCAGCTCGTGCAGCCGCGCGACGTTCGATTGCAGATCCGTCACGACGACCAGGTTCGAGCGCGGGTAGGAGAGCGCGTCGCCGCCTGGCGTGACGAACGGCTGCAGGATGTTCACCATCTCGTCCGACGAGACGTGCCGGACGGGGAAGATCTCGATCACGAAGCTGTCGGTGGCGCGCGCGCCCTGCCTCGCCGCGGCCGACGGCGGCACGATGGCCCGCGTCTTCGCCTCGGCGACGGGAAGGATCTGGTAGATGTCGCCGACCTTCACCGCGGCGATGCCGTTGTTGCGGAGGATCTGGTTGAACAGCGGAAACAGGTCTTCGCGGGCGATCTTGCCGTTGGTGCGGATGGTGACCTGCCCTTCGATGCGGGGGTCGATCGTGTAGCTGATGCCGAGCGCGGTCGCGAGGCTGTGGATCACCTCCCGGATGTCCGCCCGCTCGAAATTCAGCACCATCGCCTCTTCTTCGCCGAGCGGCTGGTCACCTGCAGCAGCGGGCGGAGGCGGCGCCGCCTCCTGCTCCTGCGCGCGGGCCGGCCCGGCCCAGGCCGCCACGCCGACCGCGACCACCACCCCGATCGCTCCCGAGATCCTTCGCCCCTGCACTGCGCCCCCTCCTCGGGCGATCCACCCCGTCCGCTACCTCACCGCCGGCTGCGGCCGCTACGGGAATTGCCCGGGTTCTGCTTCATGTGCTCCAGCTTCTGCCGCACGTCCGCCGGCAGCTGCTGGATCTGCGGGTTCTGGTTTTGCGGATTCTGCGGGACCGGCGCAACGGGCGCGGGCACACCCGCCATGGGAGGCCGCGGCGGGACCACACCAGGTGTCGGCGGTCTCACCCCGAGCCCGGCGGCCGGAGACATCGTCTGGACGCCCGCCGCCGGCGACCCGAAGGCCTGGGGCGGTTGAGGCATTCCCGGGCGTATGGGAACCGGGGGCTTCGCGGGAGCGGCCCCCTTGGCGTCGACGACGAGCGGCATGGTCACGGTGTCTCCCGAGGGCGAGGTGAGCGTCACCCCACCGGGGTCGATCGCCTTGACCGTGTACCCGGCCACCTGATCTCCGGTGCGCAGCCGCTTCTGCGCTCCTGCCTCGGTCACGAAGACCTCCCGGTCCTTGCCGAAGATGCGGACCCCGACGAGGGTGACGTTGGCGGGCGGCCCGGTGACAGCCAGCGGCTGGTCGGCAGGCCTCGTCTCCTCACTGGCCTTCTGCCGGCTCATGTCGAAGAGGTCCTTCTCGGCGATCGCCGCGACCAGCGTGGCGGGTGTCTCGTCGGCGTGCGCGCCGGCCTTGTCCGCCGCGGCACGCTTACCCTTCTCGCGCTTCTCCGGAGCGGCGGCCGGGGTCCGCGGACCGGCGGCCACCTCGACCGGCGGGAGCGCACGCCCCCAGGTCCGTGCGATCTCGAGGGCGAGCAACACGACGATCACGCCGAGCACCACGTTGATGATCGCCCAGCGTCCCATCAGGTGGCCCCGGGCGCCGCCGCCGCCGGAGCAGGCGGGGCGGGTGGCCGCACCTCCCCCGCGGGCGGCGGGACGGCGGCAGCCGGTGGAGGGGGCGCGACAGCAGCCGGTGGGGGCGGCGCGACGGGTGCCGGCGGCGGCGTTTCCGCCGGCGCCCCCGGAATGGCGGCCACAGGGGGCGGCGGCGGCACCGCAGGTGCGTTCTCGGCCCCGGGCAGCGCCGGGGCGATGGGCAGGAGCGGCGCGAGTCCCGGCACCGCTTCGCCGGCGCCTGCCGCGCCCTCGGGTGCTCCGGGGCCCGGGGGCTCCAGGGCGCCCGGCGTCGCTTCGGCAGCCGCCTCCGGTTCCGCCTCGGCCTCCTTCGCCTTGTCCTTGGCGAGCAGGTAGCCGCTCACCTCGACCGTGGCGGAGAGGAGCCGCGGCCCCTTGGCGCCGGGCACCGCGCCCCGGCGGCTCACCTCGACGAACGGGATGGTGAGCTGCTGGGGACCGTACTCGAGACCGGAGAGCAGCTCGGCAAAGGGCTTGAGCTCGGCCGACAGCGTGAGGCGCACGGCCACCTTGCGGAACGGGTCGGCGGCCTCCTCGCGCATCACCTGGGTGCTGAGGATCGAGACGCCCTTCTCGGAGGCGAGCGTATTGGCTCGCTCCTGGAGGGCGGCGGCGGCGAGCGTGCCGGTGTCGCCAGGGAGAAGGCGGCCCTGCGCCTCGGCGAGGCGCTTCTTCAGCTCGGCACGCTCTGCACGCAGGGTGTCCACCGCGGCCACGAAGCGCGCCGCGCGCTCGAGCCGGTCGTGGCCTTCGCTGATCTCCTCCGCCACGCGCCGGCGGTAGCCCCGCAGCGGCTCCACCACGGCCACGTACGCGAGCGACAGCCCGACCGCGATCCCGACCCCGGCGATGATCCGCCGGTCGCGCGCGGAGTGCTCGCCATACCAGCGGCGCGCCAGCTCCCAGAGCGCGCGCGGGTTCACTTCGCGACCTCCGCAACGATCGAGAACCGCTCCTTGTCGCCGGCCTTCGTCGTGGGCGACGTGAAGCTCACGTTGTGGAAGTGCTTCGACTTCTCGAGCGCCGCGATCAGGTCGGAGGCCGAGCGCGCCGACCCCTCGAGGGTGAGACGGCCCTGGCGCAGATTGACCGAGGTCAGGTAGGCGTCGGGAGGAACCAGATCCGTGAGCTCGCGGAGGAGCAGCGTGACCCGCTGGTCCTGGCCCGCGGTGAGGATGTCGATCTGCTTGCGGAGGTTCCCGATCTCATCCTGGAGCTGCTTCGCCTCGCGGACCTGGGGCTCGACGGCGACCAGACCCTCCTCCACCTGACGCCGGAGAAGCTCGTCCTTGACGAGGGCGCTGCCGCCCCACACGAGCAGCAGCACGCTGGCGACGGCGACGAGCACGATGGTCGCGATCGACAGGCCTTCCTCGTAGCGCCGGCGGCCTTCGACCGGCAGGAGGTTCACCGGAACCGTGCCCTCGCGCACCGCATCGAGCGCCGCACCGACAGCGGGCAGCAGCGCGGGCTCCGAGGACTCGAAGAACTCGGCGGGCGCGTCGAGGCGCCCGCTCGCGAGAGCGAGGAGATCGCCCTCGCCCACCGCGGGCACGTTGGCCCCGGCGCCGTTGCTGAGCGACCAGTGATAGAGCTGCACCTCGTCGGGCGAGATCAGGACGTCCGCCAGCTGGCGCGCCAGCGAGCGCGACACCTCCGCGGGCTCGGCCAGGCGGTGCGCCGGCACGAGCTGGCTCGCCACCAGGCGGCCGCCGGTGAGGAGGGCGAGCTCGACCGCCTCGCCCGCCGAGACGAGGAGTCCGATCGGCCCGTTCGGGCCACCGCGGCAGAAGGCCAGGTAGTCGGCAATGGCCGTCGAGGCGAGGACGATGCCGCGCGGGCGTACGAAGGCGTCCTCGAGCGCCTCGAGGTAGACGCGCACGACCTCGCGCGGGATGCACATGAGGAGGACCTCGAGGCGCTCCTCGCCGAGCTCGCGCACCGAGAAGTCGAAGTACACCTGGTCGCGCGGCAGCGGGATCAGGTGCTCCAACTCGTACTCGAGCACCTGCGCGAGGTTCTCGCGCGCCGCGGCCGGCAGCAAGACGCGGTTGAACGCCGTGTCGGCACGCGGCAGGCAGAGGTAGGCGCGGCGCGTATCCACGCGGTGCTCGCGCGCGAAGGTGAGCACCGCCTGGGCGAGCGCCTGGCGCCGCTCCGCGGCGTGCTCGACGGGCGGCAGCGGGTAGGTGCGCGCGTGGCGCACGGCCACCTTGAAGAAGCGCTTGACGACGTGCGCGAGGGCCACCTCGTGGGCGCCGACGTAGATGCCGAGGCCGTCGAGGAAGTCGGCCCGGCGGAGCCGCTGGGTGAGCTCGCTGACCGTCATCCCTGCACCGCCGTGCTGCCCGGGGCGACCGTGCCGATCCACGGCGCCCGGTCGAGCCACCGGAGCACGCGCGCGCCCTCTGCCGACTCGGCGGTCAAATCCACCACGGCCGCGACGCTCGACTGGTTGCGTTGCGCCTGCGTGTCGGCCCGTCCCTCGAGCAGGACGGTGCGTGGCTCCTCCTCGACCATGAGCTGTGCGAGATGCGGGTCTCCGACCTGCGCGGCGACCTGCTGGAAGAAGCCGTTCGAGTCGGTGTCGCGCTGCGCGACCAGATCCGCAGCCGTGTCTGCATCGACACCGAGCAGGGCCTGGAGCACCGCGGGAGGGGCGGACCGGAGATGGATGTTGGGGCTGCGGCTGTAGACCGAGAAGACGTCGCGGAGGCCGGGCATGCCGTCGCCTCCGTAGTAGAGCGCGGGCGTGACGCCGCGGACGCGCAGCAGCTCCTCGGGCGAATCGAAGAAGCCGTTCTTCGCCCGGTAGGGCGGACGCCGCTTCAGATAGTACTCGCTCTCGGCGCCGTGCGCCCGCTTCAGGTTGTCGGTGTCCCGCCAGTCGAGGATCGAGTCGACCACCGTGGAGACCTCGTTCGACTTGCGCCGGTCCATGCCCGTCGTGGCGTTGCCGCCCCGCATGAGGTTGGTGATGACCCGCGTGAGCAGGGCGTCGTCGACCTTGTTGAGCGAGATGAGGCTCGCCTGGTCGGTCATGCGCACGGTGTAGTGGCCGCCGGCGAACTCCCCGTCGTGCCACTGCCCGTCGGCGGGGGGCGGCTCGTCCTCGTCATCGTCGTCGGGCGGCTGCGCCGGGGCGCCGGGCGCGGCGCGCTCGTGCTGCCGGTCGGCGTCGTAGATCGTCCGGTTCATGCCGGCCAGCGCGAGGTAATAGGCGCGGGTCTCCTCGGCGAAGTTCACCGCCGCCATGGCGTCGTCGCGGATGTAGCGCGCGAAGTCGACCGCCAGGACGCCGAGGACCACGAAGATCCAGAGGACGAGGAGCAGCGCGACGCCGCGCTCGCGGGGCCGGCGGGCGGTCGCGCTACTCACCATCGTCGCCACCATCGTCGCCGACACCTCCGCCCCCGCCGCCCGCGGAGACGCCACCATCGTCGCCCCCGTCGCCCCCGTCGTCACCCGCCGACGCCGCGAGGTCCTCGTCGTCGACCTCGCCGGTGTTCTCGCCGTAGGCCGTCGCCATCACCGGGATCTCCTGCCCCCAGGCATCCAGCTCGAGCCCCGGGAGGCCGGTCACCACGATGCGCACCGCCGCCGGCATCATCTCGTCCGTCTGGCCGTCCCAGGACTCGCGCCACTCGGTCTCGGCGCCGTCGTTCATCAGGTACTCGAACTTGAGGCTCCGGAACCCGTGGAGGAGGTCGACGCCCGTGAGCGACGGATCGTTGTCGACCGGCTCGCGCCCCAGGACGTCGGGCGAGAAGAACGGCGTCTCCTTCAGGACGAGGCAGGGGACGACCGTGCAGGGTTCCCCGTCGGCGAGCTGGTAGACGACCCGCGCCAGGCCACCGCCGCCCTGCTGGGCGTTGGCGGTAATGAAGGTGAGGGAGGTGGCCGTCCCCACGAAGTACGGGTACACGTCGTCGTCGCGGTTGCGGGCGGGATAGGGTACCGCGGACTTGACCTGACGGATCAGGACGTCGGTCGCCACGCGCAGGCGCTGCGCCGTCACCACCGCCCGCTCGCCCGACTCCACCGCCCGGATGCCGAGATGGAACGCGCCGTAGCAGATGGCCACGATCATCGCGAGCGCGCTCATCGCGAGCACGAGCTCCAAGAGCGTGAACCCGTCGCGCCGCTCACTCATTTTCCGGGGCCGCCCGCAGGCTCTTCAGCGTGTAGGTCTTGACGCCCGTGCCGTCCTCCCAGGCGACGTCCACCTGCAGATAGCGGAGGCTCAGCTCGGACTCGAAGCCGAGCTCCGACTTCCGCAGCCCCTCCTCGGGGCCGGCGTGCCGGACGAGCATCCGGATGCGGTAGCCCTCGCCGCTCGTCCGCTCCTCGGTATGATCCCGGATCTCGGGCTGGAAGAGGAGCGCATCCATGGCCGCGCGCGCCGCGAGCACCGCACGGCTCTGGCGCGACGCCCGGTCCTGGAGCCGGAGGCTGCCGCTGAAGAGCTGCAGGCAGGTAACCGCCCCCATGCCGACGATCGCCAGCGCGACGGCGATCTCGAGGAGGGTGAACCCGTGTGCGCGCGAGCGGCTCATGGACGTCGGTCGCCCGGTCACTGCACCGTTACCGTGCCGACCCACGGATCGAGGTGGATGAGGATGCGGTTCGGGCGGCCCTTCTCGAGCCAATCGCGGCGGCTGATCAGCGACACGTCGGCGCCGGTGGTGGCGCCGTTCGGGTAGAAGAGGATCTGGGCCACGCCCGGCGCCGGCTCGAAGGCGCCCCGGATCTGCTCGATGACGGCCCGGTCGCTGAGGACCCCCGACCGCCCGCCCGTCGTCTGGATCGTGTTGGTGGCCTGCACGATCACGAGCTCCTGCGGCTTGCCGAGCGCGACCGCCTCGCCGCGACAGTAGTGCATGGTGGCCGCCAGCTGGCGCGCGGCGCGACGGACCTCACGGCTGTCGAAGCCGCCTTCGATCATCGGCACGACCAGCGCGCTGCCGATGGCGATGATGAGCAGCACCATCGCCATCTCGATCAGCGTGAAGCCGCGCGCGCCGCGGCTCATCCCGTGCCACCTTCCCAGCTCGTGATGTCGCGGTTGTCGCCGTCGCCGCCCGGCGCCCCATCGGCGCCGTAGGAGTAGAGGTCGTAGGGGCGGCCGCCCTCGCCGGGGCTGCGGTAGTAGTACGGGTGCTCCCAGGGATCCTTCGGGAGGTCCTTCTTGAGATAGGGCCCGTCCCAGCGGTCGGTGCCGAAGGGACGCTGGCGCAGCGCGGCGAGGCCCTCCTGCGTGCTCGGATAGCGGCCCACGTCGAGCCGGAAGGTGTCGAGCGCCGTGCCGAGGAGCTCGATCTGGGCTCGCGCGGCCCCCACCTTCGCCTTCTCCTCCTGCCGGATGAAGCGCGGGCCGACGAGAGCCATCAGAAGGCCGATGATGACCATCACGACCATCATCTCGATGAGCGTGAAGCCTGCGCTCGCTGTACGCCGTGACATCAAGCATTCCCTCCTACATCGGCAGATCGTTCACGCTGAAGATCGCCGACAGCATCGAGATCACGATGAAGCCGACTCCGAGGCCCATGATGAGGATGAGCGCGGGCTCGAGGAGCCGGGTGAACTGCTGGATCTGGACGCGGACGTCGCGGTCGTAGTGCTCCGCGGCGCGCAGCAGCATCTCGTCGAGGCGGCCGGTCTCCTCGCCGACCGCGATCATCTGCACCGCGAGCGGCGGAAAAACGCCCGAGCGGCCAAGCGGCTCGGCCACTCCCGCACCCTCGCGCACGCCCACCTCGACCTCGCCGAGCGCGCGGCCGATGACCTGGTTGCCGGCCGTCTCCCTGACGATGCCGAGCGCCTGCATCATCGGCACGCCGCTCTTGAGGAGCGTGCCGAGGGTGCGCGCCAGGCTCGCGACCTCCATCTTGCGGAGCACGAGCCCCACGACCGGAAGCCGCAGCCGCCACTGGTCCCAGCCGTACCGGCCGCGTGGCGTGCGGATCGAGTAGCGCACGCCTCCGACCGTGGCGGCGATGCCGAGGGCGCCGACCCACCAGTAGCTCCGGATGCCCTCCGAGAGGCCGAGGATCAGCCGCGCCGACAGCGGCAGCGCACGGCCGAGGTCGGCGAACATCGAGGAGAACTTGGGCAGCACGTAGACGAGCAGGAACATCATCGAGCCGCTCATCGCGAAGGTGAGCAGGATCGGGTAGGTCAGCGCCGAGCGTACCTCGTCGCGCAGCTGCTGGGCGCGTTCGAGGTATTCGGTGAGCCGCTGGAGCACGCCCTCGAGAAAGCCGCCCGTCTCGCCGGCGCGGATCATGTTCACGTAGAGCGGCGGGAAGACGCGGTGCTGGCCGAGCGCCTCGGTGAGCGACTTGCCACCCTGCACCGCGTGCAGCACCTCGGTGATGATGCGGCGGAGCTCCAGGTTGTCGGACAGCTCGGCGAGCGTGGCGAGGCTGCGGTCGAGCGGCAGGCCGGCGGAGACCAGCGCCGCCAGCTCCTGGGTCATGACCAGCAGGTCGCGGCCCTTGATGCGCCGGCGCCCGAGCACGGGCAGCGACGGCAGCGCGACACGCGGCGCCGTCGCCCGCGTCCCTTCGGCCGCCGCGCCGATGCGGATCGGGATCAGGCCCCGGTCGTGCAGCCGCGCAACGACACCACCCTCCTCTGCCGCCTCGATCGTCCCCTCGACGATCTTCCCCTGAGGGTCAGCCGCACGATACTGGAATTGCGCCAAGGAGAACCTCCGCTCAGCCCCACGTCACCGCCCCGCGCCACGGAGTCTAAACTGCGGGAAAACCGCCAGAATCATATGCAAGCGGGGGTTGATTTTCAACCTGAGCCGGAGAATCGTGGCGCCCCCCTGGGCCTTAGACTCGCGCCTGCGACGTCTCTTCAAGAGGCAGACGCACCCGCCCGTCCATGTCGGCGGGCGGATCGACGCCGAGCGTCGCCAGGATGGTCGGGGCCAGGTCGACGATGTCCAGCCCGTCGGTGGGAACACCCGGGCGGTTCACGAAGAAGAGCGCGTCGGCGTAGGTGTGCATCCCGGTGAGCGCGCTCCTCCCGAAGAGCTCCGTCCGCCCGAACGCACCCTTCGGGTCGTAGCCCTCGGTGAAGTCGAGGACCAGGTCCGGGGCGCTCTCGAGACACGGCCCGCGATAGATTTCGTCGCGCGCGAAGATGCGGGGCACCGGACGGCCGTCGCCGGGCCGTCCCGGACTCCCGTCCTCGAGTCCGAGGAGGCCCTCGCGGACGCGCCCGAGGAGGTCCTCCGCCTCGGTGCGCCCGACCGACCCGAGCGGGAAGCGTCCCTCGCGATGCAGGTAGACCCGTCCCGGATCGAGGACGAAGACCTTGGAGGCGGGGTCCACGTCGGCGAGACCCTTCGGCTTCTCGGCCTTGAGAGCGAGCAGGCCCTGCTCGCGGAGCCACACGTTCGGGTAGAACTCGCGATGGATCAGGGTGTGCCCGTGGTCCGCGACGATGAACAGCGCGGCGCCCGCGGGCAGCGCGGCCACGAGCGCTCCGAGCACGTCGTCGAGGCGGCGGTAGAAGTCGAGGAAGCGGGCGTGATGGGGCGCGGCGGGATCGACGTACTGGTGCCAGAAGTAGTGGTGGAGCCGGTCGCACTCGGTGACGACGCCGATGAAGAGGTCCCACGGCTCCTCGCGGACGAGCGCGAGGTAGACGCGGCGCCGCGCCTCCAGCGTCGCGACCAGGTCCTCGAAGAAGACCTCGGGCCGCTGGTCGGCGTTCAGGTAGTCGACATCGATCCGGTAGCCCTCGGCCTGGAGCCGCGGCAGGAGGCTCGCCGGGTGGACGGCGCGCTCGAGGTTGACGGCGACGAAGCCGGACACGAGGAGCCCGTCGAGCGGCCGGGCCGGATAGGTGTTCGGCACGTTCAGCACGATCGAGCGCTTGCCCGCCCGTCCCGCGACGTCCCACAGCGTCTCGCTCCGTACGTTGCCGAAGTTCGGGAAGAAGAGCGTGAGCGTACCGGGCTTCACGTCCGTGAAGCCATAGACGCCGTGCTGGCCGGGGTTGCGCCCGGTCATGAAGCTCGTCCACGAGACGCTCGAGATGACGGGGATCGACGAGCGCATCGGCGCGAGCGTCCCCGCGGCGAGGAGGCGCGCCAGGTTCGGCATCAGCCCGCGCGCCGTGAGGTCCCGGATGAGCGGGACGCCGACGCCATCGAGCCCGATCACCGCCACTCGCGGCGCCGGTACGCCCGTCCGTGGGGCGCGCCGGAGCCGGTCGAGGAGACCCAGCTAGACCTCCTCCTGGGTCACCCGCACCACCTCGGCCACCGTCGTGCTCCCGCCACGCACCTTGGCCCAGCCGTCGTCGCGCAGCGTGCGCATGCCGAGGCCGACCGCGGTCTCCTTGATGACGTCGGCCGACGAGCGCTTCAGGATGAGCTGCCGCACGGCGTCGTTCACCAGGAGGAACTCGAAGATGCCCGAACGGCCGCGGTAGCCCGTGTGCGCGCAGTCCTCGCAGCCCGCGCCCTCGTAGACGCGCACCGCCGCGTCGCCGTTCGCGAGCTCGCGCATCGCCTCGACCGCCATCTCGGCCGGGCGGCGACACTTCATGCACACCCGGCGGACCAATCGCTGCGCGAGCACTCCGAGGAGCGAGGAGGCGAGCAGGTAGTCCTCGACGCCCATCTCGAGGAGCCGCGACACGGCGCCGGCGGCATCGTTGGTGTGCAGGGTCGAGAACACGAGGTGGCCGGTCAGCGCCGCCTGGATGGCGATCTCGGCCGTCTCGAAGTCGCGGATCTCGCCCACCATGATCACGTCGGGGTCCTGCCGGACGATCGAGCGCAGCCCGTTGGCGAAGGTGAGGCCGATCTGCGGCTTCACGTGGATCTGGTTCACGCCGAAGAGCTGGTACTCGACCGGATCCTCGATCGTGATGATCTTCTTGTCGGGCGAGTTGATCTTGTCGAGCGCGCCGTAGAGCGTCGTGGTCTTGCCGCTGCCCGTGGGTCCCGTGACCAGGATCATCCCGTAGGGCTTGGTGATCAGGCGGTTGAACTGGTTGAGCGTGTCTTCGGGGAAGCCGAGCGAGTCGAGGTTCACGACGATGCTCGAGCGGTCGAGGATGCGGAGCACGACGCTCTCGCCGTAGAGCGTCGGCAGGGTGGAGACGCGGAGGTCGACCTCCTTGCCCATGAGCCTGAGCTTGATGCGCCCGTCCTGCGGCAGCCGTCGCTCGGCGATGTTGAGCTTCGCCATGATCTTGATGCGCGAGACGATGGCGGCCTGCAGCCGCCGCGCCGGCGTCTCGACGTCGTGCAGCACGCCGTCGATGCGGTAGCGGACCTTCAGCTCGTTCTCGAAGGGCTCGATGTGGATGTCCGAGGAGCGCTGCTCGACGGCGCGGTTGATGAGCAGGTTCACGAGGCGGATGACCGGCGCCTCGCTCGCCAGGTCGCGCAGGTGGTTGACGTCCTCCTCGTCGTCCGAGAGGTACTCGACGTCGGCGTCGGCCGAGACGGACGCGCTGGCATCGCCTCCGCCGCCGTTCCCGTAGGCCGCATCGAGCCCTTCCAGGATGTCGCGCTCGCGCGCGAGGCGCGGCTCGATGGCGAGCCCGGTGGCCACCTGGAGCGCCTGGATGGTGTAGTAGTCTGCCGGGTCTGCCATGGCGACGCGCAAGGTGCCGTTCGTCTGCGCGAGCGGCATCACCTTGGCGTGCTTCAGGAACTTGACGTTCAGGTTGCCGAGGGGCACCGGAGCGGCGGGAAACTCGCGGCGCGGGACGGTCTCCACCCCGAGGTACGTCGCCAGGAGGGGCAGCAGGTCCTCCTCGGAGATGAAGCCGAGGTCGAGGAGCAGCCGCTCGAGACGCTCGCCACGCTCTTGCTGAAGACGCTTGACCTTGCGCAGGTCGTCCGGGCCGATGCGTCCCTGCTCGAGCAGCAGCTGCTCGAGCGTGCGGTGCTGGAATTCCATGGTCCAACGAAAAAGCATACCCGCGCACCCCTTGAGCGGCAAGCACGCGCGGACAGGCTCGCTACCCCCCGGCCGCCACGCGCGCGCGCCAGTCCTCGAGGACGGCGGCGAGCGTGTCGGACCATGCGAAGTGTGGCTCCCAGCCCGTGTCACGCGTGGCCCGGGCATGGCTCCCGACCAGGCGCGGGACGTCGAGCGCGCGCCGGAGCGCCGGGTCGCTCGTGACCCGCACCGCCACCCGGGCGTGCGAGCGCAGGATGGCAACCACCTCCGCGATCGAGCAACCCGTGCCCGAGCAGAGGTTGTACACCTCGCCGCCGCGGCCCCGCTCGAGGAGCGCCACGTAGCCTGCCGCCACGTCGCGCACGTCGCTGAAGTCGCGCACGGGATCGAGGTTGCCGGCGCACACGACGGGTTCCTGGCGGCCCGCCTCGATGCGCGCGATCTGCCGGGCGAGCGCCGCGCACACGAAGGCGGCGTCCTGCCCGGCTCCCGTCTGATTGAACGGCCGGGCGCGGACGACGTCGAGGCCGTACGCGCGGCCGCACTGCGCGGCCGCCAGATCCGCCGCCGCTTTGCTCGCGCCGTAGACGGTGAGCGGACGGAGTGGGATGTCCTCGGTGATCGGCAGCTCGGCGGCGGCGACCGCGCCGTAGACCTCGGCGGAGGTGACCGCGAGCACGCGGGCCCGCGGCGCGGCCGAGCGCACGGCAGCGAGGACGGCGAGCGTGCCGCCGAGGTTCGCGCGGTACGCCGCCTCGGGGTCGCGCTCCGCGGCGGGCGCGAACGAGAGGCCAGCGAGATGGAGCACGGCGTCGGGCCGGCGCTCGGCGAGCACTGCACGCAGGCGCTCGCGGTCGAGCAGGTCGAGCGCGTGCAGCGTGAGCGGGAGCCCCGCGAGCCGCGGCCGCTCGAGCGGCGCGCGCAGCACGCCCTCCACCGCATGCCCCTTCGCCAGGAGCGCGTGCGCGACCGGCGGTCCGGCGAAGCCGCCGATGCCCGTCACCAGGACGTTCATGTGAAACCGGGGGTGCCCGCGCGGTCTCCGCGCGCCCCGGACCCCATCGGCTGTCCTGACGCTCTCGCGGTCAGCCTCCGCCGACCTTGCCGCCGAGACGGTCGAGATCGGCGCGCACCATCATCTCGACGAGCACCGGGAAGGCGACGCGCGGCTCCCAGCCGAGGATGCGGCGTGCTTTGGAGGCGTCGCCCACCAGGTGGTCGACCTCGGCGGGGCGCAGGAGCGCCGGGTCCTGCCGCACGTAACGGCGCCAATCGAGCCCGGCCGCGCCGAAGGCGATCTCGACCACCTCCTGGATGCTGTGCGCTTCCCCGGTAGCGACCACGTAGTCCTCGCCCTCGGGCCGCTGCAGCATCCGCCACATCGCGTCGACGTAGTCGCCCGCGAAGCCGAAGTCGCGGCGCGCCGTCAGGTTGCCGAGCGGCAGGTCCCCGGCGAGCCCGAGCTTGATGCGGGCCACGCCGTCCGAGATCTTGCGGGTGACGAACTCCCGCCCGCGCCGGGGGCTCGTATGGTTGAAGAGGATGCCCGAGCAGGCAAAGAGGCCATAGCTCTCCCGGTAGTTCACCGTGATGTAGTGCGCGTAGACCTTGGCGACGCCGTAGGGGCTGCGCGGGTAGAAGGGGGTCGTCTCCCGCTGCGGGACCTCGCGCGCGCGGCCGAACATCTCGCTCGAGCTCGCCTGGTAGACGCGTGCCTGGGGGGCGACCAGCCGCATGGCCTCCAGCAGCCGCGTCACCCCGACGGCGTCGAACTCGGCGGTGAGCACGGGCTGCGCCCACGACGTCGGCACGAAGGACTGGGCGGCGAGATTGTAGATCTCGTCCGGCCGCACGTCGCGCAGGAGGTCGATGAGCGAGAGCTCGTCGAGCAGATCTGCCTGGCGCAGCTCGAGACGGGTGCGGATGTGGGCGATGCGCTCGAAGTTCTCGGTGCTCGCGCGCCGCACCATGCCGACGACACGATAGCCCTTCCCGAGCAGCAGCTCGGCGAGATACGACCCGTCCTGGCCCGTGATCCCGGTGATGACGGCGGTCGGCATCGGCCTCAGCTCCGCCCGTAGCGGTCCTCGAGCCTGACGACGTCGTCCAGCTCGGGCGTCGAGACCTCGAGGATGTCGGTGTCGTCGAGGGCGGTCAGGCGGTGGCGGGTCCCGGGCGGGAGGTGCCAGCCGTCGCCCGGCCCGAGCCGGACCGTCCGGCGCTCCCCGTCCGGCACCGCCACCTCGAGGTCGACCAGGCCGGCGAGGATGCGGATCGTCTCGTCCTTCACGCGGTGGTACTGATAGCTGAGCGACTCGCCCTTGCGGACGTGGAGGATCTTGCCGGCGTAGCGGTCGGTCCGCGCCCAGACGGTCTCGTGACCCCAGGGCTTCGGGACGTGCTCCACCCGCGCCGGACCGCCGGCGCTCACGGCCGTGGCACCGCGCTGCTGTCGCGCAGCCGGCCCCCGTACATGTCCGCGTAGTACTCCCGGTAGGCGCCGCTCTTGATCGCCTCCCACCACGACCGGTGCTCGCGGTACCACGCGACCGTGGCCGCGAGGCCCTCCTCGAAGCCGCGCCGCGGCTGCCAGCCCGACTGCCGCAGCCGGGCCGCGTCGAGCGCGTAGCGGCGGTCGTGGCCCGGGCGGTCGGCGACGTAGCGCACGAGGGTCGCGGGCCGCTCGAGCAGGTGGAGGATCAGGTCCGTCACGCTGCGGTTCGGGACCTCGTGGTCGGCGCTCACGTTGAACACCTCCCCCCTTGCCCCGGGCAGCCCGAGCACGTGCCAGAGCGCCGCACAGTGATCCTCGACGTGGATCCAGTCGCGCACGTTCATGCCGTCCCCGTAGAGCGGGAGCGGCTGGCCGTCGAGGGCGTTGGTCACGAACAGCGGGATCAGCTTCTCGGGAAACTGGTACGGCCCGTAGTTGTTCGACGAGCGGGTGATGACCGCGGGCAGCCCGTAGGTCGTCGCGTAGGCCTGCACGAAGGCGTCGGCGGCCGCCTTGCTGGCGGCGTAGGGGCTCGACGGGCGCGTCGGCCAGTCCTCGGTCGCGCGGCCGGCGGCGATCGAGCCGTACACCTCGTCGGTCGAGACCTGCAGGAACCGGCGGAAGCCCGCCCGGCCGCGCACCGCCTCGAGGAGCACGAGGGTCCCCTCCACGTTGGTCGTCACGAACGGCCAGTGATCGGCGATGCTCCGGTCGACGTGCGTTTCGGCGGCGCAGTTGACCAGCGTGTCGATTCCCTCCTCGTCGACGACTGCGGCCATGGCCTGGCGATCGGCGATGTCCGCGCGGACAAAGCGGAAGCAGGGATTGCTCTCCAGATCGCTCAGGTTCGCGTAGTTTCCCGCGTAGGTGAGGAGATCGACGGCGACGAGCCGCTCGACGGTGTGGGCGAGCGCGTGGCGGACGAGGTTCGTGCCGATGAAGCCCGCGGCGCCCGTGACCAGGAGGCGCATCGCTACCGGCCCCTCGCCCGACGGCGCGGCGTCCGCTCGGCCGTCGCGGCCGGCATGGGCAGGCGAGTGGCCGGGCCGTCCGTCCGGTTGGCCCCCGTCCGGGCCACGAGGTTGCCGGCGCGATGCAGCGATTCCATGGTGCCGGCGTCGGTCCACCAGCCCTCGAGCACCTCGCACGCGAGCTCGCCGCGCGCGAGGTACCAGTTGTTCACGTCGGTGATCTCCAGCTCCCCCCGCCCGGACGGCTCGAGCGTGCGGATGATGTCGAACACGCGGCCATCGTACATGTAGATGCCGGTCACGGCATAGCGGCTCTTCGGGCGGCGCGGCTTCTCCTCGATCGACACGATGCGGCCGTCCCGCACCTCGGCGACGCCGAACCGCTCCGCGTCGTCGACCTCCTTCAGGACGATGCGGGCCCCGCTCGGCTGGCGGCGGAAGCGTGCGACCGCGGAAGCGATCGAGCCCTCGATCAGGTTGTCGCCGAGGATCACGCAGACCTTGCCGCCATCGGCGAAGTGCTCGGCCAGCGCCAGCGCCGCGGCGATCCCGCCCTCGCCGTCCTGGTAGGTGTAGTTGAGGTGGGCGAGGCCGAACTCGGCCCCGTTGCCGAGGAGCCGGAGGAAATCGCCGGCGTGCGGCCCGCCGGTGACGATCATGATGTCGGTGATGGCGGCGTTGATGAGCGTCTGCAGCGGATAGTAGATCATCGGCCGGTCGAGGACCGGCAGGAGGTGCTTGTTGGTGATCCGCGTGAGCGGCAGGAGCCGCGTCCCGAGCCCGCCCGCGAGCACGACGCCCTTCATGTCTAGTACTGGCCGCCGCTTACGGCGCCGGGCCGCCGGAAGCCGATGTCGGCGAGCGGCGCGAAGCCGACGTAGTTCCGCCGGAGCGGCGGCCGTCCGAACGAGCCGAGCCCGACCAGCGTGAACTGCACGCGGAAGAGGCGCTCGTCGGGGTTGGTCTTGTCCTGCACACCGGCCTCCAGCAGCCAGCAGTTGCAGCGCGAGATCAGGCGGAGCGCGTAGTCCCGTTCGAGGAAGTGGGGGCCGAGAGATTTGCCGCCCGCCTGCGGGGTGCTCAGCAGATCATAGCGGGATAGGAAGGTGAAACCCACGTAGTTCCCGAGGCGGAGGTACACGGAACCGTCCACCTCCTGCAAGCCCGTGGTGGAGAGCAGCGCCGCCTCGGGGCCCGTCACGTTGACATCCCGGTTCGCGCTGCCCTCCACGACGCGGTAGGAGATGCCGACCGTCGTGGCGGTCTGGTAGTTGCGCACCAGCGTCGGCGCCGTCCACCAGGGCTCGCGGAGAAAGAGGCCGATCGACTGCCCGCGGACGGCCGAGCGCTCGAGGTTGACCGTCGCGTTGTACGAGAGCCCCAGGTAGTCGACCGGTGTCAGCCGGAGCCCCAGGTCGGTGTCGCTCGCGTGGCTCGTGCCCGCGATCGGACGCGAGATGTCGTAGCCGTGGAGGACGCTCGCCCGCACGAGCTCGCGCGGCGGCGCGGCCGGCGCCTCCGCGGGCGCGGTCGGCGACGGCGGCGCGGGCGGGCCGACGAAGTCCGGGACCGCGGCGGCGGGGAGGCCCTGCGCCAGCGTCTCGGCCTCCACCGGCTCGCGCGCCCCGCCCGCGGGCGCTCGCCCCGCCTCCGCCGGCACCTCGCGCGCGGCAGCCTCGGCGGGCGTGGGCGCCCGCGCCAGCAGCCGGGTGGTGATGCCGTAGGACAAGAAGTTCCGCCGATTGATGGCATCGCGGTCGTCGAAGAGGAACCCTTCGCTGAAGAGCGTCGCCGGCCCGCAGTTGTCACCCGGCCGCGGCCGCGCCACGTCGGCGCACGAGGGCAGGTTGATGATGCCGGGTCCCGCGCCGCAGTTGACGCCCGGCCGCTCGCCCGGGCTGAGCGGCGAGTGGCATCGCGGCAGGATCCGCTCGTCGAAGATCGGGCGGCTGACGTCGGGAACGAACAGGTACCGCAGCTCCGGCTCGACCGTGTGCTTCAGCTTCTCGAGCCCGAAGTGGCGGAAGTCGAAGACGCGGGCGAACTCCGTCCCCGTCCGCCCACTCACCTCGGCGAGCTCGCGGCTGCGGTCGGCGTCCAGACGCGGCAGCTCGGGGGCGGCGCGGAAGTGAGAGCCGACGCCGGAGCTGGGGACGACGAAAGCCACCTGCTCGGTGTCGGTGAGGTGGTAGGCGGTCTCGCGCAGCCGGCCGGTGAGCGAGCCGTTCAGCGCGCGGCCGAGGTGGAAGGGTAGAAACAGCTCGGGGCCGAGGTCACCCCGCAGGCCTCCGTACCCTCGCTCGCGCTGGTAGTCGATCGCCTGGCCGTCGAGACGGCCCACCAGCAGGTCACCGAGGAGCGGGACGGCGTGCTCGGCCTCGAGGCGGGGGAGCTTCTGGAGGGCGAGGGGCTGCGGGTCGATGAGGTCCTGGTAGTAGGCGGTCTCGACCCACGCGAGGCCGTTGTCCCAGCTCTTGACGATGCCCGCGCGCGAGGTCGTGAAGCGCGTGCTGCGCAGCGCCAGGTCCCGCCGCGTCGAGAAGGCGAACGTGTTGATCTCCTTCAGGAAAGCGTCGTCGCTGATCGCGAAGAGGCGGAGGTAGAGCTGGCTGCCGCCGTAGAAGGGCTGGCGGTGCTGGCCCGAGAAGGCGAAGCGGTTCTCGGGGATGTCGGGTGTTTGGCCGTTCGGCGCCACCGTGCCCGCGGGCCGGCCGCGGATCTGCTCGTTGTAGTACGCCGCCGTGAAGTTGCCCCGCGCCGTGCGCGAGAGGAGGTAGCGATACTCGCCGATCACGCCGACGCGGGCCGCCGTCTCGAGGTCCACCGCCACGGTCGCATCCGTGCTCTTGTTGATCGCCCAGAAGAACGGCTGCTCGTACTGGAAGCCCCGGCGGTTGGAGTTGGCGAGGCGGGGAAACAGGAAGCCCGACTGCCGGTCGGTTTTGGCCGGGAAGAGGAAGTAGGGAAAGTAGAGCACGGGGATGTCCTTCACGCGAAACGTGGCGTGCCGCACCACGCCGGTGCCCTCGAGCGTGATGTCGCTGGTGGCGCCCGCGATGCTCCACGACGGCTTCTCGAGGCCACCGCATCGGCAGGTGGTGAAGACACCGTTCGAGGCGGCGTAGAGCGGCCCGCCCCGCTTGTCGATCCGTGCCCCCGTGAGCCTGTAGTTGCTCGGTTTCAGCTCCGCCGTGCCCGCCTCGACCCAGCCCGACTCGTCGTCCAGGTTGAGGTGCGCGAAGTCCCCCTCGACGGTCGCCTCGGGGTCGGTGATGACGACGTGGCCGCGTGCCTCCGCGACGGCGTTCGTCCGGTCGTAGCGCACCTCGTCCGCGGTGAGCGTCGTATCGCCCCGCGTCAGCGTCACCCCGCCCCGCGCGACGAGCGTATTCGTCTCGCGCTCGTAGGTGAGCGACTGGGCGTCGACCGCCACCTCGCTTGGACGGGCCTTGCCCTTCCCCTTCGGCCGCACGACGTGCGGCCGGCCGCGCGTCGCCACGCCGGCGATACCGAGCGCCCGGGTGCGGCCTCTGAGCTCGATGGTGATGTCGCCGATGCCCGAAGGGCGCGACACGCTGTAGGTGACGGGCTGGCGGACGAAGATCGACACGGTCGTGCCGTCGGCCTCGGGGAAGAGCCGGACGGTGCTCACCACGGGGTCGTCGACATCGATCGCCGCCGGGCGCGGCACGCGGTAGTCGCCGAGGAAGATGGTCAGCTCGCCGGTGAAGGTCTCGCCCGCGCTGGCCGGGCCGCGCGGGCCGACGGCCGGCTTCGCCCCCGGCGTCCGGTCCTCGATGCGCGTCTCGGGCTCGGCACGTACGGTCACCGTCGTCGGCGCCTGCGGCCCCGAGCCCGACAGCACCCGGACCTCCGCGGGCGGCGGCTCGGCCGCGCCGGCAAACAGCGCGCTCCCGAGGGCGAGGCCACCCGCCCACCGAGCCGCCCGCCCGGCCCTCATGGGCGCGGTTCTGTAGCACCGGCCCCGGGAGCTTGCCAGGCCTCGAAGAGCGCCTGGCCGCCGCCGATGAGCTCGTAGGCAGCGCCGACGAGAAAGAGCGAGCCGGTGACGAGGATCGCGTCGCCGGGGCCGGCGTCGGCGAGCGCCGCCCGGAGCGCCACGTCCGGCTCCGCGACCGCTTCGACGGGCAGGCGGCCCGCGAGGCGCTCGGCCGCTCGCTCGGGGTCGAGCCCGCGCCGGCCGACGCGCGTCACGATCGCGCGTGCGACGTGCCGACCGAGCGTCTCGAGCATCGCGGGCCACGCCTTGTCGGCCATCACCGCGAACACGAGCGTCACGCGGCGGCCGCCCATGATCGACGGGAGCTCACGGGCGAGCGCCGCGGCGCCGGCCGGGTTGTGCGCCCCGTCGGCCACGATGAGCGGCGAGCGGCCGAGGACCGCCAGCCGCCCCGGCCAGCGCACCGCCGCGAGGCCCGCGCGGACCGCGGCGGGCGGACACGGAAAGGCCGCGCCGGCGAGGGCAAGCGCGGTCAGCGCCACGGCCGCGTTGTCCCGCTGAAAGGCGCCGCCGAGGGCCAGACGAAGCCCCTCCCACCGCACGCCATGCGGTCCTCGGAACGCCAGACCGTCCGCGGTGTCCGCGAGCACGCCGTCGATACCCGCGCGCACGATCGGCGCCCCGACGGCGTCCGCACGCGCCGCCACCACCGCCTCCGCCTCGGCCGGCAGCCGCCCGATCACGAGCGGCACCCCCGGCTTGGCGATCCCCGCCTTCTCGGCGGCGATCGAACCGAGGTCGGTCCCCAGGTACTCCTCGTGGTCGAGCGCGATCGAGGTGATCGCGGTGACCATCGGCCTCACCAGGTTGGTCGCGTCCAGCCGGCCGCCGAGTCCGACCTCGATCACGCCGATGTCGACGCCGATGCGCGCGAACCACTCGCAGGCGAGGAGCGTGGCGAACTCGAAGTGCGTGAGCGGGATGCGGGCCGCTTCGAGGTCGGCGCGCAGCTCGCCGACCAGCTCGACGACGCGCGCGCGGGGGATGGTCCGGCCGCCGGCGCGGATGCGCTCCGTGAAGTCCACGAGATGCGGCGAGGTGTAGAGGCCCGTCCGGTAGCCCGACGCCACCAGCACCGCGTCGAGCATCGCGGCCGCCGACCCCTTGCCGTTCGTCCCGGCCACGTGAATCGCTGGAAAGCGCGCCTCGGGATGCCCCCGGCGTTCGAGCGCTGCCCGCATCCGCTCGAGCTTCAGGTCCCAGCCCGCCGAGACCTCGAGGCCGGTCAGGTAGGCGAGCGTGTCCTCGTAGGCGGAGGCGGTCATGCGAGCAGCTCGAGCAGCGCGGCGAGCGTCGCGCGCAGCGCCTGCCGCGGCACGATACGGTCGAGCATGCCGCGCTCGAGCAGGGACTCCGCCCGCTGGAAGCCCGGTGGCGGCTTCTGACGAAGCGTCTGCTCGATCACGCGCGGCCCGGCAAAGCCGATGAGCGCGCCCGGCTCTGCCAGGTTGACGTCGCCGAGGAGCCCGATGGACGCCGCCACCCCGCCCGTCGTCGGGTCGGTGAGCACGGTGATGCATGGGACGCGAGCCTGCCTGAGCCGCGTCAGCGCGGCCGTCACCTTGGCCATCTGCATGAGCGAGAAGATGCCCTCCTGGAGGCGTGCCCCGCCCGAGGCGGTGCAGACGACGAGCGGTATCCGGGCGGCCCGGGCGTGCTCGACGAGGCGCGTGAGACGCTCGCCGACGCCCGTTCCCATGCTGCCGCCGAGGAAGGCGAAGTCGAAGACCCCGAGCGCCACCCGATGCCCGCCGATGCGCGCCGTGCCGGTGAGGATCGCCTCCCGGCGTCCGGCCTGCCGGCGCGCCGCCGCGAGGCGGGCGGGGTAACCCGCGAACGCGAGCGGATCGGCCGCTCCCAGGCCGCCATCGCGCTCCGCGAACGTCCCGGGGTCGACGAGGAGCCGCACGCGCGCCTCGGCCGCCAGCCGCAGGTGGTGGCCGCAGTGCGGGCACACCTGGAGACGGCGCGCCCGGCCATCGAAGGGCTCGGCGCAGGCTGGACAACGCCCGGGAGCGGCGGTCAGCTTCCGACGCACGGCCGCGCGGCCGCGTGCATCGCGGCCCGAAGGGAGGCGATGAACGCCGCGACTCTTCCCGGCGCGCCGCGCGCGTCACCCTCCTCGACCAGCCGGCCGATCGCGCTGCCGACGATCACCGCGTCCGCAAAACCGGCGATCCAGCCCGCCTGCTCGGCGGTGCTCACGCCGAAGCCAACCCCCACGGGGAGCCGTGTCACACGGCGCACGCGGCTGATCAGCTCCGGCAGCTCGCGCGGCAGCGCGGCGCGGGCGCCCGTCGTGCCGAGCACCGAGACGAAGTAGAGGAAGCCGCTGGCGGTGCGGGCGATGGTGCGCACGCGGGGGGACGGCGTGGTGGGCGCGAGGAGCGCGATCAGGTCGAGGCCGGTGGCGCGGGTGGCCGCGCGCAGGTCGTCTGCCTCCTCCGGCGGCAGGTCGACGCAGAGGAGTCCGTCAGCACCGGCCGCCGCCGCGTCGGTCGCGATCCGCTCGACCCCGTAGCGAAAGAAGGGGTTGTAGTAGCCGAAGAGCACGATCGGCTCGCTCATCTCCTGCCGGAGCTCCGCCACCAGCTCGAGGACGCGGGGCAGGCTGGTGCCGGCCGCGAGGGCCCGCGCCGCCGCACGCTGCAGCACGGGGCCGTCGGCCATGGGGTCCGAGAAGGGGACGCCGAGCTCGACCGCGTGCGCGCCCGCGGCGACTGCCGCGCGCACGAGCTCGCGCGTCGTCGCGAGGTCGGGGTCGCCGGCGGTGAAGAACGGCACCAGCGCCGTCTCGCCGCCGGCCCGGAGCGCCGCGAAGGCGGGCCCGATGCGACTCACGTCAGGCGCACCCCGAGGTAGTCCGCGACCGTGTTCATGTCCTTGTCTCCCCGGCCGGAGAGGTTGACGAGGAGCACCGCCCGGCGGTCGAGCCGCGGCGCCAGCCGCACGGCGTGCGCCACCGCGTGCGCGCTCTCGAGCGCCGGGATGATCCCCTCGGTGGCCGTGAGAAGGCGGAGCGCCTCCACCGCCTCGTCGTCGGTGACCGTCACGTAGGTCGCGCCTCCCGTGTCGCGCAGATAGGCGTGCTCCGGGCCGACGCCGGGGTAGTCGAGTCCCGCGGAGATCGAGTGGGCGTTGCGGATCTGGCCGGTCTCGTCCTGCAGGAGATAGGTCTTGTTGCCGTGCAGCACGCCCACCTGCCCGGCCGTGAGCGGCGCGGCGTGCGCGCCCGTGTCGAGACCCCGGCCGGCCGCCTCGACGCCGATCAGCTGGACGCGCCGGTCGTCGCGGAAGGCGTGGAAGAGGCCAAGGGCGTTGCTGCCGCCGCCGACGCAGGCGATGCAGGCGTCGGGCAGGCGTCCGGCCGAATCGAGCACCTGGCGGCGCGCCTCCTCGCCGATCACCGCCTGGAAGTCGCGCACCATGAGCGGGTAGGGATGGGGACCCGCGACCGAGCCGATCACGTAGAACGTGTCGCGCACCGTCGCAGTCCAGTCGCGCAGCGCCTCGTTCATCGCGTCCTTCAAGGTGCGTGCTCCGGACTCGACCACGGTGACGGTGGCGCCGAGGAGCTTCATGCGGAACACGTTCAAGCTCTGCCGGCGGACGTCCTCCGCCCCCATGAAGATCTCGCAGCGCATGCCGAAGAGCGCGGCCACGGTGGCGGTCGCCACCCCGTGCTGGCCGGCGCCCGTCTCGGCGATTAGCCGGCTCTTCTTCAGCCGGCGTGCAACCAGCGCCTGTCCGATCGTGTTGTTGATCTTGTGGGCGCCGGTGTGGAGCAGGTCCTCGCGCTTGAGGAAGATGCGGGCACCGCCGAGCCGCCCCGAGAGGCGGCGGGCGAAGTAGAGCCGGGTCGGCCGTCCGGCGTACTCGCGGAGCCAGCGCGTGAGCTCGCGCTGGAAGGCGGCGTCGCGGGCCAGGCGCGTGTAGGTCCGCTCGAGCTCGAGGAGCTGCGGCATGAGGGTTTCGGCGACGTACCGGCCCCCGTACTGGCCGAAGTGCCCGTGCTCGTCAGGCAGCCTTGGCGCGGCGGATGAACTCCTCGACCTTCGCATGATCCTTCCTTCCCGGGCGCTCCTCGACGCCCGAGGCGACGTCGACGCCGAACGGCCGCAGGCGCCGCACCGTGTCCGCGACCGTCTCGGGCCGGAGCCCGCCCGCCACGAAGAGCCGCGCGCGCGGCACGGCGCCGAGGTCGATGGCGGGCTCGAGCGGCTCCCCCGTCCCCCCGGGCCGCCCGGCGACGTGGCGGTCGAGCAGGACGTAGTCGGTCGGGTAGCGCGTGGCGAGCGCCGCAGCGTCGTCGCCGGGACGGAGCCGGAGCGCCTTGATGGTCCGCCACGGCCAATCGCGGCAGTAGGCGGCGTCCTCGTCGCCGTGAAACTGCACGGCCGCGAGACCGATCTCCGCCGCGACCCGCTCGACCAGCTCCCGCGGCGCGTCCACGAAGACGCCGACCAGCGGCGTCGGGACCACCGCCTCGGCGATCTCGCAGGCGCGCGCCAAGTCGACGTGGCGCGGGCTTCCGGGCCAGAAGTTGAGGCCCAGGAAGTCCGCGCCCCCCCGCACGGCCGCCCGCGCGTCGTCCACGCTGCACACGCCGCAGATCTTGACCTTCACGGGCACGCGAGCCACTCCGCCAGGGCGGCGCCCGGATCCGGCTGCTCCATGAAGGCCTCACCCACGAGGACGGCGTGCGCGCCGGCGCGCCGCATGCGCTCGACGTCGGCGCGCGAGCGGACGCCGCTCTCGGCCACCACCAGCACGCCTGCCGGCACGAGCCCGGCGAGCCGCTCGGTCGTGTCGAGCGAGACCGTGAACGTCGCCAGATCTCGGTTGTTGATGCCGACGAGCGTCGCCCCGGCGGCGACCGCCCAGGCGAGCTCGGCCTCCCCGTGGACCTCGACCAGCGCGTCGAGTCCGCTCTCGGCGGCCGCGGCGAGGAGCGAGGCGCCTTGCTCGGGCGTGACCGCCGCGGCGATCAGGAGCACGGCATCGGCGCCCCAGGCGCGCGCCTCCTCCACCTGGTAGGGGTCGACCAGGAAGTCCTTCCGCAGGCATGGCAGCGCCGTCGCCGTGCGTGCGGCGGCCAGGTGCTCGAGCGCGCCGCCGAAGAAGCGCTCGTCGGTGAGCACGGACAGCGCCGTGGCGCCGGCCGCGGCGTAGGCGCGCGCCAGCGCGGGGACGTCGTAGTCGGCGCGGATCGTGCCGCGCGAGGGCGAGGCGCGCTTCAGCTCGGCGATCACCCCGCGCGGGGCGTTGCGGGCGAGCGCCGCGCGCAGGCCACGCCGGGGCTCGGCATGGAGCGGCCGGTCGCGCAGCACCTCGAGCGAGATGGCCCGACGCCGCGCATCGACCTCCGCCCGCTTGTGGGCGACGATCGTGTCGAGCATGGCCATCAGGCGGCTCCGGCATCCGCCTGACGACGCGTGAACTCGACCACCCTCTCGAGCACGCGGGTGGCGGCGCCCGAATCGATCGACGCCGACGCCAGCCCGACGCCCTCGTGCAGGTCCCGTGCGGCGCCGGCGACGACGAGCGCGGCCGCGGCGTTGAGGCAGACCACGTCGCGCGCCGGGCCCGGCGTACCCTCGAGCACCGCGCCGAGCAACGCCGCCGCCTCGGCCGTCGACCCGACCCGGAGCGCGGCCAGCGGGGCGGGGGCGAGCCCCGCGTCGGCGGCCGTCACGGTTCCGAGCCGGACGCGGCCCTCCGCCACCTCGGCGACGACGGTCTCGCCCTCGAGCGCGATCTCGTCGAGGCCCCCGGCGCCGTGCACCACCCAGGCGCGCTCGGCCCCGAGGCGGACGAGGGCCTCGGCGACGGGCTCGACCCAGCGGCGGTCGAAGACGCCGATCACCTGGCGGCGCACGCCGGCGGGGTTGGTGAGCGGGCCGAGCACGTTGAAGAGCGTGCGGACGCCGAGCTCGCGGCGCGGGCCGGCCGCGTGCCGCATCGCGGGCTGGAGCGCGGGCGCGTGGAGGAAGACGAAGCCGGTCGTGCCGAGGCATGCGCCGAGGACGGCGGCGGGGAGCTCGAGCCGCACGCCGAGCGCCTCGAGGACGTCCGCCCCGCCGACCGCGCCCGAGACCGCGCGATTGCCGTGCTTGGCCACCGGCACGCCGGCGCCCGCGACGACGAGCCCGGCGGCGGTCGAGACGTTGAGCGTGGAGGCCCCGTCGCCGCCCGTCCCGCACGTGTCGACCGCCTCGGCCGGCACCCCGGGAATCGGGACGGCATGCGCGCGCATCGCGCGGGCCGCGCCGACCAGCTCGCCCACCGTCTCGCCCTTCATGCGGAGCGCCACCAGGAACGCACCGATCTGGGCCGGGCTCGCGTTGCCGGCGAGGATGCGCTCCATCACCGCCGCCATCTCCGACTCGGACAGGGCGCTTCCCTGGACGACACGCGCGAGGGCGTCCTGGAGCCTCACGCCGCCGCTCCCGGGGCGTCGAGGCGGGCGAGGAAATTCCCGAGCAGGCGCTTGCCCTCGACCGTGAGGATCGACTCGGGATGGAACTGCACCCCCTCGACGAAGAGCGTCCGGTGGCGGACGCCCATGATCTCGCCCGCGTCGGTCCAGGCCGTGCGCTCGAGCATCGGGGGCAGCGCCGCGGGATCGATCACCAGCGAATGATAGCGCGTCGCCTCGAACGGCTCCGGCAGCCCGGCGAACAGCCGCCGGCCGTCGTGGTGGATGAGCGACGTCTTGCCGTGCATGATGCGCGCCGCGCGCACGATCGCCCCGCCGAAGGCGGCGCCGATCGCCTGATGGCCCAGGCAGACGCCGAGGATGGGGATCGTGCCGGCGAAGCGCTGGATGAGGGGCACCGAGATGCCGGCCTCGCGCGGCGTGCACGGCCCGGGCGAGATGACGACGCCGTCGGGACCGAGCGCCGCCACCTCGTCGAGGGTGATCGCATCGTTGCGGCGGACGTCGAGATCGGCGCCGAGCTCGCCAAGGTACTGGACGAGGTTGTAGGTGAACGAATCGTAATTATCTATTACCAGGAGCCTCCGCGCGGCGCCTTTCATAGCTGCTCCGCCAGGCGCACGGCCTGGATCATCGCGCGCGCCTTGTTCACGCACTCGCGGTGCTCGGCCTCGGGATCGGAGTCGGCGACGATGCCGGCGCCCGCCTGGATGTAGACGCGGCCGCCCTTCACCAGCGCCGTGCGGATGGTGATCGCCGTGTCCATCGCGCCCGAGAAGGCGAAGTAGCCGACCGCGCCGCCGTAGACGCCGCGCCGGACGGGCTCGAGCTCCTCGATGATCTCCATGGCGCGGATCTTCGGCGCGCCGGTGAGCGTGCCGGCGGGAAAGGTGGCGCGGAAGGCGTCGAAGCAATCGCGCCCGGGCGCCAGCTCGCCGCGGACGTTCGAGACCAGGTGCATCACGTGCGAGTAACGCTCGATCACGAAGCTCTCCGTGACCTGGACGCTCCCCGTCCGGGCCACCCGGCCGACGTCGTTGCGCCCGAGATCGAGGAGCATGACGTGCTCGGCGCGCTCCTTGGGATCGGCGAGCAGCTCCGCCGCCAGCCGCTCGTCGTCACGCTCGACCGTGCCGCGCGGCCGCGTCCCGGCGATCGGCCGGACCGTCACCTCGCCGTCCTCGACCCGGACCATGACCTCGGGCGACGCGCCGGCGAGCGCATGGTCGCCGAGGTCGAGGAAGAACATGTACGGCGAAGGATTGACGGTGCGCAGACAGCGGTAGACGTTCAGCGGCGCGGCTGCGAGCCCGACCTCGAACCGCTGGGCGAGCACCACCTGGATGACGTCACCAGCCCGGATGTACTCCTTGGCGCGCTCGACGATCGCCCGGTACCCCTCCTCGGAGAAGTTCGAGCGCACCTCTCCCGCGCCGGCGCCGATCGGCACCGGCGGCCTGGGCGGCAGGTCGAGCCGCGCGACCAGGTCGTCGATGCGCGCCACCGCAGCATCGTAGGCGTCGTCCGGCGACGCTCGTCCGTCGAGGTGCACGTTCGAGACGACCTGGATCTTCTGGGCCACGTTGTCGAACACGAGCAGGCTCTCGGCGAGCAGCAGGCACGCGTCGGGAAGCGCGAGGTCGTCGGCGGCGCGTGCCGGCAGCCGCTCGAACGAGCGCGCCATGTCGTAGCCGACGTAGCCCACCGCGCCACCGGCGAAGCGGGGCAGGCCGGGCACGGCGACCGGCCGGTACTCGGCGAGGAGCGTCTTCAACGCACCGAACGGATCGGCGGTCGTCCGCCGCACCGTCCCGCGCCCCGGCGTCTCGACCTCGACCGTCCCGCCCCGCGCGCGGAAGACGCGGGCGGGCTCGGTCCCGAGGAAGCTGTACCGGCCCCACTTCTCACCCCCCTCGACGCTCTCGAGGAGGAAGCCGTACGGGCCGCGATGGATCTTGAGGAAGGCCGAGACGGGCGTCTCGAGGTCGGCGAGGATCTCGCGGCAGACGGGGACCAGGTTGCCCTGGCGGGCGAGCTCCCGGAAGTCGGCGCGCGTCGGCGTCGTCGCCCCGGCGCCGAGCGCCGGCCGTCCGGCGGTCCGGAGGTTCATTCCGACGCCACGAAGGCGTGCTCGACGCCCTCGTGCTCGCGCAGCTTGTGCATCGCTGCCGTCGCCTGATCGGCGCTCGGATAGCGGCCGACGCGCAGCCGGTACCAGGTGTCGCCGTCGCGCAGCACCTGCACCACGGTGGCGTCATAGCCGCGGCCGCGCAGCTGGGTCTCGAGCGCCTCGGCCTCGCCGCGGTTGCGGGTCGGATTGGCCAGCACCGTCCAGCCGCCGCCGGCCGAAGGCTCGAAGCGGGCGGGAAGAGGCGGGGCAGGCGGCGGCACATGCGCCTCCACCTGCGGTGCCGGCCTCGGGCTCGCCGGCGCCGCGACGGGAGCCGACGGCGGCTTGGGGCTCCCGGCGCGGGCCGGCGGGGGTGCGCTCTTGCCGGTCGCGGGCCGCGGGGCCGCCGCGGGCGCCGGGCGCCCGTCTCCGTGTGCCGTGGTCGCTGCACTCTTCGCCCGCGCCGGCTCCTCCACGTGCGCGGTGGTCGCTGCACCCTTGGCGGGCGCTGCGGCGCCGTTCTCATGTGGGGTGGTTACCTTCGCCGAGGTCGCAGGCGCGTCCTCATGCGCGGAAGTCGCGGCGCCCTTGGCCGGAGCCGCCGGCTCGCCGGCCCGTCGTCCCGCCGTTTGGCCGGCGACCAGCGTGTCGTAGAATGTGAGCTCCCCGTCGCTCTTCGGCCGCTGCCCTTCGTGCGGCGGCGCCGACGTGACGGGCAGCCGGACGACACGCTCCTCGAGCCCCAGGCGCCCGATCTGTGTCCCCTTGCCCACGTAGAAACCGAGCAGGTAGACGAGCCCGCAGGTCGCCACCCACGCCGTGAAGAGAATCAACCGGTCCCAGAACCTGAGCCCGCTCCGCCGCTCGTTCGCCATCGTCCCTCTCCTCACATCCGTTCGGGCGCCCGGACGCCCGCGAGCTCCAGGGCCGCCCGCAGCACTTGCTGGACGCACCGCACGAGCGCGAGCCGCGCCTGCGTGGCGCCGGGATCGTCGCTCAGGATGCGGTGCTGGTTGTAGTAGCGGTGAAAGGCGGCGGCCAGGTCGAGCGCGTAGAACACGATGCGGTGCGGCTCGAGGTCGCGGGCGGCCGCCTCGACCACGTCCGGGAAGGTCACGAGGACCCGGAGCGGCTCGGTCTCGCCGTCGCCGAGCCGGGTGAGATCGGGCTCGGGCGCGAGCACGATGCCCGCGTCGGCCGCCTGTCGGAGCACGCTTGCGATCCGGGCGTGCGCATACTGAACGTAGAAGACCGGATTGTCCGTGCTCTGCTTCTTCGCGAGCTCGAGATCGAAATCGAGCTGGCTGTCGGCCTTGCGGAGCAGGAAGAAGAAGCGCGCGGCGTCCGCACCCACCTCGTCGACGACCTCCCGGAGCGTGACGAACTCCCCGGCGCGCTTTCCCATGCGGACGGGCTCGCCGCCCCGCGTCAGATTGACGAGCTGCACCAGCAGCACGCGCAACGCGGCGGGATCGAAGCCGAACGCCGCCACCACCGCGCGCAGCCGCGCAACGTAGCCATGGTGGTCGGCGCCGAGCACGTTGACGAGGGCGTCGAAGCGGCGCGAGAGCGTCCGATAGTAGTGCGCGATGTCGCTGCCGAAGTAGGTGGGCTCGCCGTTGCCTCGCACGACCACGCGGTCCTTCTCGTCGCCGAAGTGCGTCGTCCGGAAGAAGAGCGCCCCGTCCTGCTCGTAGAGAAGGTCCGCGGGCAACGCCGCGCGGGCGCGCGCGAACACGCTCTCGGCGTGCAGCGCCCGCTCGCTGACGAAGTGATCGAAGCGGACGCCGAAGCGCGCGAGGTCTTCCTGGATCCCGGCCAGCAGCGCCCGCGCGGCGAACTCACGGCACCGGGCGACAGCCTCGGCCTCGGGCAGCCTCGCGAGCTCGTCGCCCTGCTCGGCGGCCAGCGCTCGGGCGACATCGATCAGGTACTCCCCCGGGTAGGCGTCCTCCCCGAGCGCCACGTCCTCGCCGCGCAGCTGGCGATGGCGGATCCAGGTCGACCGGCCGAGCATGTCCATCTGCCGGCCGAAGTCGTTCACGTAGTACTCGCGCTCGACCTCGTAGCCAACCGCCTCGAGGAGCCGCGCGGTGACGTCTCCGAGGACCGCCCCGCGCCCGTGCCCGATGTGCAGCGGTCCCGTCGGGTTCGCGCTGACGAACTCCACCTGCACGCGGCGCCCCGCACCGACCGTGGAGCGGCCGTACGACTCGCCGGCGCCGAGGGCCTCGGCGAGCAGCATCCGCCAGAACGAGGGCGCGAAGCGAAAGTTGATGAAGCCCGGGCCGGCGACCTCGGTGCCGGCGAGCCAGCCCTCGGGATCGCGAAGCCGCGCCAGGAGCGTGTCGGCGACGGCGCGCGGCGGCCTCCCGGCCTGCCGCGCGAGCACGAGTGCCACGTTCGTCGCCAGGTCTCCGAACTTGAGGTCGGCGGGCACCTCGACGGTGAAGGGCGGCGGCCGGTCGACGGGGAGCTCTCCCGCCGTGATCGCGTCGTTCAGCGCCTGGCGAAGGAGCGCTTCAAGGTGCCGCTTCATCCCGGTCCGCACGGCGCCAAAGCCGGTCGCCGGGGTACGGCGCGAGCAGGGGCCGGGACGCGACCATCTTGGGCTTTGTATCGGCTGGTCCAGGGGCCAGTCAAGTCGATTCCGGGGGCCCGTCCGCTGCTCGGGCGCGGCTACGCCGCGCCCTGCGCTGCTCCGATGCCCCCGGACCCCGTCGCTCGCCCGCGGCAAAGCCGCGGGCGGCTCCCACCTCTCCTGGGGGGCCGAGCAGTCGCTCGCGCGGCTCCGCCGCGCTGCGCGCTTCTGCATCCCCCAGACGTTCTTTCCCGCGCACGGCTGGGCGGCTCCTCCACGCTCGTCCAAACGGCGCGATCGCCGATGTGTCCGCCTCGCCGGCGACGCACCGGCGGCGCGGCCGGCGACCGTGCAGGGCGGGAAGGGGCGTGGCGACCACGCAGCTTCCGCGTGCGCGGGGAGTTGCGGGGGGACGCGTCAGCTACGAGGCGCGCGTGAAGCGAGCACCGGGAGCCGCGGCGGTGCCGCTTCCCGCCTCCCCGCCGCCCGCTCGCGCTACCCGGCCGCGGCGCGGCGGTGGGGGGCGGGGGCTTCCTTGCCGCGGTCGCGCCGGCGGGACTTCTTCTTCTGCGGCGCCTGCTCGGTCTCGGCTCCCTTGCGGTCGACCAGCTCCACCACCGAGAGGTGCGCGGCGTCCCCGAGACGGTGGCCGAGCTTCACCACGCGCGTGTAGCCGCCGTTGCGCTCGGCGTAGCGCGGCGCGAGGTCGTCGAAGAGCTTCTTCACCACGCTCGCGCGCCGGAGCACGGCCGCCGCCCGCCGCCGGGCATGGAGCGTGCCCTGCTTGCCGAGCGTGATCATCCGGTCGGCCCAGCGCCGGATCTCCTTCGCCTTGGCGTCCGTCGTGCGGATCGCCTCGTGCTCGAGTAGCGCGGTCACGAGGTTCCGGAAGAGCGCGCGGCGATGCGCCGCCGTGCGCGACAGCTTCACGCCCGCCACGCGGTGGCGCATCGCTCAGGCCGTCTCTTTCTCGCGCTGCGCGCGGCGCCGGTCGAGCTCCTCCCGGGCCGGGAAGTTCTCGAGCTTCATGCCGAGCGACAGCCCCATCTCGTGGAGGAACTCCTTGATCTCGTTGAGCGACTTGCGGCCGAAGTTCTTCGTCTTGAGCATTTCCTGCTCGCTCTTCTGCACGAGCTCGCCGACGTACTTGATGTCGGCGTTCTGCAGGCAGTTGGCCGAGCGGACCGTCAGTTCGAGGTCGTCGACCGAGCGGTAGAGGTTCTCGTTGGACGGGACGTCGTGCCGCTCGTCAGCGCCCGCCGGGGACGCGGTCTCTTCGAAATTGACGAAGATCGAGAGCTGGTCCTGCAGGATGCGGGCCGCGTACGCGACGGCGTCTTCGGGTCTCACGCTGCCGTCCGTATGCACCTCGAGGACCAGGCGGTCGTAGTCCGTCCGCTGGCCGACGCGCGCATTGGTCACCGTGAAGTTCACCTTGGTGACCGGCGAGAAGACCGCATCGATGGGGATGGTCCCCACCGGGTCCCCTTCCCGCTTGTTCCGCTCGGCCGGGACGTAGCCCCGTCCGAGCCGGATGACGAGCTCCATGTCGAGCTCGGCGTCCTTGGCGAGCATCGCAAGGTGCTGATGCGGGTTCAGCACCTCCACCCGCGGCCCCGCCTGCACGTCGGCGGCAGTGACCTCGCGCTCGCCGCGGGTCTGGATGCGCGCCGTCTCCTCCACCGTCCCGTCGTGCAGCTTGACGCGGACCTCCTTCAGATTGAGCACGATGTCGGTCACGTCCTCGGTGACGCCGGGGATGGTCGAGAACTCGTGCAGCACGCCCTTTACGCGCAGGGCGACGATCGCCGCCCCTTGCAGTGAGGAGAGCAGCACGCGTCGGAGCGCGTTGCCCACGGTGATGCCGTAGCCGCGTTCGAACGGCTCGCCGAAGAACTTCCCGTAGGTCGGCGTGAGGCTCTTCTCCTCGACCTCCAGCCGTCTCGGCTTGATCAGCTCTCGCCAGTTGCTCTGGACGATCGCGTCTGGACTCTGCGTCGAGAGGTCCTGCAATTCCATGACACCTTCCTCTGTTCGCGTGGTCTACTTGGAGTAGAGCTCCACGACCAGCTTCTCGTTGATCGGCATGGTCAGGTCGGCGCGCGTCGGGAACGCCTTGACGATCCCCGTGAACGTGGTGGGGTCCACCTCCAGCCACTCGGGGACGCCGCGGCGCTGGGCCAGCTCGAGCGCCTCCTGGATGCGCGTCACCTGGCGGCTCCGCTCGCGCACGCTCACCGCGTCGCCCGTCCGGACGAGGTAAGAGGGGATGTCGACCTTGCGGCCGTTCACCCGGAAGTGGCCGTGCCGGACGAGCTGCCGCGCCTCGGCGCGCGAGGTCGCAAAGCCGAGGCGGTAGACGATGTTGTCGAGCCGGCGCTCGAGGATCTGGAGCAGCGTCTCGCCCGTCACGCCCCGCGCGCGATCCGCCATCGCGAAGTAGCGGCGGAACTGCGACTCGAGCACGCCGTAGATGCGGCGGAGCTTCTGCTTCTCGCGCAGCTGGATCGAGTACTCGGAGAACTTCGGCCGGGCCTGCCCGTGCTCACCCGGGGGGTAGTTGCGGCGCTCGATGGCGCACTTGTCCGTGTAGCAGCGCTCGCCCTTCAAGAACAGCTTCAGACCCTCGCGCCGACAGAGCCGGCAGGAGGCCGCCGTGTAGCGTGCCACCGCTCAGGCCCTCACACGCGCCGCCGCTTGGGCGGGCGGCAGCCGTTGTGTGGGATCGGCGTGACGTCCTTGATGACGCTCACGGCGAAGCCCGCGGCCTGCAGGCTGCGCAGCGCCGACTCGCGCCCCGCGCCCGGCCCCTTCACGTAGACCTGCACCTGGCGCATGCCGAGCTCCGCGGCCTTCCGGGCCGCTGCCTCGGCGGCCACCTGGGCCGCGAAGGGCGTCCCCTTGCGTGAGCCCTTGAAGCCGACGGAGCCGGCGCTCGACCACACGATCACGTTCCCCTGGGGATCGGTGATCGTGATGATCGTGTTGTTGAAGGTGGAGTGGATGTGGACCACGCCTTCCGACACCATCCGCTTCGCCTTCTTGCGCCGAGCCGGCGCGGCTTCCGGTGTGGCGGGCCGCTCCCCGGCCGCTTCGGGCTGCTTCGCCATGGGTCCTCCTCACCCCTTCGACGGCGCCGGCTTCTTGCCGGCGATCGCGCGGCGCGGACCCTTGCGGGTGCGCGCGTTGGTGTGCGTCCGCTGGCCGCGCACCGGGAGGTTCCGGCGGTGCCGCAGCCCGCGGTACGTGCCGAGATCCACCAACCGCTTGATGTTCGCGGCGACGTCGCGGCGCAGGTCTCCCTCGACCTTGTAGCCGGCGTCGATGGCCCGGCGGAGCCGGGTGATCTCGTCGTCGGTGAGCTCGTCGCTGCTCCGCCCCGGGTCTACGCTGGCCTCGGTGCAGATCTTGTGCGCCGAGCTGCGGCCGATCCCGTAGATGTAGGTGAGTGCGATCTCCATACGCTTCTTGTGCGGCAGGTCGACGCCCGCGATACGTGCCATCCCCTTCGCTCTCCTAGCCCTGACGCTGCTTGTGCCGCGGGTTCGGGCAGAGGACCCGGACCACCCCCGCCCGGCGCACGACCTTGCACTTCTTGCAGATGGCTTTGACCGATGCGCGCACCTTCATCGCGAGCCTCACCGCATCCGGAAGGTGATGCGACCGCGTGAGAGGTCGAACGGCGACAGCTCGACCGTGACCTTGTCGCCCGGCGCGATGCGCACGTAGCGCAGGCGCACGCTGCCCGCGAGGTGCGCGAGAACCTGGTGGCCGTTGTCCAGGTTCACGCGGAACATGGCGTTGGGCATCGATTGCGACACCGTGCCGCTCACCGCGATGGCGTCCCCATGCATGCTCGTGGTCCCTTCAGAGTAAACTCAAGATATACGGGCCCTTGTCCGTGACTGCAACGGAATGCTCGAAGTGCGCCGACAGCCGCCCGTCACGCGTCGCCGCCGTCCACCCGTCCTCCTTCAGGAACACCTCCGGCCGTCCGGCGTTGACCATCGGCTCGATGGCGAGGACGAGGCCGTCGGTCAGCCGCACGCCGCGGGCGCCCGTGCGGTAGTTCGGCACCTGGGGATCCTCGTGCAGGCTGCGGCCGATACCGTGCCCGACGAACTCGCGCACCGTCGAGAAGCCGGCCGCCGCGACCGTGTCCTCGATGGCCCCCGAGATGTCTCCCACGTGCGCCCCGGGCCGGATCGCGTCGATCCCGGCGGCAAGCGCCGCCTCGGTCACCCGCATGAGACGCTCGGCCTCGGGTGTGACCCGCCCGACGGGGACGGTGACGGCCGCGTCGCCGAAGTACCCCTCGTAACAGACGCCGAAATCGAGCCCGACGATGTCGCCCTCGCGCAACGCCCGCCGGGGCGACGGGATGCCGTGCACGACCTCGTCGTTGATCGAGATGCAGATCGACGCCGGATACACGCGCCCGGCCACGGCGTAGCCCTTGAACGCCGGACGCGCCCCCTTCTGGCGCGTGAGCTCCTCGGCCAGCGCGTCGAGCTCCGCGGTGGTGACGCCGGGCCGCACCCGCGCCCGCAGCTCCGCCAGGATCTCGGCGACGATGGCGTTGGCGCGCCGCATGCGCTCGATCTCCTCGGGCGACTTGAGCAGGATCATGGCAAGCTCGCCGCCACGCGCTGGAAGATCTCCTCGCGGCTGCCGACCCCCGAGATCTCGTGCAGCAGGCCGGCGTCCTGGTAGTAGCGGAGCACGGGCGCCGTGTCGCGCGCGTAGATCTCGAACCGCGCTCGCACCGTCTCCTCCCGGTCGTCCTCGCGCTGGTAGAGCTCGCCCGCGCAGCGGTCGCAGCGGGCCGCGCGCACCGCCGCGTCGTCGAGGCAGAACATCGCGCCGCACTGCCGGCAGACGCGCCGGCCCGCCAGCCGTCTCACCAGCTCGTCCTCGGGCACGTTGATCGACACCACGGCGTCGAGCCGCTGGTCGCCGAGGATCCTGTCGAGCGCCTCGGCCTGCCGCACGGTGCGCGGAAAGCCGTCGAGCAGGAAGCCGTGGCTGTGGTTCTGCGCGGCCAGCCGGTCGGCGACGATGCCGATGACGACGTCGTCGGGGACGAGGAGCCCCTGCGCCATGTAGCGCTCCGCCTCGCGGCCGAGCGCCGTCCCCGCATGCCGCGCGTCACGCAGGATGTCGCCGGTGGAGATGTGCGGCACGCCGCGCCGCTCCTGGAGCAGCTTCGCCTGCGTGCCCTTGCCCGCGCCCGGCGGTCCCATGATCACTGCCCGCACCCCCACTAACGCCGTCCTCGGATACGCCCCCGCTTCATGAAGCCCTCGTAGCTGCGCGTGATCAGGTGGGTCTCCATGGCGGCGACCGTGTCGAGCGCCACACCGACGACGATCAGCAGCGCCGTGCCGCCGAAGTAGAAGGGGACCTTGAACTGGCTGATGAGGATCGTCGGCAGCACGCAGACGGCGGCCACGTAGAGGGCGCCGGGCAGCGTGATGCGGACGAGGATGCGGTCGATGTACTCGGCCGTCCGCTGGCCCGGCCGGATGCCCGGGATGTAGCCGCCGAACTTCTTCATGTTGTCGGCGACGTCGGCCGGGTTGAAGGTGACCGCGGTGTAGAAGTAGCAGAAGAAGACGATGAGACCGACGTACGCGAGCGTGTAGAGCCACGTCCCGGGGGCGAGCTGCTGGGAGATCCAGTGCGCCACGGGATGGTCGATGAAGTTGGTCACCGTGCCGGGAAAGAGCAGGATGGAGGAGGCGAAGATCGGCGGAATGACGCCCGAGGTGTTGATCTTGAGCGGCAGGTGCGAGCTCTGGCCGCTGTACATGCGACGGCCGACCACCCGCTTGGCGTACTGGACCGGGATGCGCCGCTGCGCGCGCTCCATGAAGATGATCGCCGCCACCACGGCGACCATCACGACGACGATGAAGACCGCGACCAGGATCGAGAGCTCCGCCTGCTTGACGAACTCGAACGTGGTCGCGGCCGCCGACGGCATGGCGGCCACGATGCCCGCGAAGATGATGAGCGAGATGCCGTTGCCGATGCCGCGCTCGGTGATCTGCTCGCCGAGCCACATGATGAACGCGGTGCCCGTGGTGAGCGTGATCATGGTCATCATGCGGAAGTGCCACCCGGGCTGGAAGACGACGCCGCCCCCGCCCGGCGCCTCGATCGTCTCGAGGCCGACCGAGATGAAGAAACTCTGCACGAGCGAGAGGAGCACCGTCCCGTACCGCGTGTACTGGGTGATCTTGCGGCGGCCCATCTCGCCCTCCTTCGAGAGCTTCTCGAGGTAGGGGATGACCACCGTGAGCAGCTGCAGGATGATGCTCGCGCTGATGTAGGGCATGATGCCGAGCGCGAAGATCGAGAAGCGCTCGAGCGCGCCGCCCGAGAAGAGGTTCACCAGGCCGACGATGTTGTTGCGCGCCTGGGCGAAGAACTGCGCCAGCGCCTGGCCGTCGATGCCGGGCGTCGGGATGGCGACGCCCAGCCGGTAGACGGCGAGGGCCACGGCCGTGAAGCCGAGCCGCTTGCGCAGCTCGGGAACGCGGGACGCGTTGGCGAAGCCTTCAAACACCGATCGTCTCCACCGTCCCCCCCGCGGCCGCGATCCGCTCGCGCGCCGTCTTGCTGAACGCGTGCAGCCGGACGGTCAGGGCATGGGGCAGCGTACCGTCGCCGAGGCACTTGATGGGGCGCGCGCCGCGCGCGAGCCTCCGGCTCCGGAGCTCCTCGGGTCCGACCGTGCTCCCCGGCGCAAAGGCCGCCAGCTGCTCGAGGTTGACGATCGTGTACTCGCGCCGCGCGACGGGGCGGAAGCCGCGCTTGGGCAGACGCCGCTGGAGCGGCATCTGGCCGCCCTCGTAGCCCGGCGGGCTGTTGCCCCCCGAACGGGACCGCCGACCCTTGTGGCCGCGGCCGGCGGTCTTGCCCTGCCCCGATCCCGGCCCGCGGCCGACGCGCTTGCGCGGGCGACTCGCGCCCGGCGCCGGGTGGAGGTGGCCCAGGTCGACCGGCTGCTCCATCAGCCCTCCGTCTCGACGAGGTGCGCGACGGCGCGCATCATGCCGCGCACCGCGGGCGAGTCCTTGAGGATGACCGACTTGCCGACGCGCCTGAGGCCGAGGCCGCGCAGCGTCTCGCGCTGCCGTGGACTCGTGCCGATGGGGCTCCGGCGGAGCCGGATCTTCACCATGCGCTCGCTCACGGCCGCAGCTCCGCCACGGTCTTGCCACGGAGCGCCGCCACGGCGCCCGGGTCTTTCAGCTGGGTGAGCGCCGCCATCGTCGCGCGCACCATGTTGTGCGGGTTGTTCGAGCCGATGCACTTGGTGAGCACGTTGCTCACCCCGGCGAGCTCGACCACGGCGCGCACGCCTCCGCCCGCGATGACCCCGGTGCCCGCCGACGCGGGCTTCAGCAGCACCTCGCCCGCCCCGAAGCGGCCGGTGACCGTGTAAGGGATCGTGCCGTCGACGAGCGGCACCCCGATCATCTGCTTCTTCGCCTTGTCGATGCCCTTGCGGATCGCCTCGGGGACCTCGTTCGCCTTGCCGAGCCCGAAGCCCACGCGGCCACTGCCGTCGCCGACGACGACCAAGGCGCTGAAGCTGAACCGCCGTCCGCCCTTCACCACCTTGGCAACGCGGTTGATGTGGACGACCTTCTCCTTCAGCTCGACGCCCTGCGCGTCGAGGATGACGCGACGCGGACCGCTCGAAGAACTCGGATGCGGCATGGTCGATCTTCCCTCAGAGCTCGAGGCCGCCCTCGCGCGCCCCCTCGGCGACGGCGCGCACGCGGCCATGGTAGAGGAATCCGTTCCGGTCGAAGACGATGCGCCGGATCTTCAGCTCCTGACAGCGCCGGGCGACGAGCAGGCCGACCTGCTTGGCGGCGCCCACGTCGGACGTCTTCGGGAGCTCGCTACGGAGGTCGGGCGACAGGGTCGAGACGGCGAGCAGCGTCTTGCCCGACTGGTCGGTGATCAGCTGCGCGTAGGTGTGCTTCTGGCTCCGGAAGACGCTCAGCCGTGGCCGCTCGTCCGTGCCGCGCACCCGGCGCCGGACGCGTGTCCGCCGGCGCTCCCGCCCCACCACCTTCGCGTTCGTCCGCATCAGCGTGTCCCTCCCGCCGCCGCCTTGCCCGCCTTGCCCGCCTTGCGGCGAATCGTTTCCTCTGCGTACTTGACACCCTTGCCCTTGTAGGGCTCGGGCGGCCGGAGCTCGCGGATGGCCGCCACCGTGTGCCCGAGGAGCTCGCGGTCGGGGCCCTCGAGGGTCACCACCACCTGCCGGTCCACCTTGGCGGAGATCCCCGCCGGGAGCTGGAAGGCGATGGGATGGGAGTAGCCGAGCGTCAGGAAGAGCACGTTGCCGCGGGCCTCCGCGCGGTAGCCGACCCCGTTGATCTCGAGCACCCGGGTGAAGCCCTTGGTGACCCCGTCCACCATGTTGCCGATGAGCTTCCGCGTGAGACCGTGGATGCTGCGTCCGCGGCGCGAGTCGTCGCGCCGCCGGACGACGACCACCCCGCCTTCGACCGCCGCGCTCACCTCGGGATCGATGCGGCGCTCGAGCGTCCCCTTGGGGCCCTCGACGCGCACGACGCCGTCGGCGGCGTGGACGCGGACGCCCTGCGGCAGCGGGAGGGGCTGTTTGCCGATGCGCGACATCTTCTCTCTTTACCAGACCGTGCAGAGTACTTCGCCACCGACGTTCTCGCGCCGGGCGTCGCGGTCGACCAGGAGCCCCTTGGGGGTCGAGAGCACGCTCACCCCGAGGCCGCCGAGCACGGCCGGGATCTCCTTGGACCCCACGTAGACGCGGAGGCTCGGCCGGCTGATGCGCTTGAGGCCGCCGATCACCGGCCGCCGCTGGGCGTCATAGCGCAGCTCGATGCGGAGGACCGGCCGCGGGCGCGCCTCGACGACCGTCGTGCCGGCGAGGTAACCCTCGGCGGCCAGCACCTTGGCGAGGGCCTCCTTCTGCCGCGACCACGGCATGTCGACGGTGGCCTTGCGCGCGCCGGTGGCGTTGCGGATGCGCGTGAGGAAGTCGGCGATCGGGTCGGTCAGCATGGCCGCGTCACCAGCTCGCCTTCACCAGGCCCGGAATCTGCCCGCGGCGCACCAGGTCCCGCAGACAGAGCCGGCACATGCGGAAGCGGCGGTAGAACGCCCGCGGGCGGCCGCACAGCGGGCAGCGGTTGTAGGCGCGCACCTTGAACTTCGGCGGGCGCGAGGCCTTCACCATGAGACACGTCTTCGCCATATCCCGTCGCGCCCCCGTCAGGCTCGGAAGGGCATGCCGAGCGCCCGCAGCAGCGTCTTGCCCTCCGCATCCGACCGCGCCGTCGTGCAGATGACGACCGTCAGCCCCTTGATCTTGTCCACCTTGTCCAGATTGATCTCCGGGAAGATGATCTGCTCCCGGATGCCGAGCGAATAGTTGCCCCGGCCGTCGAAGGCGCGGTCGGGCACGCCCTTGAAGTCGCGCACCCGGGGCAGCGCCGCCCCGTCCAGGCGCTCGAAGAACTCGTACATCCGGTCGCCCCGCAGCGTCACCATGGCGCCGATCGTCGTCCCCTCGCGCAGCTTGAAGTTGGCGATGGCCTTCTTGGCCCGGGTCACCACCGGCTTCTGGCCGCTGATCGCCGTGAGCTCCTCGACGGCTCCGTCGAGGAGCTTCGGGTTCTGCGTCGCCTCGCCGAGCCCCATGTTGAGGACGATCTTCTCGAGCCGCGGCACGGCGAGCGCGTTGCGGTAGCCGAGCTCGCGCATGAGCGCCGGGACGATCTCCTGTGTGTACCGCTCACGCAGTCGCGCCGCCATGCTGTTCACACGCTGTCCATCAGCTCGCCGCAGCGCCGGCAGACCCGCGCCGCGCGCCCGTCGTCGAGGCGCCGCCGCCCGACGCGCGCCGGCTTGTTGCAGCGCCCGCAGATGGGCAGCACGTTCGAGAGGTGGATCGAGGCCTCCTTCTCGACGATCCCGCCCGGGCTCTGGACGCCGCGCGGCTTCTGGTGTCGCTTGACGAGGTTCACTCGTTCGATCACCACGCGGTTCTTCTCGGGCAATAGCCGGAGTACCTTGCCGGTCTTGCCCCGCTCGCGTCCGGCGATGACGATCACGGTGTCGTCCTTGCGGATGCGCTCGAGCGCCATCGGTCAGAGCACCTCCGGGGCGAGCGAGATGATCTTCATGAACCGCTTGGCGCGGAGCTCGCGCGCCACCGGGCCGAAGATGCGCGTCCCGATCGGCTCGCGCGCGTTGTCGATGAGCACCGCGGAGTTGGTGTCGAAGCGGATGTAGGAGCCGTCGGTCCGGCCGACCTCCTTCGCGGTGCGCACGATGACCGCTTTCATGACGTCGCCCTTCTTCACCTTGGCGTTCGGGATCGCCTCCCTCACCGAGACGACGATGATGTCGCCGATCGAGGCGTACTTGCGCCGCGTGCCCCCGAGCACCTTGATGCAGAGGACTTTTCGCGCCCCACTGTTGTCCGCCACGTCGAGCACGCTCTCCGCCTGGATCATGACCTATCCTTCGCTCCCGCCGGCGGCCGGCACCTCGCCGCCGACCAGCGGCTCGCCCGCCCCCTCCCGCCGCCCGAGGATGGCCCGCACCGTCCACCGCTTGTCGTGCGACAGGGGCCGCGTCTCGACGATCCGCACCCGGTCACCGACGCGGCACTGCCGCTTCTCGTCGTGCGCCTTGTAGCGCATGCGCTGCTTCAGGTACTTGCGGTAGCGTCCGTGCCGGACGAGGCGCTCGACCTCCACCACCACCGTCTTCGTCATCTTGTCCGAGACGACCACGCCGTCGCGCTGCTTCCGCCGTCCCGTCGTCATGACCGCTCCCCCCGCTGCCGGAGGGTTGTCTTGGCGCGCGCCAGGTCGCGCTTGGTCTCGCGCACCTTCATCGGGTTCGGGAGCTGCGCGGTCGCGCGCCGGAGGCGGAGGTGGAAGAGCGTGTCGGTGAGCTCGGACACGCGCGCCCGGAGCTCGTCGTCGCTCATGTCCCTGAATTCCTGCGCCTTCATCGCCGTCAGGCCGCCACCGTGTGCCGCTCGCGGACCGCGGTCGCGATCGACAGCTTGGCCGCCGCGAGCCGGAGCGCCTCGTGCGCCTGGCCGCCCTCCACGCCCTCCATCTCGAAGAGCATGCGGCCGGGCTTGACCACCGCCACCCAGACCTCGGGCGAGCCCTTCCCCTTTCCCATGCGCGTCTCGGCCGGCTTCTTGGTGAGCGGCTTGTCGGGGAAGACCCGCACCCACACCCGCCCGCCGCGCTTGATGTAGCGGGTGAGCGCGACGCGCGCCGCCTCGATCTCGCGCGCCGTGAGCCAGCCGCGCTCGAGCGCCTGGAGCCCGAAGTCGCCGAAGGCGAGCGTGGCCCCGCGCCAGGCGGTCCCCCGCCGCCGGCCCTTCTGCATCTTCCGCCACTTGACCTTCTTCGGGGCGAGCATGTCGGTCGCGGATCACACGCCGAGGGCGGCGCGCTGCTCCTCCTCCTGCTTGGTCAGGACCTCGCCGCGGAAGATCCAGCACTTGACGCCGATCACGCCATAGGTGGTCTTCGCCTCGGCCAGGCCGTAGTTCACGTCGGCGCGGAGCGTGTGCAGCGGCACCCGCCCCTCGCGGTACCACTCCGTGCGTGCGATCTCCGAGCCGCCGAGCCGCCCCGCAGACTGGATGCGGATGCCCTGGGCGCCCATCCGCATGGCGCGCGCGACCGCCTCCTTCATCGCGCGCCGGAAGGCGACCCTGCGCTCGAGCTGGAGCGCGACGTTCTCGGCCACGAGCTGGGCGTCGAGGTCCGGCCGCCGCACCTCGTGGATGTTGATGAAGGTCTCTTTGCTGGTGAGCTTCGAGAGCTCCTGCTTGAGCTTGTCGATCTCGGCGCCCTTCTTGCCGATGACGATCCCGGGGCGCGCCGTGTGGATGTTCATCTTCGCCTTGTTCGCCGCGCGCTCGATCTCGATCTTCGAGACCCCCGCATGATAGAGGCGCTTCTTCAAGAAGTTCCGGACCTTGATGTCCTCGTGCAGGAGGTCCGCGTAGTCGCGGCGCGCGAACCAGCGCGAGTCCCAGTTCTCGATGACGCCGAGACGGAAGCCCTTGGGATGGACTTTCTGACCCACGCTATGCCTCCCCGCCCTTCGGACGTTCGTCGACGACCACGGTGATGTGGCTCGTCCGCTTGAAGACCTTGGTGGCGCGGCCGTGCGCGCGCGGGAGGAAGCGCTTCGCCGTCGGTCCTTCGTCGACGAAGGCGCGCTTCACGTAGAGCTGGTCGATGTCGACGCGCTGGGTGCTCTCCGCGTTCGCGACCGCGGAGCGGAGCGTCTTGGCGACGAGCCGTGCCCCCCGCTTGGGCGTATACTCGAGGAGGCTGAGTGCCCGCTCGACCGGCTTGCCTCGGATCAGGTCGACGACGAGCCGCGCCTTCTGCGCGGTGATCCGCATGAAGCGGCTCTGCGCGCGCGCCTCCATCACGCAGCCCCCGGCGCTTTGCGGGGCGCGGCCGGCGCCGCGGGGGCCGCGGCGGCGCCCTCGACCTTGCCCTTTCGATCGCCCGAATGTCCGTGGAACGTGCGCGTCGGCGCGAACTCGCCGAGCTTGTGCCCGACCGCGTTCTCGGTGATGAACACGGGGATGAATTTCCGTCCGTTGTGCACGGCGAAGGTGAAGCCCAGCATGTCCGGCGTGATCGTCGAACGGCGCGACCACGTCTTCACCACCCGCTTCTCGCCCGACTCGAGCATCGCGCGCACCTTCTTCATGAGGTGTGCGTCGACGAACGGGCCCTTCTTGACCGACCGTGCCACGCCTCCCTCCGCTACTTTGTCTTCCGCCGCTGGAGGATCCAGCGGTCCGTGCGCTTGTTGTGGCGTGTCTTGTAGCCCTTGGTCGGCTTGCCCCACGGCGTCTGGGGGTGATTGCCCTTGGAGCGTCCCTCGCCGCCGCCGTGCGGATGGTCGACCGGGTTCATGGCGATCCCGCGCACACTGGACCGCCGCCCGAGCCAGCGGATCCGGCCGGCCTTCCCGAACGAGATGTTCTCGTGCTCGAGGTTGCCGACCTGCCCGATCGTCGCCCGGCAGGCGAGTCGCACGCGTCTCAGCTCCCCCGAGGGGAGCTTGAGCAGCGCGTAGTCGCCTTCCTTTGCCATCAGCTGGATGCCGGCCCCGGCGCTGCGCCCGAGCTGTCCCCCGCGGCCCTCGCGGAACTCGACGTTGTGCACCGTCGTGCCGAGCGGGATGTTCGCCAGCGGCAGGCTGTTGCCCGGCTTGATGTCCGCCTTCGGGCCCGCCTCGACCTTGTCGCCGACGCCGAGCCCGACCGGCGCCAGAATGTAGCGCTTCTCGCCGTCCGCGTAGTGCAGGAGCGCGATCCGCGCCGAGCGATTGGGGTCGTACTCGATGGCCGCCACCCTGGCCGGCACGCTCTCCTTGTCGCGCTTGAAGTCCACGAGCCGGTAGAGGCGTTTGTGCCCCCCGCCCCGATGCCGGATCGTCATGCGGCCGAGGTTGTTGCGGCCGCCCGACTTGCGCAGCGGCGCGGTGAGCGAGGGCTCCGGCGCCTCCTTGGTGATCTCGTTGAAGTCGGGACCCGTCTGGAAGCGGCGACCGGGCGACGTCGGCCTGAACTGAACGGTGGGCATCCCTCAGGCTCCCTCGAAGAAGTCGATGCGGCTGCCCTCGGCGAGCGTCACGTAGGCCTTCTTCCAGTTCGGGCGCCGGCCGAGATGGCGGCCCACGCGCCGCGCCTTGCCGAGCAGGCGGGACGTCCGCACCTTCTCCACCTTGACCTTGAAGAGCGTCTCGACGGCGTGTCGGATCTCCACCTTGTTGGCGCGGGGGTGGACGCGGAACACGACCTGGTTGCCGATCTCGTTCACCAGCGTGCCCTTCTCGGTGATCACCGGACCCTGCACGACCTCGGCGGGGTTCATGACGCCGTGACCTCCGGCGCGGCGAGCCGGCTCGCCACCTGCTCGAGCGCCGGGCGGGTGAAGACGATCTCGACGTGGCCGAGGACGTCGTAGACGTTGAGTCCGCCGGCGCGGAGCACCTTCACCCGGGGCAGGTTGCGCGCGGCACGCATGATGGTCTCGTCCGCCGCACCGAGCACGACGAGCACGCTCGGTGCCTCGGCGAGCCCGAGCCCGGCCAGGCACTCGACCATGTGCTTCGTCTTCGCGGCCGGCAGGCTGAGCCCGTCGACCACGAGCAGCTTGCCCGCCGCGTGGCGCGCTGCCAGCGCCGCACGGAGCGCCGCCTGGCGTGCGGACTTGGGCAGCCGGTAGGTGTAGTCACGCGGCTGCGGGCCGAAGATCGTGCCGCCGCCCGCCCAGAGCGGTGAGCGGATGCTGCCGGCGCGGGCCCGTCCGGTGCCCTTCTGGCGCCACGGCTTCTTGCCGCCGCCGCTGACCAGCCCGCGGGTCTTGGTCGCGGCCGTACCGGCGCGCCGGCCAGCCAGCTGGCTGCGCACCGCCTCGTGGAGAAGGGCCTCGCGCACCGGACCGGCGATGACCGTTGCGGGGACGCTCACCTCACCGACGCGCTCGCGCGCCTGCGACAGCACCGGCAGGCTCACGGTCTCCGGGCTCATCGGCGCGCCTCCGACGCGGGCTTGTGGATCACGACGGTGCCGTGGCGGGCGCCCGGCACGGCACCACGGACGAGCAGGAGGTTCTCGTCCGGCCGCACGGCGACGACCTCGAGGTTCCGGGTCGTCACCCGCTCCGCGCCGTAGCGGCCGGCCATGCGCTTGCCCTTGAAGATGCGACCCGGGAAGGAGCGGTTGCCGATCGAGCCCCCGTGCCGGAAGTACTCGTGCGTCCCGTGCGAGCCCGGGAAGCCCGCGAAGTTGTGTCGCTTCATGACGCCGGCGGTGCCGCGGCCCTTGGTGACGCCGGCGACATGCACCACCTCGCCCGGCTTGAAGACGTCGCCGACCCGAACCTCGGCGCCGACCGCGGGCGCCTCTTCGCCCGCGAGCCGGAACTCGCGCAGCACGGCGAAGGCGCCGGTCCCCGCCTTCTTGAACTGGCCTTGCACGGGCTTCGACAGCCGCCCCGTCTTGGCAGAGCCGAAGCCGAGCTGGGCGGCGGCGTAGCCGTCGCGCTCGGGCTGGCGGGTGGCGACCACCGTACACGGGCCCGCCTGGAGGACGGTGACCGGCACGAGGATGCCCTGGGCGGTATACACCTGCGTCATGCCGAGCTTCCGTCCGATGAGACCTGGGAGCGCCATGGCTACTGCAGCTTGATCTCCACGTCGACCCCGGCAGCCAGGTCGAGCTTGCCGAGTGCGTCGATGGTCTGCTGCGTGGGCTCGAGGATGTCGAGCAGCCGCTTGTGGGTGCGGATCTCGAATTGCTCGCGTGACTTCTTGTCGACGTGCGGCGAGCGGTTCACCGTGAAGCGCTCGATGTGCGTCGGCAACGGGATCGGCCCCGCAACCCGTCCGCCCGTCCGGCGCACGGTCTCCACGATCTCGCGCACCGACTGGTCGAGCAACCGGTGATCGTACGCCTTCAAGCGGATGCGGATCTTCTCGTTCACGTCGCGTTTACTCGAATATCTTCGTCACCACGCCGGCGCCGACGGTGCGCCCGCCCTCGCGGATCGCGAAGCGCAGCCCCTCGTCCATTGCGATGGGAGTGATGAGGTCCACCTTGACCTGCACATTGTCGCCCGGCATCACCATCTCGGTGCCCTCCGGCAGCGTGCAAACGCCCGTCACGTCGGTGGTTCGGAAGTAGAACTGGGGCCGGTAGCCGTTGAAGAAGGGCGTGTGCCGGCCGCCCTCCTCCTTGGTGAGGACGTAGGCCTCCGCCTGGAACTTCGTGTGAGGCGTGATCGAGCCGGGCTTCGCGAGCACCTGGCCGCGCTCGATGTCCTCGCGCTTCACGCCACGCAGCAGGCAGCCGATGTTGTCGCCCGCGAGGCCCTCGTCGAGGAGCTTGCGGAACATCTCCACGCCGGTGACGACGGTCTTGGTGGTCGGCTTGATGCCGACGATCTCCACCTCCTCGCCCACCTTGATCTTGCCGCGCTCGACGCGGCCGGTGGCCACGGTGCCGCGGCCGCTGATCGAGAACACGTCCTCGACCGGCATCAGGAAGGGCTTGTCGACCTCGCGCTTCGGCTCGGGGATGTAGTTGTCGACCGCGTCCATGAGCTTCTGGATGGAGCCGGCGCCGAGCTCGCCCGGATCGCCCTCGAGCGCCTTCAGCGCGCTGCCGCGGATGATCGGGATCTCGTCGCCCGGGAACTCGTACTTGGAGAGCAGCTCCCGCACCTCGAGCTCGACCAGGTCGAGGAGCTCCTTGTCCTCGACCGCATCGACCTTGTTCATGTAGACGACGATCGCGGGAACGCCGACCTGGCGGGCCAGCAGGATGTGCTCGCGCGTCTGGGGCATCGGGCCGTCCGTGGCGGCGACCACCAGGATCGCGCCGTCCATCTGGGCCGCCCCGGTGATCATGTTCTTGATGTAGTCGGCGTGGCCCGGGCAGTCGACGTGGGCGTAGTGGCGCTTCCCGGTCTCGTACTCCACGTGCGCGGTCGCGATGGTGATGCCGCGCTCGCGCTCCTCGGGCGCCTTGTCGATCTGGTCGAAGGGCACGAACTGCCCGAAGCCCTTCGCAGCCTGGGCCTTGGTGATCGCTGCCGTGAGCGTCGTCTTCCCGTGGTCGATGTGTCCGATCGTCCCCACGTTGACGTGCGGCTTCTTGCGCTCGAACTTTGCCTTCGCCATGGCGGTGTTCCCTCCGTCGCGCTCTTAGCCCAGCTGTGAAGCTTCCGCGAGACGCATCCCGCCCTGGCGGAGCGCCTCGGGGCCGACGCCCTTTGGCACCGGCTCGTAGTGCGAGAACTGCATCGTGAAGGTCGCGCGCCCCTGCGAGCGCGACCGCAGATCCGTGGCATACCCGAACATCTCGGCGAGCGGCACGTGCGCCGCGATGACCTGCGCGTTGCCCCGCGGCTCCTGCCCCGCGATGCGGCCACGCCGCCGGTTGATGTCACTGATCACGTCGCCCATGAACTCCTCGGGCGTCACCACCTCGAGCGACATGATCGGCTCGAGGATGACCGGCGACGCCTTCGCCATCGCCTCCTTGAAGGCCATCGAGCCGGCGATCTTGAACGCGATCTCCGAGGAGTCGACCTCGTGGTAGGAGCCGTAGACGACCGTCGCCTTCACGTCGACCACCGGGTAGCCGGCGAGCACGCCCGACTCCATCGCCTCCTTGACGCCCTTCTCGATCGCCGGGATGTACTCGCGCGGGATGACGCCACCCTTGGTCCCGTCCACGAACTCGAAGCCGCCGCCGGCCGGCAGCGGCTCGACGCGCAGCACGACGTGGCCGTACTGCCCGCGGCCGCCCGTCTGACGGATGAACTTGGCCTCGTGCTCGACCGCCTTGCGGACCGTCTCCTTGTAGGCGACCTGCGGCTTGCCGACGTTGGCGTCGACCTTGAACTCGCGCAGCAGCCGGTCGACGATGATCTCGAGGTGCAGCTCGCCCATCCCCGAGATGAGCGTCTGCCCCGTCTCGGTGTTGGTCGAGACCCGGAAGGAGGGATCCTCGGTGGCGAGCTTGTGGAGCGACCCGCCGAGCCGCTCCTGATCGGCCTTCGTCTTCGGCTCGATGGCGATGGAGATCACGGGATCGGGGAACTGCATGCGCTCGAGGACGATCGGGCGCGTCTCGTCGCACAGCGTGTCGCCCGTGGTCGTGTCACGCAGACCGACCGCCGCCGCGATGTCGCCGGCGTAGACCTCCTTGATCTCCTCGCGCTTGTTGGCGTGCATCTTGAGCAGCCGGCCGATGCGCTCCTTCTTGCCCTTCACGGAGTTGTAGACGTAGGAGCCCGAGGTCATCACCCCGGAGTAGACGCGGAGGAAGGTGAGCGTGCCGACGTAGGGGTCGCTCATGATCTTGAAGGCGAGCGCCGTGAACGGCTCGTCGTCGCGTGCGAAACGCTCCTCCTCGTGGCCGGAGTTCGGGTTCACGCCCCGGACCGGCGGGACGTCGAGCGGCGAGGGGAGGTAGGCGACGACGGCGTCGAGCAGCAGCTGGACGCCCTTGTTCTTGAAGGCGCTCCCGCAGAACACCGGCACGAGCTTCATCTCGACGGTTCCGGCGCGGAGCACGGCACGGACGTCGACCTCGGAGATCGTCTCGCCGTTCAGGTACCGCTCCATGAGCGGCTCGCTCACGTCGGCGAGCGCCTCGAGGAGGCGCTCGCGCGCCGCCTCCGCCGCGCTCCGGACGTCGGCGGGGATCTCCTCCTCCCGGTAGCGCGCCCCGAGGCTCTCGTCCTCCCAGACGATGGCCTTCATGGCGACGAGGTCGATGATGCCGCGGAACTCGTCCTCGACACCGAGCGGGAGCTGGACGACGACGGGGTTCGCCCGCAGCCGCTCGCGCATCTCACGGACGACGCGGTCGAAGTCGGCGCCGACGCGGTCCATCTTGTTGACGAAGGCGACGCGCGGCACCTGGTAGCGGTCGGCCTGGCGCCAGACCGTCTCGGACTGCGGCTCCACGCCGCCGACGCCGCAGAACACGGCGACCGCGCCGTCGAGCACGCGCAGGCTGCGCTCGACCTCGATCGTGAAGTCGACGTGCCCGGGCGTGTCGATGATGTTGATGCGGTGGTCCTGCCAGAAGCAGGTGGTGGCGGCCGACGTGATGGTGATGCCGCGCTCCTGCTCCTGCACCATCCAGTCCATGACCGCCGTGCCTTCGTGGACCTCGCCGATCTTGTAGCTGATGCCGGTGTAGTAGAGGATGCGCTCGGTCGTCGTCGTCTTGCCGGCATCGATGTGCGCCATGATGCCGATGTTGCGGGTCCTCTCGAGCGGAACGGGGCGAGGCATGGCCGGTGGCACCGACTACCAGCGGTAGTGGGCGAAGGCCTTGTTGGCCTCCGCCATGCGGTGCGTGTCCTCCTTTTTCTTGACCGCCCCCCCGCGCGCGTTCGCGGCGTCGAGGATCTCGCCCGCGAGCTTGGCCACCATCGACTTCTCGGGACGCGAGCGGGCGTTCTGGACGATCCAGCGCATGGCGAGGGACATGCGCCGCTGCGGACGGACCTCGACCGGCACCTGGTAGGTGGCGCCGCCCACCCGGCGCGAGCGGACCTCGACCAGCGGCTTCACCTGCTCGAGCCCCCGCTTGAAGACCCCGAGCGGGTCCTCCTTGGCGCGCTCGCCGACGATCGCCAGGGCCTGATAGAGGACGCGCTCGGCGAGGCTCTTCTTGCCGTCGACGAGCATGGCGTTGATGAATTTGGTCACCGTTCGATCGTGGTACTTGGGATCGGGCAGGATGTCCCGACGCTTGACTTCACCTTTCCGTGGCATGGCGGCTCAGTGCACACGCGGCCAGGGACCGGAGCCGCAACCCTGCGGCGCCGGCCCGAGGACCGCCGTCCTCACTTCGGTCTTTTCGCTCCGTACTTCGAGCGGCCCTGACGTCGATCCTGGACGCCGATCGAGTCGAGGGTCCCGCGGATGATGTGATAGCGAACCCCGGGCAGGTCCTTCACCCGCCCCCCGCGGATGAGGACCACCGAGTGCTCCTGCAGGTTGTGACCGACGCCGGGGATGTAGGAGGTCACCTCGATACCGTTGGTCAGGCGGACGCGCGCCACCTTGCGCAGGGCGGAGTTCGGCTTCTTCGGGGTCTGCGTGTAGACGCGCGTGCACACGCCCCGCTTCTGCGGCGACCCTTGCAGGGCGGGCGCCGCTTGCTTGGCGCGCTTCATGGCGCGCCCTCGCTTCACGAGCTGGTTGATGGTCGGCATCGGGCGAAATGTGCGATCCTATGGGCCGAACCCCCGACTGTCAACGTTTTGCCGCATCACGCGACCGCCTCGGGCGCCACCTCGGGCGCCGGCAGCGGCTCCTCGGCGGCCGCGGGCTCCTCGGTCACGCCCTCCATCTTGGCGTACTTCGGCACGCCGGTGCCCGCCGGAATCAAGCGGCCCATGATGACGTTCTCCTTGAGGCCCACGAGCCGGTCGACCTTTCCGTTGATGGCCGCCTCGGTGAGGACCTTGGTGGTCTCCTGGAAGGACGCCGCGGAGATGAAGCTCTCGGTCGAGAGGCTGGCCTTGGTGATGCCGAGCAGCAGCGGCTCGGCCACGGCCGGCTGTCCGCCGCGGCCGAGGACCCGCTCGTTCTCCTCCTCGAAGCGCCACTTCTCCACCTGGTCGCCGATCAGGAAGTCGGTGTCGCCGACCTCCTTGATGCGCACTCGGCGGAGCATCTGGCGGACGATGACCTCGATGTGCTTGTCGTTGATGCGAACGCCCTGCAGGCGGTAGATCTCCTGCACCTCGTCGACCAGGTACTTGGCGAGCGCCTTCTCGCCGAGGATGGTGAGGATGTCGTGGGGGTTGGAGCTGCCGTCCATCAGCGGCTCGCCGGCCTTCACGTAGTCCCCTTCATGGACGCTGATGTGCTTGCCCTTGGGGATCAGGTACTCGCGCGCCTCGCCGACCTCGGGCGTCACGATGACCTTGCGCTTGCCCTTGGTGTCCTTGCCGAAGGAGATGATGCCGTCGATCTCGCTGATGACCGCGAACTCCTTCGGCTTGCGGGCCTCGAACAGCTCGGCGACGCGCGGCAGACCGCCGGTGATGTCCTTGGTCTTGGTCGTCTCGCGCGGCATCTTGGCGATCACGTCGCCGGCCGCCACCGGCTGGCCCTCGATCACGTTCAGGTGGGCGCCGACCGGGAGCAGGTACCGGGCCTCGCCGCTGCCGCCCGTCACCTTGGCGGTCTGGCCCGTGGTGTCCTTGATCGTCACGCGCGGCCGCTTGTCCACGTCCTTGGTGTCGACGACGACCTTGGTGGAGAGGCCGGTTCGCTCGTCGACCTTCTCCTCCATGGTGATCCCCTCGATGATGTCGCCGAACTTCACGACGCCGCTCGCCTCGGTGACGATGGGGATGGTGTAGGGATCCCACTCGGCGATCATCTCGCCCGCCTTCACCTTGGCCCCGTCACGCTTCTTGAGCTTGGCGCCGTAGACGATCGGGTAGCGCTCACGCTCCCGCTCGCGCTTCGGCTCGGGGTAGTCGACGATCGCCACCTCGCCGTTCCGGCTCATGACGACGAGGTCGCCGTCCTTGCCCTCGACCGTGCTCACGTTGATGAGCTTCAAGAACCCCTCGTTGCGCGCGTCGAGCGCCGTCTGCTCCGCGCGCCGGCTGGCCGTGCCGCCGATGTGGAAGGTCCGCATCGTGAGCTGCGTGCCCGGCTCGCCGATCGACTGCGCGGCGATGACGCCGATCGCCTCGCCGAGGTTGACGAGGTGCCCCCGCGCCAGATCACGCCCGTAGCACTGCATGCAGACGCCTTGGCGGGACTGGCAGGTGAGCACGGAGCGGATCTTCACCCGTTCGAGGCCCGCCTCCTCGATGGCCGCCACCTTGGCCTCGTCGATCTCGTCGTTGGCGTGCACGATGACGTTGTTGGTGAACGGGTCCCGGATGTCCTCGAGCGCGACCCGGCCGAGGACGCGGTCCCCGAGGCCTTCGATGACCTCGCCGCCCTCGACGAGCGGCGTCATCTCGATGCCGTCGAGCGTCCCGCAGTCCTGCTCGGTGATGATCGAGTCCTGGGCGACGTCGACCAGCCGGCGCGTCAGATACCCCGAGTTGGCGGTCTTGAGCGCCGTGTCGGCGAGGCCCTTCCGCGCGCCGTGCGTCGAGATGAAGTACTGGAGGACGGTGAGGCCCTCGCGGAAGTTGGCGGTGATGGGGGTCTCGATGATCTCGCCCGACGGCTTCGCCATGAGGCCACGCATGCCGGCCAGCTGGCGGATCTGCTGGGCGGAGCCGCGCGCGCCCGAGTCGGCCATCATGAAGATCGGGTTGAAGGACGGGATACGCCGGACGTTGCCGTCGGTGTCGCGCACCTCCTGCGTGCCGAGCTCGCGCAGCATCTCGTCGGCGATGCGGTCGGTCACCTCGGCCCAGATGTCGACCACCTTGTTGTAGCGCTCGCCGTCCGTGATGAGGCCCTTGTTGTACTGGTCCTCGATCTCCCGCACGGCGGCGTTGGCCTCGTCGAGGAGCGTGTGCTTGCTCGGGGGAATCACCATGTCCTTGATGCCGATCGAGATGCCGGCCTTGGTCGCCTGCTCGTAGCCGAGGTCCTTCAGCCGGTCGGCGAAGATCACCGTCGCCTTGTTGCCGGCGTGGCGGTAGGAGAGGTCGATCAAGGTCCCGAGCTCCTTCTTCTTCATGACCTTGTTGACCTCGGCGAAGGCGATCTCGGGCGGGACGATCTCGTAGAGGAGGACACGGCCGACGGTCGAATCGATGACCTGCCCGTTGCCGCCCAGCGCGGCGGGGACGCGCACCCGGATGCGCGCCTGCAGGTCGACCTCGCCCTGGTCGTAGGCGATCCGGACCTCGTCGAAGTTGGCGAAGGTGCGACCCTGCCCCTGGGTGCCGAGGTGCTCACGGGTCATGAAGTAGAGGCCGAGCACGATGTCCTGCGTCGGCACGATGATCGGTTTCCCGTGCGCCGGCGAGAGGATGTTGTTGGTCGACATCATGAGGGCACGGGCCTCGACCTGCGCCTCGACCGAGAGGGGCACGTGCACCGCCATCTGGTCGCCGTCGAAGTCGGCGTTGTAGGCGGCGCAGACGAGGGGGTGGAGCTGGATCGCCTTGCCCTCGATGAGGATCGGCTCGAACGCCTGAATGCCGAGCCGGTGGAGCGTCGGGGCGCGGTTCAAGAGGACCGGGTGCTCGCGGATCACCTCGTCGAGGATGTCCCAGACCTCGGGCCGCTCCTTCTCGACCATCTTCTTCGCGCTCTTGATGGTCGTGACGTAGCCGCGCTCCTCGAGCTTGTTGTAGATGAAAGGTTTGAACAGCTCGAGCGCCATCTTCTTCGGCAGCCCGCACTGGTGGAGCCGCAGCTCGGGGCCGACGACGATCACCGAGCGGCCCGAGTAGTCGACGCGCTTGCCGAGGAGGTTCTGGCGGAAGCGCCCGCTCTTCCCCTTCAGCATGTCGGAGAGCGACTTGAGGGGACGCTTGTTCGGGCCGGTGATGGCGCGGCCGCGGCGGCCGTTGTCGAAGAGCGCGTCGACCGCCTCCTGCAGCATCCGCTTCTCGTTGCGGATGATGATGTCGGGCGCGTTGAGCTCCATGAGGCGCTTCAGGCGATTGTTGCGGTTGATCACGCGCCGGTAGAGGTCGTTCAGGTCCGAGGTGGCGAACCGGCCGCCGTCGAGCGGCACGAGCGGCCGGAGGTCGGGCGGGATCACCGGGACGACCGCGAGGATCATCCACTCCGGGTGGTTGCCGGAGTTCTTGAGCGCCGAGACGACCTTCAGGCGCTTGGAGATCTTCTTCCGCCGTGCCTCGCTCGTCGCCTCCTTCATCTCGACCCGCAGATCGACGAAGAGCTTGTCGATGTCGAGCTTGGAGAGCAGCTCGCGGACGGCCTCGGCGCCCATCTCGGCGCGGAAGGTGTCGGGCCCGTGCTCCTCGACGAGCTTGCGGTAGCGGCTCTCGGTGAGGAGCTCGCCCTCCTTGAGCGACGTCGTCCCGGGGTCCACGACGACGTAGGACTCGAAGTAGAGGACCTTCTCGAGCTCCTTGAGCGTCATGTCGAGGAGCGTGCCGATGCGCGAGGGAAGGCTCTTGAGGAACCAGATGTGCGCCACGGGTGTGGCGAGGTCGATGTGGCCCATGCGCTCGCGCCGCACCTTCGACTGGATCACCTCGACGCCGCACTTCTCGCACACGACGCCGCGGTGGCGCATGCGCTTGTACTTGCCGCAGTTGCACTCGTAGTCCTTGGTGGGGCCGAAGATCTTCGCGCAGAAGAGCCCATCCCGCTCGGGCTTGAACGTGCGATAGTTGATGGTCTCGGGCTTCTTCACCTCGCCGTGCGACCACGACCGGATCTTCTCCGGCGACGCCAGCGAGATGCGAATGGCGTTGAAGTTCAGAGGGTTCTTGGGTTTCTCGAAGAGGCTGAACAAGTCTTCCATCATCGGATCAATCTCCTGCCGGCCGGTCTTCGGTGAGCTCGATGTCGAGCGCGAGGCTCTGGAGCTCCTTCACCATGACGTTGAAGGACTCGGGCAGCCCGGGCTCGAGGACGTTCTCGCCTTTGACGATCGCCTCGTACATGCGGGTGCGACCCGCCACATCGTCCGACTTGACGGTGAGCATCTCCTGCAGCGTGTAGGCCGCGCCGTACGCCTCGAGGGCCCAGACCTCCATCTCCCCGAGCCGCTGGCCGCCGAACTGTGCCTTACCGCCGAGCGGCTGCTGCGTGACCAGCGAGTACGGACCGGTCGAGCGCGCGTGGATCTTGTCGTCGACCAGATGGTGGAGCTTCATCATGTACATGACGCCCACCGTCACCTCGTGGGCGAAGGACTCGCCGGTCCGTCCGTCGTGGAGCCGCGTCTGGCCGGTGGCGGGCAGCGTGGCCCGCGCCATCAGCTTGAAGATCTCCTCCTCCGAGGCGCCGTCGAACACGGGCGACCCCACGTGGATGCCCTTCGACGCCTTCTTGGCGAGCTTCACGATGTCGTCGTCGGCGAGCGCATCGACGAAGTCCGAGAGCTCCTTCGAAGCGTAAAGCTCCTTCAGCTTCTTGCGCAGCGCCTCGACGTTCGGCCGCCCGTCGCTCTCGAGGTCGGACTCGATCTGGCCGCCGAGCTCGCGCGCCGCCCAGCCGAGGTGGGTCTCGAGGATCTGACCCACGTTCATGCGGCTCGGGACCCCGAGCGGGTTCAGCACGATGTCGACCGGCGTCCCGTCGGCGAGGTACGGCATGTCCTCCTCGGGCAGGATGCGCGACAGCACGCCCTTGTTGCCGTGGCGCCCGGCCATCTTGTCGCCGACCTGGAGCTTGCGCTTGATGGCGACGAAGACCTTGACCATCTTGATGACGCCGGGCGGGAGCTCGTCGCCGCTCTTGAGCCGTTCGATCTTCTCGTTGAAGACCATCTTGATGAGGTCGATCTGCTCCTGCATCCCCTCGACCAGCCGCGAGAGCTCGTCCTCGACGCGCTCGTCGCCCACCTTGATGTCGCCCCAGTAGTTCGAGGGGACCTGCGCGAGGATCTCGGGTGCGATCTCGACGCCCTTGTGGAGCAGGACCTTGCGGGTGTCGTCGGTGAGGCGCGCCGTCGTCACCTTGCCCTGGAGGAGCTTGAGCACCTTCTTGCCGGCGCTCTCCCGGATGATCCGGATCTCGTCCTGCTGGTCCTTCCGCAGCTTGGCGACCTCGTCCTCCTCGATCGCACGCGACCGCTCGTCCTTCTGGATGCCCTTGCGGGAGAACACGCGGGCATTGATGACCGTGCCCTCGACGCCCGGCGGGACCCGGAGGCTGGTGTCCCGCACCTCGCCCGCCTTCTCGCCGAAGATCGCGCGCAGGAGCTTCTCCTCGGGCGAGAGCTGGGTCTCGCCCTTCGGCGTGATCTTGCCGACCAGGATGTCGCCCGGCTTCACCTCCGCGCCGATGCGGATGATCCCCGAGTCGTCGAGGTCCTTCAGCGCCTCGTCGCCGACGTTCGGGATGTCCCGCGTGATCTCCTCGGGACCGAGCTTGGTGTCGCGCGCGACGCACTCGAACTCCTCGATGTGGACCGAGGTGAAGAAGTCGTCCTTGACGACGCGCTCGGAGATGAGGATCGAATCCTCGAAGTTGTAACCGCCCCACGGCATGAAGGCGACCAGCACGTTGCGCCCGAGGGCAAGCTCGCCCATCTCCGTCGACGGACCGTCGGCGATGACGTCCCCCGCCTTGACGTGGTCGCCCACGACCACGATCGGACGCTGGTTGATGCAGGTGTTCTGGTTCGAGCGCTGGTACTTGATCAGGTTGTAGATGTCGACGCCGGGGTCGCGCCCGTCCTGCGACGGGCGGTCGGCCTTCACCACGATGCGGGTCGAATCGACCTGCTCGACCACGCCGTCGCGGCGCGCGACGACCGTGACGCCCGAGTCGCGCGCGACCACGCGCTCCATGCCGGTGCCGACCAGCGGCGCATCGGTCCTCAGCAGCGGCACCGCCTGGCGTTGCATGTTGGAGCCCATGAGCGCCCGGTTGGCGTCGTCGTTCTCGAGGAAGGGGATGAGGGAGGCGGCCACCGACACGAGCTGGTTCGGCGACACGTCCATGAACTCGACCTGCTCGGGGCGCACCATGGTGAACTCGCCGCCCAGGCGAGCCGAGACCAGATCCGCCGTGTAGTGCCCCTTGGCGTCGATCGGCGCGTTCGCCTGGGCGATCGTGTGCTCCTCCTCCTCGAGCGCCGAGAGGTACACGATCTCGTCGGTCACGCGGCCGTCCTTGACCCGGCGGTACGGCGTCTCGACGAAGCCGAACTCGTTCACGCGCGCATAGGTGGACAGCGAGGCGATCAGCCCGATGTTCGGTCCTTCCGGCGTCTCGATCGGGCACACGCGACCGTAGTGCGTCGGGTGCACGTCGCGCACCTCGAAGCCCGCGCGCTCGCGCGTGAGTCCGCCCGGGCCGAGGGCCGAGAGGCGCCGCTTGTGCGTGATCTCGGAGAGCGGGTTCGTCTGGTCCATGAACTGCGAGAGCTGCGAGGAGCCGAAGAACTCCTTGATCACGGCGGATACCGGCTTGTAGTTGATGAGCTCCTGCGGCATCAGCGTCTCGATGTCCTGCAGGCTCATGCGCTCCTTGATCGCCCGCTCCATGCGGACGAGCCCGATGCGGTACTGGTTCTCGACGAGCTCGCCGACGGCACGGACGCGCCGGTTGCCGAGATGGTCGATGTCGTCGATCTGCCCGATGCCGTTCTTCAGCAGGATGAGGTAGCGGACGACCTCGAGGATGTCCTCGCGCCGCAGCGTGCCCTGGTCGAGCGGCACGTTCAGCTTGAGCTTGTGGTTGAGCTTCAGGCGCCCGACCCGCGACAGGTCGTAGCGCTCGGGGTTGAAGAAGAGGTTGTTGAAGAAGGCGGTCGCGGTCTCGGGCGTGGGCGGATCGCCGGGGCGCAGCCGCCGGTAGATCTCGAGGATCGCCTCCTCCGGGCTCGGGATGCGGTCCTGGAGGAGGGTGTTCCGAAGCGAGGGCCCGATGTGCGAGTCGTCGAGGAAGAGGACCTCGACCTTGTTCACCCCGCGCTGGCGGAGCGCCTCCAGCTTCTCCTCGGTGATCTCCTCGTTGGTCGCGAGCAGCACCTCGCCGCTCTTCGCGTCCTTGACGTCGTGCGCCGAGACCCGCCCGATCACCTCCTCGAGCGCGATCGGGATCTGGCTGATGCCCGCCTGCTCCATCTGCCTGAGCGCCATCTTGGTGAACTTGCGGCCTTCCTTGACGATCAGCTCGTTCGACTGCGGATGGCGGATGTCCCGCGAGGCCTTCACGCCGACCAGGTGATCGGCCTGGAAGACCTTGGCCGCCTTGCGGCCCTCGAGCACGACCGTGTCGCGCCGGTAGAAGTAGTTGAGGAGGTCCTCGGTGGTCATGCCGAGCGCGCGCAGGAGGACCGTCGCGTGGAACTTCCGGCGCCGGTCGATGCGCACGTAGAGGATGTCCTTCGGGTCGAACTCGAAGTCGATCCACGAGCCGCGATACGGGATGATGCGCGCCGAGTAGAGGAGCTTCCCGCTGGCGTGGGTCTTCCCCTTGTCGTGGTCGAAGAAGACGCCGGGCGAGCGGTGGAGCTGCGAGACGATGACCCGCTCCGTTCCGTTCACCATGAACGTCCCGTGCCGCGTCATCAGCGGGATCTCGCCGAAGTACACCTCCTGCTCCTTCACGTTCTTGATCGAGCGGACCCCGCTGTCCGGGTCGACGTCCCAGATGACGAGCTGGACGGTGACCTTGAGCGGCGCGGCGTAGGTCATGCCCCGCTGGTGGCACTCCTCGACGTCGTACTTGGGCTCGGAGAGCGTGTAGCTCACGAACTCGAGCGAGGCGGTCTCGTTGAAGTCCTTGATGGGAAAGACGGACTTGAAGACCGCCTGCAGGCCTTGGTCCTTGCGCTGCTCGGGCGTGACGTCCTTCTGCAGGAACTCCTCGTACGAGCGACGCTGGATCTCGATCAGGTTCGGAATGTCGATGATCTTCTTGATGCGGCCGAAGGTTCGGCGCGCGCGAAGGTTGTTCGGTACACGAGAGGTCTGAACCACCTGAGTGCTCATCGATACGTCTCCACTGAACTCCCCACGGGTGTCACTCTACTTGAGCTCGACGGTGCCGCCGGCCTCCTCGATCTTCTTCTTGATCGCCTCGGCCTCGGCTTTCGGCACGCCCTCCTTGAGCGGCTTGGGCGCGCCGTCGACCAGGTCCTTCGCCTCCTTGAGGCCGAGCCCCGTGAGCTCGCGCACCACCTTGATCACCTGAATCTTCTTCTCACCGCCGCCCGCGAGGACGACCGTGAAGTCCTCCTTCTCGGGCGCCGCCGCCGCGGCGCCGCCGCCGGCCGCCGGACCTGCCGCCGCAACGGCGATCGGCGCCGCGGCCGAGACCCCGAGCTCGGCCTCCAGCTCCTTCACGAGCGCTGAGGCGTCGAGGAGGCTCATGTTCTTCAGGAAATCCTTCACCTGCTCGCGCGTCACTTCCATCGAATCACCACTCCTTCCGGGTTGGAAAGACCTTTCACTCTCCTGGCTCGCCGGCGGGGGCCGGCGCCTCGTGACCGGCTCGCTTGGCGAGCGCGTCCACCAGGCGGGCGAGGCGGGCTGCCGGCTCGTTGAGCGTCCGCACGAGCTGCGTGGCGGGCGCCTGCAGCAAGCCGAGGAGCCGGGCGAGCAGGACCTCCCGCGACGGCAGCGTCGCGAGCGCCTTCACCTCGGCGGCCGGCAGGATCCGGTCGCCGAGCATCGCGGCCTTGATCTCGAGCTTCGGCAGCTCCTCGGCGAACTTGACCGCCAGCTTGGCGATGGCCACCGGGTCGCGGAAGCCGAGGATCATGGCGAGCGGGCCGCGCAGCAACGGCTCGAGCGACGGCCGCCGCGACGCGTCGACCGCGCGCCGGGCAAAGGTGTTCTTGGCGACGCGGCATCGCCCGTCGGCCTCGCGGACCGCCTTGCGGAGACGGTTCATCTGCCCGGCCGTCAGCCCGCGGTAGTCGGCGAGCACCGCCACGGTGGCGCGGCGAAGATCGCCCTCCAGCTCGTGCACCGCCTCCACCTTCTCTGCCCGCTTCATCGCGTCCTCTCAGGCCGCCGCCGCACGTGCCGCCACCGGGTCGATGCGTACCGCGGGCCCCATGGTGGTCGAGAGCGCGACGCTCTGCATGTAGTTGCCCTTGGCCGCGGCCGGCTTGGCGCGGATCAGGCTGGCCAGCAGGGTGTGGGCGTTCTCGAGGAGCCGCTCGGCGCCGAAGCTTCGCTTGCCGATCGGCACGTGCACGATGCCCGCCTTCTCGACCCGGAACTCGACCTTGCCCGCTTTCGCCTCACGCACCGCCTTGCCGACGTCGAAGGTCACGGTCCCCACCTTCGGATTCGGCATGAGGCCGCGTGGGCCGAGGATCTTGCCGAGCTTTCCGACGGCGCCCATCATGTCCGGCGTGGCGATCGCGGTGTCGAACTCGAGCCACTGCTCGTCCTGAATGCGCTTGACGATGTCGTCGGCCCCGACGTGGTCGGCGCCGGCCTCGGTGGCCTCCTTGGCCTTCTCGCCCTTGGCGAGGACCAGCACGCGGACGGTCTTGCCGGTGCCGTGCGGCAGGACGACGGTGCCGCGCACGTTCTGGTCTGCCTGGCGGGGATCCACTCCGAGCTTGACCGCGAGCTCCACCGTCTCGTCGAACTTGGCCTTACCGTCGCCCGCCGCGATGGTCCGCACCGCCTCTTCGAGGGAGTAGCGGCGCGTCCGCTCGATCTTGGCGGCCGCTGCCCGATAGCGCTTGCTTCTCTTTGCCATGTCTCGTCGCTCCTGCGAATCCGCTACACGACCTCGAGCCCGAGGCTCCGGGCCGTGCCTTCCACGGTCCGGACGGCCGCCGCGAGGTCGGCCGCAGTGAGGTCCGGCATCTTGAGCCGCGCGATCTCCTCCAGCTGTTGCCGGGTCACCTGGCCCACCTTCTTCTTACCCGTCTCGCCCGATCCCTTCTCGATGCCTGCCGCGCGCTTGAGCAGCACGGCTGCCGGCGGGGTCTTGGTGACGAACGTGAACGACCGGTCGGCATAGACGGTAATGATGACCGGGATGATGAGCCCGGCCTGCGCCTGGGTCTGCGCGTTGAAGGCCTTGCAGAACTCCATGATGTTGACGCCGCGCTGGCCGAGAGCCGGACCGACCGGCGGGCTGGGATTGGCCTGACCGGCGGGAATCTGGAGCTTGATCTCCGCGATGACCTTCTTCGCCATCCGTTCAGCCTTCCCTCACGCCTTCTCCACCTGGACGAAGTCGAGCTCGACGGGGGTGGCACGTCCGAAAATGCTGATCAGCACCCGGAGCTTTCCCTTGTCCGGCTTCACTTCCTCGACGACGCCGTTGAAGTCCTGGAAGGGACCGTCGACCACCTTCACCTGCTCCCCCTGCTCGAACAGCACCTTCGGCTTCGGCTTGACCGCCCCCTCCTCCATCTGGTGCGTGATCTCGCGCACCTCCCCCTCCGAGATGGGCGGGATGGAGCTGGGGTCCATTCCCCCACCGAGGAAGCCCGTGACCTTGGGCGTCGACTTGACGATGTGCCAGGTCTCGTTGTTGAGCTTCATGTTGACCAGGATGTAGCCGGGGAAGAACTTGCGGGACGACGTCTTCTTCTTCCCCTTCACGAGCTCCACGACCTTCTCGGAGGGGACCAGGATCGGTCCGAAGAGATCGGGCTTCCCGAGCGAGCGGATGCGCTCCTCGAGCGCCGCCTTCACCTTGTGCTCGTAGCCGGAGTACGTGTGCACCACGTACCAGTTTCGTCCCCCTTCCTCGGCCATCAACTCAGCGCCCGTCGGATGATCACGGACAGCAGGAAGTCGACGAGCCCCAAGTACAGTCCCACGATGACCACGCCGATAATGACCACGATCGTCGCCGCCTGGGTTTCCTTGCGTGCCGGCCAGTGCACCTTCTTGAGCTCCGCCCAGCATTCCTCGAGGAACTCCCGCGACCGCGCGATGGGCTGCTTCAGCGACTCGATGGCGTTCATGGCATCTCACGGGTCAGGCAGGATTCGAACCTGCAACCCCCGGATTTGGAGTCCGGTGCTCTAGCCGTTCGAGCTACTGACCCCGCACGCCGGGGCGCACCCCGGTCCGCTAGACCTTGCCCTCCTTGTGGACCGTGTGGCTGCGGCACGCCGGGCAGAACTTCTTGAGCGCGAGCTTGTCCGTCGTACGCTTCTTGTTCTTCGTCGTGGTGTAGTTCTTCCGCTTGCATCCGTCGCAGACGAGCGTGATCAGATCGCGCATGCGGCTCCCTCCGCGGAGCCCACGACCGGATTCGAACCGGTGACCTCTTCCTTACCAAGGAAGTGCTCTGCCGCCTGAGCTACGTGGGCACAGCGAGCAGACATCGACCTCCGCGACCTCCGCCGCGCCCCCAGAAGCCGCGCGCGGCTTCGCCGCGTGCGGCGCGGGGTCCGGGGGCATCGGAAGAGCGCAGCGCCCGCAGGGCGCGAGCACCGCACGGGCCCCCGGGAAGAAGCCGCGCGCGGCTTCGCCGCGTGCGGCGCGGGGTCCGGGGGTATCGGAGCACCGCAGCGCGCGCAGCGCGCGAGGAGCGCACGGGCCCCCGGAGGCCAATAGAAGCGGGAGACGGGAATCGAACCCGCGACCCCGAGCTTGGAAGGCTCGCGCTCTACCACCTGAGCTACTCCCGCGTCTCGAAATGGAGAGGGGAGGATTCGAACCTCCGAAGGCATACGCCGGCAGATTTACAGTCTGCTCCCTTTGGCCACTTGGGTACCTCTCCGCACCTGGTCTCGAGTACCGTTGGCGCGCGAGCCGATGGTCGGAGTCGAACCGACGACCTGCTGATTACAAGTCAGCTGCTCTACCCCTGAGCTACATCGGCGGGCCGGACGCTCCCTGCCGGCGCCCCACGCTCCCAGCCTTCCCGCGGAACCCTCCTCGGCCGCTTGCGGGCCGTTCAGTAGCGAAGCCGAACCCGTGGTGGTGGGGAGAAATCCCCTTTGGTGTCGAATGAAATTTGCATTCCTAACATCGGCTCCGGACGCTGTCAAGGAATTGCCGGGACTCGGGAGGCCCGGGGCGGGGGCTTGACGAGGGCGTAGAGCGCGATCCCGGCGGCTACGGCCACGTTCAGAGAATCGACCCCGGGGGCCATCGGGATCGAGGTCAGGAAGTCGCAGGCCCGACGGACGAGGGGGCGCAGCCCCTCGCCCTCCCCACCTAGGGCGACGGCGATCCGCCGCGGCGGCTCGCGGTCCCCGAGGCGGTCGGGCGCCTCGGGGGCCAGCCCGACGAGCCAGTAGCCGGCGTCTTTGAGCCCCCCCATGGCCCGGACGAGGTTCGGGACCCGCACGACCGGCAGCCCGAAGACGAGACCGGCCGAGGTCGCCGCCACGACGCCGGTCACGCCGACGCTGCGATCCTGCGGCAGGACGACACCGCCAAGCCCCACCGCCCGGGCCGTGCGGATGATCGCCCCCAGGTTCCGGGGATCCTGAAGGCCATCGAGCAGGAGCGCGCTCCGGCGCTCCGGAGCGAGCAGGCACTCGAGGGCGGCGTACCGGAACGGCGGTGCGATCGCCACCGCCCCTTGATGATGCGGCGATCCGGCCAGGCGCGCCAGCGCACCGCGGTCGGCTTCCTGCACGACGGGGGCGCCGCGCTCGCGCGCGGCGACCGCCAGCTCTCGCGTGCGAGGCCCCGGGCCGAGGTGCACGCGCGTCACGGGGTGGCTGCTCCGCAGGAGCTCGAGCACCGGGTTCGCGCCGTGGACGATGAGCGGCCGATCCACTGTTCGATTCCGCCTCATCCTGCTACCCTCGCTCGATCGTCAAGATCCTCCACAGGTACGTCTTCCGGGAGATCCTCCTCCCCTTCGCCTTCGGCCTCGGCGTCTTCACCTTCGTCCTGCTCGTCGCCCGGCTCCTCAAGCTCATCGAGCTGGTCGTGAGCCGCGGCCTGCCGCTCGCGAGCATCATGCGGCTCTTCGCCTACATCATGCCGGCGTTCCTCGAGGTGACCGTTCCGATGGCGATGCTGCTCGCGATCCTGATCGCCTTCGGGCGGCTCTCGGCGGACTCCGAAATGGTGGCGCTTCGCAGCTCGGGGCTGAGCCTCTACCAGCTCATGCCCCCCGTGGTCATCTTCGTCGCGCTGGCGACGTCGGCCACCGCCGGCATTGCCCTGTACGCGCGGCCCTGGGGCAACCGCTCGCTGAAGACGGCGCTCTACGACATGGCCCGGACCCGCGCGAGCGCGGGCTTGAAGCCCGCGGTCTTCAACGACGACTTCCCGGGCCTCGTGATCTACGCCGAAGGCATCGATCCGACCATGGATCGCCTGGCGCACGTGCTGATCGCCGACGAACGGGACCCGCAGCAGCACAACACGATCTTCGCCCGGGCGGGCTTCATGATCTCGGACCGCCGGGCGCAGACGGTGACCCTGCGCCTCCTCGAGGGCTCCATTCACACCACCGACCCCCGGGGCGGCGCGGAGTACCAGACCGACTTCCAGTCCTACGATGTCAACCTCGATCTGCGACAGGCCTTTGCCGGGCTCAGGCAGCGAGAGCGCGACCCGAAAGAGCTGACGCTCGGGCAGCTCGCCCGGTCGATCGCCGCCAAGCAAGCGGCAGGCCGGCCGTACGGTCCGGAGCTGGTCGAGTACCACCGCAAGTTCTCGATCCCCTTCGCCTGTATCGTCTTCGGGCTCGTCGCGGTCCCGCTCGGTGTCCAGCCGGCACGGGCCGTTCGCGCGCGCGGCTTCGTCGTGAGCCTGGTCGTGATCTTCGCCTACTATATCTTCCTCTCGGCCGGACAGACGCTGGCGGAGCGCGGCGTCATGTCGGCGGCGTTCGGGCTCTGGCTGCCGAATCTCGTGCTCGCGGCCCTCGGCAGCTACCTCTTCGCACAGGCGGCCCGCGAGCGGACGGCGATGCGGCTCGAGCGCGTGCAGGTCGGACTCGCCGCCCTTCGGCAGAAGGTCGTCGCCCGTCTCGGGGCCGAGGCATGACCGTGAGCCCCGGCCGGCGGCTCCTCGCGCCCGTCGTCGCCCGCCACGTGACGGGGGAGTTCCTGCGCGTCTTCGCGCTCGCCCTGCTCGCCTTCGTGGCGATCTATGTCATCGTCGACTTCTTCGATCGGTTCGACAGCTTCCTCCGCCACGAGGCCCCGCCGGACGCCATGGTGCGGTACTTCATCTTCAAGCTGCCCCTCGTAGTGACCCAGGTGGCACCGTTTGCCGTGCTGGCCGGGGCGCTCGTGGGCCTCGGCCTCCTCGCCAGGCACAACGAGTTCGTCGCGCTGCGGGCGTGCGGCGTGAGCGTGTGGCAGGTGGCGACGCCGCTGCTCGGCCTCGCCGCCGCGATCAGCGTCGGCGTCTTCGTCTGGAACGAGAGGCTTGTGCCCGAGAGCGCACGCCGCTGGCACGCGATCGAGGACCTGGAGATCAAGAAGCGCGGCGTGGCGAGCGTCTTTACCGGGCGGGATGTCTGGTACCACGGGCGCGCCGGCTTCTATAACATCAACCGGGTGGCGCCCCAGCGCGGCGCCCTCTACGGCCTCACGGTCTACCAGCTCGGCCCCGACTTTCGCCTCCGGCGGCTGATCGAGGCCACCGAGGTTCTCTGGGGCCACGAGCGCTGGCAGCTCGTCGGTGCCCGGACGCGCGAGTTCGGGCCGGACGGGGTGCACGAGACACCTCGCGAGCCGGAGGACTTCATACTCCCCGAGACCCTTGCCGACTTTCAGGTGGTCTCCGTGGAACCCGAGGAGTTCAGCTACGCCATGCTCCACCGGCAGATCAGCGATCTCCGGCGCAAGGGTGTCGACGTCTCTGAAAGCTGGGTCGACCTCGACCTGAAGCTCGCCCTGCCCGCGGCGAGCATCATGATGATGCTGCTCGCCGTGCCGCTCGCCTTCAAGGGCACACGGGTGACCAGCCTCGCCAGCGGTATCGGCCTCGGCTTCGCCCTCGGCTTCGCCTACTTCGTGGTGCTCGCCTTCACCCGCGCCCTCGGCCAGAGCCACGCCCTGCCCCCTGCCCTAGCGGCGTGGTCCGCCAACGGCCTCTTCGGGCTGATCGGCAGCTACCTCATCCTGGGCGAGCAGTAGCCGGGGGCATCGGAGGACCGCAGCGCGCGCTAGCCGCGCGAGCACCGCACGGGCCCCCGGTTGGGTCAGGAGCCGCGCGCGGCTTTGCCGCGCGCGAGCGACGGGGTCCGGGGGCATCGGAGGAGCGCAGGGCGCGGCGCAGCCGCGCCCGAGCACCGCACGGGCCCCCGGTATCGTTAAGGCACCAGCGCCGGCGCCTCGAGACCCGTCGTCTCAGGCAGGCCGAGCAGCAGGTTTAGACACTGCACCGCCTGTCCTGCGGCGCCCTTGCCGAGGTTGTCGATGGCGCTCACGACCACGGCATGCCCGGTCGCCTCGTCCCAGCGCCAGCCGAGCACGCAGCGGTTCGTGCCCCGCACCTCGCGCAGCTCCGGAGGTGGGCCATCGCCACGAAGCACGACGAACGGCTCGCGCGCATAGGCCGTCTCGAAGAGGGAATCGAGCTGCGGCTTCCCGCCCGGGACCCGCACGTACATCGTCGCCAGAATGCCGCGGCTGACGGGCAGGAGGTGCGGCACGAACAGCGGCGGAGCGGCCGCGCCCGCCGCGCGCAGCTCCTGCTCGATCTCGGGACCGTGGCGATGGGCAGCGATCGCGTACGGGCGAAAGTTCTCGTTCACCTCGGCGAAGAGCTGCTCGACCTTGGCAGCCCGCCCTGCGCCCGTCGTGCCGGACTTGGCGTCGATGACCGCCGGCGCGGACAGCAGCCCGGCCCGCGCGAGCGGGGCGAGCCCGAGCAGCGCCGCCGTCGGATAGCAGCCGGGATTCGCGACGAGGCGCGCTGGCCGCAGCTGGTCGCGGTAGAGCTCGGGCAACCCGTAGACCGCCTGGGGCAGCAGCTCCGGCGCCGGGTGCTCGCCGTACCAGCGGGCATAGACGGCGGCATCGCGCAGGCGGAAGTCGGGCGACAGATCGATCACACGCCGCCCCCGCCGGAGCAGCTCGCGCGCGAGCGGCGCGGCAGCCCCGTGCGGCAGGGCGGTGAAGACGACGTCCCCGGCCGCCGCCGCCGCCGGCTCGGGCGCCCCGAGCGCCTCGTCGACAATGCCGGCGAGGAAGGGATACACCTCCGACGCGCGCCGGCCCCGATACTGCTCCGAGGAGAGGTAGGCGAGCTCGACCGCCGGGTGCTGGGCGAGCAACCTCAGCAGCTCCACGCCCGTGTAGCCCGTGGCGCCGAGCACCGAAACGGGCGTGCGCGTCGCTGGCCGGACCGCCTCCATTCACCTAGCCTATGCACGGCGTGCGGGGCACGCAACGCCGCGGCCGCGATCAGCGCTTCGAGTACTGCGGACGCTTGCGCGCCTTGTGGCGGCCATACTTCTTGCGCTCGACCTCGCGCGAGTCGCGCGTGATGAAGCCTGCCTTCTTGAGCGCCGAGCGAAAGTCGGGGTTGGCCTCGAGGAGCGCGCGCGTGATGCCGTGCCGGATGGCGACCGCCTGGGCCGATACGCCTCCGCCGCAGACGTTCACGTCGGTCCGGTAGGTGCCCTGCGTGGAGGTCACCTCGAAGGGCTGCTGGACGATCATGCGCGAGGTCTCGCGCCCGAAGTAGGTGTCGAGCGGACGCTCGTTGACGACGATGGTGCCGTCGCCCAGCGCGAGCCGCACGCGGGCGACGGACGACTTTCGCTTCCCGGTGCCCCAGAGGAGAGGAACGCGATCGGCCATGGCGAATTACCTCACGTCGGGCAGAGGCGCCGGCTTCTGCGCCCGGTGCGGATGGTTCGGTCCCGCATACACCTTGAGCTTGGTCGCCAGGCGCCGTCCGAGGCGGTTCTTCGGCAGCATGCCTTCCACCGCATCGCGGAGCAGGCGCGTGGGGTGCTTGGCGAGGACCTCCGCGGCGGTCGCCCGCCGGATGCCCCCGGGATACTCGGTGTGCCGCAGGTACTCCTTGGTGGCCAGCTTGCGCCCGGTCAGCCGCACCTTGGCGGCGTTCACCACCACGACGAAGCTGCCGGCGTCGACGTGCGGCGCGAAGGCCGGGTTCGTCTTGCCGCGCAGCACCGAGGCGATGCGCGACGCCAGCCTGCCGAGCACCTTGCCCTCGGCATCGGCCACGTACCAGCAGCGTGCCGCCCGTGCATCCTCCGCACTCAGACTCCTGGTCATCCGCGTCGTCGACATGCCGTGCTCAGGGATGAATCCCGAAGGGACGCCCGCCACACACGTCCCTCCGCAAATGGCGGGGCCGACGAGACTCGAACTCGCGACCTCCTGCGTGACAGGCAGGCGTTCTAACCAACTGAACTACGACCCCGTGCGTCCTCGGAAGCGATAGCTAGTAGCCGAGCGCGGCGCATCTTGCAACCGACGGGCAGCTTCCCCGTTCGTCGCCGCGAGCGCGGAGGTTTCGCGGCCGCGCATTGTTTTCGTCGGGACACTCGTGCGTCATGACGGCACTCCGTGGAACACGCGCGTAGTCACGTTGCGCGCGCGAGGAGCAGTCGACGCGCACACGGCCCGACATGTCGTCGCCCGATGTCTCGCTTCCCACCGCCTGCACTCGCAGCAGAGTGGGCGGTGCCGGGATCGAACCGGCGACCCCCGGCTTGTAAGGCCGATGCTCTCCCGCTGAGCTAACCGCCCGCGGTACGCGCGTTCAGTTGAGCGTGTCCTTGAGGGTCTTGCCCGCTTTGAACTTCGCGGACTTCGAGGCGGCGATCTGGATGGTCTCGCCCGTCTTCGGATTGCGGCCGCTGCGCGCCTTGCGAGCCGAGACCGCGAACGTGCCGAAGCCGGAGATGTTCACCTTGTCCCCGTTGCGGAGTGCGGCGACGATGTCGTCGAAGATCGTGTTGACGGCCCGCTCAGCCTGCCCCCGGGGCAGGTCGAGCTTGGTGGAGACGGACTCGATCAGGTCGGCCTTCGTCATGGCCCCTCCGATTTCCCGCCCGCTGGCGCGTCGGCCGCCTTTAGCAACCGACCTGGAGGCTGTCAATGCGTGACGACGTCTGGCGCGTCGGGCGGGACGGTCGCCGGGAACGGGGGAGCGACCCCCTCGGCCGCCGGCGGCTCGGCCGGCTTCCGCAGATAGGCGTCGGGGTCGCGCAGGACGAGCGCTTTGCGGAGCACCTCGTCCATGTGCTCGACGAGCTCGATCTGAATCGATTTGAGGATCACCGCCGGGATGTCCCGGATGTCCTTCTCGTTCTCGATCGGGATCAGCACCTTCTTGATCCCGCCCCGGTGCGCGGCGAGTACCTTCTCCTTGAGGCCGCCGATCGGCAGGACGTAGCCGCGCAGCGTGACCTCGCCCGTCATCGCCAGGTCGTGGCGCACCGGGATGCGGGTGAGAGCCGAGACGAGTGCCGTCGCCATGGTGATGCCGGCGGATGGACCGTCCTTGGGGATCGCGCCCTCGGGGATGTGAATGTGGAGGTCGATCTTCTGGTAGAAATCGCGCTCGAGACCCAGCTCCGCAGCACGCGAGCGCACGTAGCTCATGGCCGCCTGCGCCGACTCCTGCATCACCTCGCCGAGCCGCCCCGTGATCATGAGCTTGCCCTTGCCGGGCATGACCTGCACCTCGGTGGCGAGGAGCTCGCCGCCCATGTCGGTCCACGCGAGCCCGGTGGAGACGCCGATCCGATGCTCGACGTCGGCCTTGCCGTAGCGGTAGCGCGGCGGGCCGAGGTAGGTGGTCAGGTTCTTGCCGGTGATGCGGATCCGCGCGTTGCGATCCTTCTTCACCACCTCGACGGCGACCTTGCGGCAGACCGAAGCGATCTCGCGCTCGAGGTTCCGGACCCCCGACTCCTTCGTGTAGTGGCGGATGATCCCGACGACCGCCGAATCCGAGAAGGCGATGTTCTGCTCCTGGAGCCCGTTGGCCTCGCGCTGCTTCGGGATCAGGTACCGCTTGGCGATGTTCAGCTTCTCGAGCTCCGTGTAGCCGGCAATGCGGATGATCTCCATCCGGTCCTGGAGCGGGCGCGGGATGCGCTCGAGGTTGTTCGCCGTGGTGATGAACATGACCTTCGAGAGGTCGTAGTCGACGTCGAGGTAGTGATCGTTGAAGGTGCTGTTCTGCTCCGGATCGAGCACCTCGAGCAGCGCGGAGGAGGGGTCGCCGCGGAAATCGGTCGACATCTTGTCGACCTCGTCGAGCAGGAAGACCGGGTTCCCGGAGCCGGCCTTCTTCATCGACTGGATGACCTTGCCGGGGAGCGCGCCGATGTAGGTGCGCCGGTGACCACGGATCTCCGCCTCGTCGCGCACGCCGCCGAGCGACACGCGCACGAACTTCCGCCCCGTCGCGCGGGCGATCGACTTGCCGAGCGACGTCTTGCCGACACCGGGGGGCCCGACCAGACAGAGGATGGGGCCCTTCATGTGGCCGACGAGGCTCTGCACGGCGAGGTACTCGAGGATCCGCCCCTTCACCTTATCGAGCCCGTAGTGGTCCTCCTCGAGGATCTTCTCCGCGCCCTTGATGTCGAGCTTGTCCTCCGTGTACTCGTGCCACGGAAGCGAGATGATCCAGTCGATGTAGTTGCGGACGACCGTCGCCTCGGCGGACATCGGCGACATCATCTTGAGCTTCTTCAGCTCCTTCTCGGCCTTCTCGCGGGCCTCCGCCGACATCTTCTTCTGCTTGATCTTCTCTTCCAATTCCTGGATCTCGTTCTTGAACTCGTCCTTCTCGCCGAGCTCCTTCTGGATCGCGCGCATCTGCTCGTTGAGGTAGTACTCCTTCTGGGTCTTCTCCATCTGCTTCTTGACCCGAGTACGGATGCGCTTCTCCACCTCGAGGATCTCGATCTCGGACCGCATGAACCCGAGGACCTTCTCGAGCCGCTCGGACGGGTTCGTGATCTCGAGCAGCGTCTGCTTGTCCTCGAGCTTGATGCCGAGGTGGGCGACGATCGTGTCCGCGAGACGCGCCGGGTCCTCGATCGAGGCGACCGACATGATCATCTCGGGCGGGATCTTCTTGTTCAGCTTGACGTAGTTCTCGAACGTCGAGTTGACGCTGCGGATCAGCGCCTCGACCTCGGTCGTAGCGTCGCAGACCTCCTCGATGGGCTCGGCTTCGACCAGGAAGTAATCCGCGTTCTCGAGGTAGCGTCCGACGCGCGCGCGCTTCTTGCCCTCGACCAGCACCTTGACGGTGCCGTCGGGGAGACGCAGCAGCTGGACCACGGTCCCGAGCGTGCCGACGCGGTAGATGTCGTCCTCGGCGGGGTCGTTCGTCTTGGCGTCCTTCTGCGCGGCCAGGAGGATGAACTTCTGCTTGTTCATCGCTTCCTCGAGCGCGCGGATCGACTTCTGACGCCCGACGAACAGAGGGACTACCATGTGCGGGAAGACAATGATGTCCCGCAGCGGGAGCAGCGGCACCCGGAGCTCGCCGCCCGCGGGCGGCGGATCTTTCGGGTCTCGCTTGTCGTTCCGGAAGAGCATCGGTCTCCCTTCTCCGCCTAGGCGGTCTCGGCCGCCTTCTGGAAGAGGATGATGGGCTGCTCCTTGTTGGTCACCACCTCCTCGGAGATGAGGACCTCTTTGATGTTCGGCTGCGACGGGATGTCGTACATCACGTCCAGCATGATGTTCTCCATGATCGCCCTGAGGCCGCGTGCACCCGACTTCCGCTTGAGCGCCTCGCGCGCGATGGCCGAGAGGGCACCGTCGGTGAAGCGGAGGTGGACACCCTCCATCTCGAAGAGTTTCTGGTACTGGCGGGTGAGGGCATTTTTCGGCTCTTTCAAAATTCTGACCAGGGCGGACTCGTCGAGCTCCTGCAGGGTGGCGATCACCGGCAGCCGGCCCACGAACTCGGGAATGAGCCCGAACTTGAGAAGGTCCTCGGTCTGCACCTCATGCAGGAGATCACTCGCGTTCCGTTCATCCCTCCTACGGATATCGGCGCCGAAGCCCATTCCCTTGACCCCGATCCGCCGCCGGATGATGTCCTCGAGGCCCACGAAGGCCCCCCCGCAGACGAACAGGATGTTGGTCGTGTCGACCTGGAGGAACTCCTGCTGGGGGTGCTTGCGCCCCCCCTTGGGCGGGACGCTGGCCGTGGTGCCCTCGATGATCTTCAGCAGGGCCTGCTGGACGCCCTCGCCGGAGACGTCGCGGGTGATCGAGGGGTTGTCGCCCTTGCGGGCGATCTTGTCGATCTCGTCGATGTAGACGATGCCGCGCTGGCACTTCTCGACGTCGTAGTCGGCGTTCTGGAGGAGCGAGAGGATGATGTTCTCGACGTCCTCGCCGACGTAGCCCGCCTCGGTCAGGCTGGTCGCGTCCGCGATGGCGAACGGCACCTGGAGGAAGCGGGCGAGCGTCTGCGCGAGGAGCGTCTTGCCCGAGCCGGTCGGTCCGACGAGCAGGATGTTCGATTTCTGAAGCTCGACGTCGCCGGTGACGAGCTGGGAGTCGATACGCTTGTAGTGGTTGTGCACCGCGACGGCGAGGATCTTCTTCGCCCGCTCCTGCCCGATCACGTACTGGTCGAGGACCTTCTTGATCTCCGAGGGCTTCGGGACGGCGGAGGTGGAAGAAAGGCTCTCCTCCTGGTCACACTCCTCGGCAATGATGTCGTTGCAGAGGTCGATGCACTCGTCACAGATGTAGACGGTCGGGCCGGCGATCAGTTTGCGCACCTCGTCCTGGCTCTTCCCGCAGAAGGAGCAGACGAGGTTGCCGGTGCGGTCATCCCCGTGCTTGGCCATTTAGCAGCCCCCTTCGGTCAGGTTCCCTTCACCTTGCCCGGCCGGGAGACGATGACCTCGTCGACGAGGCCGTACTCGACCGCCTGCTTGCCGGTCATGAAGAGATCGCGATCCGTGTCCTTCTCGATCCGCTTGAGGCTCTGCCCGGTGTGCTTGACCAGGATGTTGTTCATCTGCTCGCGCAGACGGAGCATCTCGCGGGCCTGGATGTCGATGTCGCTCGCCTGTCCCTGCACGCCGCCCGCCGGCTGGTGAATCATGATGCGCGCATGCGGCAGCGCGAAGCGCTTCCCCTTGGTCCCCGCCGCGAGCAACCAGGCTGCCATGCTGGCCGCCTGCCCCACGCACAGCGTCGACACCTCGGGCTTGATGTACTGCATGGTGTCGTAGATCGCGAGACCGGCGGTCACGGAACCACCCGGAGAGTTGATGTAGACGTAGATGTCCTTCTCCGGGTCCTCGGATTCGAGGAAGAGCAGCTGCGCCACGATCAGGTTGGCTAGATCGTCGCCGATCCCCGTGCCGAGGATGATGATCCGGTCTCGCAGCAGGCGGGAGTAGATGTCGTAGGCGCGCTCACCGCGACCGGTCTGCTCGATGACGATGGGAACGAGGTTGGCGTGCATGGCGGCTGGTCAATGCCCGTCGAGGATTCTACCGGCTTTACTTTTCACGGGCAATGTCCGGGGCCACAGACGCCGGCACGGTTCTTGCGCCGCCCGACGCCTCGGCGATCAGGCGAGCGAGCGTGCGCTCGCGGACGAGCTTCGCATGGAGTGCTGCATGCGCCTCGGGACGGTGGTACAGCGCCCGCAGCCGCTCGGGGGCGTGGTTTTCCCGCGCCGCCATCGCGTCGATCTCCGCCTCGACTTCGCGCTCGTCGACCGTGATCGCCAATCTCACGGCCACGGCGTCGAGGAGCAGCTCGACCCGAACCTGACGTTCGGCGCGCGGCTGCAGCTCCGCCCGCACCTCGGCGAGGGCGTGCTGGCGATCGGTCCCCTCCGGCAGGCGGACGTCGAGTGTCGCGAGCAGCGTCTCCACGCGACGTTCGACGAGCGTGGGCGGCACGTCGAAGGGGTGACGGGCGATCAGCTGGTCGAGGAGCGAATCGCGCACCGCGTCGGTCGCCCGCATCTCCGCCTCGCGCTCGAGGTCGGCCCGAAGGCGCGTCCGGAGCTCGGCGAGTGACTGGCACCGGCCGTGATCGCGCGCGAAGTCGTCGTCGAGCGGTGGCAGCTCCTTGGCGCGGAGCTCGCGGATCACGACGTCGAACTCGGCCGTCTTGCCGGCGAGACCTGCGTTCGGATAGTCGCGCGGATAGGGAACGCGCAGCGCGAGCTGCGCGCCTATGTGCTGGCCCACCAGCTGTCGCTCGAGCGCCAGCGGGAAGGCACCGGCGCCGGCCTCGACCAGCACGCCTTCACGATGGACCGATTCGGCGCCCTCCAGGCGGCTCGTGAGATCGACCCGGACGATGTCGTGCGTCTCCACCACCGCCCGGTCGGCGATCGGTCGCAGCTGGGCCGCGGATTCCCGTAGCCTGCCGAGCGCGCCCTCCACGGCTTCATCCGTCACGGTCGTGGACGGCCGACGCAGCTCCAGCCCCTGGAGATTCCCGACCTCGATCACGGGCCGGACGTCTACGGTGGCCGAGTAGCGCAGCGACTGCCCCGGCGTCAGTGGGTCCGCGTCGATGTCCGGCGTCCCGACCGGCTCGAGGCGGTGCGTCTCGATCGCCTGGCGGAAGGACTCCTCGACCAGCCGGCCGAGCACCTCGCGCCGCACCTGCTCGCCGAAGTTCCGTTCGAGCACCGGTCGCGGCACTCGACCGGGGCGGAAGCCGGGCAGCCGGGCCTGGCGGCCGACGAGCGTGAAGGCGCGCTCGAGCTCCGCCTGCACGTCGGTCGCGGAGATCTCCACCTGGATGCGCTTGCGGACGGGGCTCAGATCCTCGAGCGTGACGCGCGCGGGCTCCATCGGATCACGCGACGAGCCACCGCGAATCGGGATGCGAGAGGGGGGACTCGAACCCCCACGGTTGCCCGCGAGATCCTAAATCTCGTGCGTCTGCCAATTCCGCCACTCTCGCGTCCCCGAAGTCAGCCGGCGTCCACCCATAACAACGCGTTCCCAGCGTGACAAGCTGCACCGCGCATCACGGTGCCTCTAGTTCACGAACCGCAGGCCCTCCGGCGTGCGTTCGATCTCCTTGTGCTGGAGCGGAAGCCGGAGCTCCTGGCGCCGGCCGCCCGGGTCCGTCATCGTGTCCACCCGCTCGAACTCCACCGCGGCACGCTCGCCGTCGACGCGCACCGCGCGCACGTGGACGTCGACGCGCAGGTTCTCGACCGTGCCGAAGTAACGGGTCAACCGCTCCGCGTCGGCCTGCGAGCGGACCTGTCCCATGCGCTGGAGTGTGTCCACGTCGTGTCGCGACCAGGCGTGCGCGTACTCGTCGATCCAGCGATGCACCTCCTCCTCGGTGAGCGCGGCGCCCGGGCGCGGCGCCCGCGCAACTTCCGCGGGCGTCGCGGCGCCCTGTTCGATGCGAGGCATGGTGGCTTCCGGGATGCGCGGCACCGTCGGGGTGGGCACGGAAGCGACGCGCCCCGGCCCGGTGACGGGCGCCCGTTCCCTGGCCGTGCTGGCCGATGCCTCTTCCCGAACGGGTCGGCGCTCGCGTGCCGTCACTTGCCAGGAGTCGGCGCCGACCGCGGTCCCCTGGGCGCGCAAGGCCACGGCGACGCGATGTGTGCCCGGCGTCTCGGGCGTGTAGTCGAACGTCGGAGTCGCCCCGCCCTGGACGTGGCGCCCATCGACCGACCAGTCATAGGAGGCGTCCGGCGCATCCGAGGCGATGCCGGTCGCGAAGCGCAATCGTTCTCCAACTGCACCCGCGACATGAGATGCAGCGGGCGCGCGAGGGTGCCGCGGCAGGACCGTGATCGCGGGCACTTCCGGCTCGCGCCGCGCCTCGGCAAGGTGCGCGGGCGGCTCGGGCACCGGCGCCGGCCGCGCCTCCGCGGCCTGCGCGGGCGGCGGCGCAGGCGGTGCCTCGACAAGTTGCGCCGGTGGCGCGGGACCCGGCTCGGCCGGCCGCGCCGGCCGTTCCGGCAGCGGAGCGCTCTCGAGAACCCACTCGGCGACCGAGGATGACCGCTCGTTCTCGGTCACGCGCACCACGACCCGGTGGGACCCCGCCTCGGGCACCGGCAGCAGGAACTCGGAAACGGCCTCGGTCGCCGGCTCCTCGTGACGTGACATCGTTCGACCATCCACCGTCCACTCGAACCAGAGGTGGTCCGATGGCCGCGCCGCAGCCACGCGCGCTCCGCAGTGGAAGCTCGCGCGGGTGCCGGCCGGCACCACGACGTGGCCGGGAGGCGGCGAGACGTCGACCGCCGGCGGCACCAGGGGCACCACCCCCAGGTCCCAGGCGCGCGCGAGCGTGCTGCCGGTCGCCCCTCGAACGACCAGCGTCACCTGCTGCCAGCCGGCGTCCTCGGGCAAGGCCACGTACGTCCAGGTAGGCAGATGCGAAACCGCACTTCCCCAAATCGACCAGGTGAAAGCGACCGCCCCCGGCGCGCCCGCAGAGAAATGGACCGCCTCACCCACCTCGACTGAGATGCGGCGGTCGGTCGGGGTCGCGCGGAGCGGACCGAGCCGCGGCGGCCGGGTCCAGACCCACAGGGCTGCGCCCGCCCCGCCGAGGATGAGGAACGTGACCAGAACGCCACGGGGTCCCCAGGCGGGCTTCACGGCGGCCGAGGGTAGCCGCGCGCTTGGCACCCCGCAACGCAAGCCGCAAAGCAGCGGACGGCCGGCACGGCCTTTTACTTCCAAGGTCCGTCGCAGCCGAGGTATGGTTCGCCGCCGTGCGCCGCGTCTTCCATCTCTTGGTGCTGCTCCTCGCGCTGGCGACGTGGTCCCGCGGCGTGAACGCGAAGGTATGTCATGTCTGCACCCCTCAGGATCAGTGCCACGACGCGGGCACCTGCAATCCGTCCACCGGCACATGCTCGAACCCCGCCAAGCCCAACGGGAGCTCGTGCAACGACGGCAACGCGTGCACGCACACCGACACCTGCCAGAGTGGCGTGTGCGCGGGCGCGAATCCCGTCGTCTGCCCCGCGCCCGACCAGTGTCACGACGCGGGGACGTGCAACCCGACGTCCGGCGCCTGCTCGAACCCCGCCAAGCCCAACGGGAGCCCGTGCAACGACGGCAACGCGTGCACGCAGACCGACACGTGTCAGATGGGCGTGTGCACGGGCACGAACGCCGTCGTCTGCCCGGCACCCGACCAGTGTCACGACGCGGGGACGTGCAACCCGGGTACCGGCACGTGCTCGAACCCCGCCAAGCCCGACGGCAGCGCCTGCAACGACGGCAACGCGTGCACGCAGACCGACACCTGCGAGCGGGGCGTGTGCACGGGCAGCAACCTCGTCGTCTGCCCCGTGCCCGACCAGTGTCACGACGCCGGGACGTGCAACCCGGCCACCGGCACGTGCTCGACTCCGGTCAAGCCCGACGGGAGCGCGTGCAACGACGACAACGCCTGCACGCGATCCGACACCTGCCGGAGCGGCGCGTGCACGGGCGGGAACTCCGTCGTGTGCCCCGCACCCGACCAGTGTCACGACGCGGGCACCTGCGACCCGGCCACGGGCACGTGCTCGAACCCCGTCAAGCCCAACGGAAGCGCGTGCAACGACGACAACGCCTGCACGCGATCCGACACCTGCCAGAGCGGCGTGTGCACGGGCGGGAACCCCGTCGTCTGCCCCGCACCCGACCAGTGTCACGACGCGGGGACGTGCAACCCGGCCACCGGCGCGTGCTCGAACCCCGCCAAGCCCGACGGCAGCGCCTGCACCGACGGCAACGCCTGCACGCAGAC